>OMDO01001004.1_pt1 | contig 14726 bp, 12 predicted proteins | sample 1674051 | NCBI WGS metagenome assembly OMDO01 (sample SAMEA103958138, study PRJEB25191) | human gut metagenome | biome: human-associated habitat [ENVO:00009003]; feature: intestine environment [ENVO:2100002]; material: feces | place: Germany | collected 2013/2015 | reverse complement strand
CCTCGCGGAGCATTTTTATCGTATGGAAACGAAGTTTCCTATACGATAAAAAAGAATGTGTCGAGGTACCTGCACTGGCTGCGGCGAGTCGCGCAAGCGACATCTTCCATTCTGCCGCAGTACGATCTGCACAAAAACGGCTTTCGGAAGTTTTCCGGGAGCCGTTTTTGGAGTTTTGTATTCTGATTGACGGCAGGCGGTCTTCTTTCCGACTTTGGGCTTGACAAAAGAAAGGGCGAACGATACAATAATACAGAAATTTAAGACTTTTGACAGACGTTGAAGAGAAGAAGTAAAAGGATTGTTTCTATCCAGAGAGCTGCCGGACGGTGCGAGACAGCAGAAAGATTCTTTGAACTGGTCTTGGAGTTCTTTTTGTGAGAGCCGTATGAAATATGGAAGGTAGCAGAAAGCGGGTGGCGCCGTTATGCGCACGACAAGATGCACAGGGCATTTTTTGATCCTGTGAAGTAGAGTGGTACCGCGAAGAGCCAGACTGTTTCGTCTCTATTTTTGAAAGAGCGAGATGGTCTGTTTTTTTACGGAATCAAGTCAGGAGGACACACATGGAACGGGTTTATAATCCCAAGGAAATCGAACAGAAATGGCAGAAAATCTGGGATGACGAAAAGGCGTTTGCCGCATCCGACGATTATTCCAAACCGAAGTATTATGCGCTGGTAGAGTTCCCTTATCCGTCAGGACAGGGGCTGCACGTTGGACATCCCCGCCCGTATACGGCGCTGGATATCGTTGCGCGTAAGAGAAGAATGGAAGGCTACAACGTACTGTATCCCATGGGCTGGGACGCATTCGGACTTCCGACCGAGAACTATGCGATCAAAAATCACATCCATCCGAAGATCGTAACGAAAAATAACGTTCATCGTTTCAAAGAGCAGCTGCACTCCTTAGGCTATTCCTTTGACTGGGACAGAGAGATCAACACCACCGATCCGGAATATTACAAATGGACTCAGTGGATTTTCTTAAAGCTGTTTAAAGCGGGACTGGCTTACAAAGCGGAGATGCCGATCAACTGGTGTACCTCCTGTAAGGTGGGACTTGCAAACGAAGAGGTTGTAAATGGCCACTGCGAACGCTGCGGCGCAGAAGTTATCCGTAAGGTAAAGAGCCAGTGGATGTTAAAGATCACTGAGTATGCGGATAAGCTGCTGGAAGGTCTGGATCACGTCGATTACATCGAGCGCGTCAAGGTTTCCCAGAAAAACTGGATCGGCCGTTCGACCGGTGCAGAGGTGGATTTCCCGATCGCAGGCAAGGAAGACAAGCTGCGTATTTATACGACACGTCCGGATACTCTGTTCGGTGTAACTTATATGGTAATTTCCCCGGAGCACCCTTATATTGAAAAGTTTGCATCCGAGATCAAAAACCTGGACGAAGTAAAAGCATATCAGGAGCAGGCTGCAAGAAAGTCTGACTTCGAGCGTTCCGAGCTGGCAAAAGAAAAGACCGGTGTAAAGATCGATGGTCTGACCGCAGTCAATCCGGTCAACGGAAAAGAAATCCCCATCTGGGTTTCCGACTATGTATTGATGAGCTACGGTACCGGCGCAATCATGGCGGTTCCTGCCCATGATGAAAGAGACTGGGAGTTCGCAAAGAAATTCAACATGCCGATCATTCAGGTTGTAGAAAGCTCCGAAGGTCCGGTGGATGTAAACGAGGCTGCTTTTGTAGACGTTGCAACCGGAAAGCTGGTAAACTCCGGCTTCTTAAACGGCATGGAAGTAGCGGAAGCGAAAAAGGCGATCATCGAATATCTCGAAAAAGAAAACATTGGCACACAGAAAACGAACTACAAGCTGCGTGACTGGGTATTTTCTAGACAGCGTTACTGGGGCGAGCCGATCCCGATCGTTCACTGTGATAAGTGTGGCTATGTGCCGCTTCCGGAAGATCAGCTTCCGCTGGAGCTGCCCGATGTAGAAAGCTATATGCCCACTGATAACGGCGAATCTCCGTTAGCTGCCATGAGAAGCTGGGTAGAGACAACCTGTCCCTGCTGCGGAGGTCCTGCAGAGAGGGAAACCGATACCATGCCTCAGTGGGCTGGTTCTTCCTGGTACTTCCTGCGTTATACTGATCCCCACAATACGGAAGCACTGGCAAGCCCGGAAGCTCTCAAATACTGGATGCCGGTTGACTGGTACAACGGCGGCATGGAGCATACCACCCTGCATCTTCTGTACTCCAGATTCTGGCATCGTTTCCTGTATGACGAAAAGGTTGTTCCCTGTCCGGAGCCTTACCAGAAGAGAACCTCTCACGGCATGATCCTGGGAGAAAACGGCGAGAAGATGAGTAAGTCCCGCGGCAACGTGGTAAACCCGGATGATATTGTCAACGAGTTCGGTGCAGATACCCTGCGTACCTATGAAATGTTCATCGGCGCATTCGAACTGAGCGCTGCCTGGAGCAATGAAGGCGTAAAAGGCTGCAGAAGATTCCTGGAGCGTGTCTGGAAGCTGCAGGAGATTATAACCGATGAAGCCGGCTATTCCAAGGAGCTGGAAACCAGGATGCATCAGACGATCAAGAAGGTTTCTTCCGACTTCGAGACCTTAAAGTATAACACTGCAATCGCTGCGATGATGTCTCTGATCAATGATTTCTACAAGGCTGGCAAGGTAACCAGAGATGAGTTTAAAACTCTGCTGATTCTGTTAAACCCTGTAGCGCCCCATATGACAGAGGAGCTGTGGCAAATCATGAACTATGGCGGACGTCTGTATCAGACCAGCTGGCCGACTTATGAAGAAGCAAAGACGGTAGAGTCTGAAGTGGAAATCGCAGTTCAGGTAAACGGCAAGGTTCGTGCGACCATTAAGATCGCTGCAGATATCTCCAAAGAGGATGCGATTGCAGCAGGTAAAGCTGCAGTAGCAGACAAGCTGACCGGTCAGATCGTCAAGGAAATCTATGTTCCCGGACGTCTGGTAAATATCGTTCAGAAGGGCTGAACTCGATTGCCTGCTGAAGCAGACAGGCACTGCTGAAAAATAGCAGATGTGCGCTGCACAGATCGGTTGTGTTAAAAATAGAATTCCCGACAGATGTGGATGAAAAGGATTCATGTCTATCGGGAATTTTTGTTTTATGGGAAAGAAAAGACCTCTGGGCGGGATTGGGATTGCACTGCATCAGGATCGTGCTGCGTTTTAGCTAAATTGTGCCGTTTTTGCGTCGCTGCAGCTAAAACGCCTTGTACAGAACACATTTTTTCCATTTTTTAAACACACTTTTCTCACAGAATCCTCCTGAAATGAACACATAATTCCGATAAACTTAAGAAAGTGTAAAATTTGAAAGGGAGGATCTCACTATGATTGAGATTTCGCATCTGGTCAAAAAATATGGCGATCACTATGCGGTCAAGGATCTGAATGTCCGGATTGAAGAAGGACAGATCTACGGATTCTTAGGGCCAAACGGAGCCGGAAAATCGACCACCATGAATATGATTACAGGATATCTGGCACCGACTGCCGGAACCGTAAAGGTGGACGGCTTTGACATCGTCAAAGAGCCGGAAAAGGCAAAGGAACATATCGGTTATCTGCCGGAAATTCCGCCGCTGTACAGTGAGATGACCGTTGAGGAATATCTGAAATTTGCAGCAGAATTAAAGCGCATTCCGGGAAAGGAAAGAGCAGCGCAGATCGAAAAGGCGATCAAAACCGCGCAGTTGGAGGATGTCCGGAAGCGTCTGATTAACAACCTTTCCAAAGGTTATAAACAAAGAGTCGGTCTGGCACAGGCAGTGCTCGGCGATCCTGAGACGATTATTCTGGATGAGCCGACTGTCGGCCTGGATCCGAGACAGATGATCGAGATGCGTGAGCTGATCCGCAGTCTCAAAAAAAACCATACAGTTATTTTGAGTTCGCATATTCTGTCCGAAGTCAGTGCAGTGTGTGACCAGATCCTGATTATTTCCAAGGGTGAGCTGGTTGCAAGCGATACGCCGGACGGACTGCAGGCAAAGCTAAAGGGCGCAGGCGAGCTGGAGCTTTGCGTAAAGGGGACTGCAGCGCAGTTAAAGACGCTTTTGTCAAATCTGGACGGCGTAGAAAGCTTTACGACGACAGAAGCAGAAGATGGAACCGTGCTCGCACAGGTTTCGGAGAAGGCGGACTGCGATATCCGCGAGCCGCTGTTTTATGAGCTGGCAGAGAATCGGATGCCCCTGCTTGGCATGGAGAAAAAGACGGGATCGCTGGAGGATATCTTCCTGCAGCTGACCGATAAGCCCGAGGAGGAGACGAAACAATGACAGCGATTTATAAAAGAGAATTAAAAACTTTCTTTACGACGGTAACAGGCTGGCTGTTTATTGCAGCACATATCTGCCTTGCCGGACTTTACTTTTTTGCAATCAATCTGCTGTCCGGCTACAGCAATGTCGGACAGAGCTTTTCCAGTATCCTGTTTTTGTTGCTGTTATCGACACCGATTCTGTCCATGCGTATGCTGGCAGAGGAGCGTAAGCAGAAAACGGATCAGTTGATTTTGACTTCTCCGGTTTCGATCGGAGGAATCGTAGTGGGCAAATACCTTGCGATGGTGACCGTCTTTACCATTCCGGTTGCGGTGATGGCGCTGTTCCCGCTGATTTTAAGCCGCTACGGAACCGTTCCGATGGGCGAAAGCTATACGGCGCTGCTGGCTTATTATCTGTTTGGTCTGACCTGCCTTGCGATTGGCCTGTTTATTTCCTCAATCACAGAAAGTCAGATCATCGCAGCGGTGCTTTCCTTTGCCCTTTTATTTGTCGGCTACATGATGTCCTCCATTACCGGACTGATTTCCCAAACCGGCAATCTGCTGACAAAAATTTTAAACGCTTACAACTTCACCGACCGTCTGGACGCTATGGTGGAGGGAACGCTGAATCTGAAATCCGTCCTGTATTTTGTAACCCTGATCGTCGTATTTTTATTCTTAACGGTTCAGTCGATCCAGAAGAGAAGATATCAGGTTTCGGTAAAAACGCTGCAAATCGGCGCTTACAGCAGCGGTATGATCGCCCTTGTCGTAGCGATTGCGGTGTTCTTAAACCTCGGATTTTCCGCCCTGCCGGATCGCTATACGAAGATTGATGTAACGAGCCAGAAGCTGTATACGCTGACACAGACGACGAAAAATCTCGTCAAAAACCTGTCTGAGGATGTGACGATTTATGTCATCAATTCGGAAAGCAGCCAGGATGAAACGCTGCAGCAGACGCTGAACAGCTATGCAGAGCTTTCCGATCACATCAAGCTGGTTTACAAGGATCCTGTCGTTTCCCCTGATTTTTATAAGGATTATACCGACAGCATTTCCGTAAACTCCATGATCGTGGAATCCGCACAGCGATTTAAGGTAATCAATTACAACAATATTTACGAATATGACTACAGCAACTATTCCAGCTCTGTCAGCGGCTACGATGCAGAAGGACAGCTGACAAGCGCGATCGCCTATGTAACGAGCGATTCCACCTCCGTTGTTTATGAATTAAACGGTCACGGAGAAGCCAGCCTGGACAGCTCGTTTGAGAACGGCGCGAAAAAGGAAAATGTCGACCTTGCGGATATGACACTTTTGACAGAGGACGGTGTTCCGGACGATGCAAATGGAGTCCTGATCCTTTCCCCTACAAACGACTTAAACGCAGAGGATGCCAATAAGCTGATTGCATACTTAAACAACGGCGGAAAGGTTCTGATTTCCACCTCTTATATCGATAGCTTCTCTGAGGAGATGCCGAACCTGACAAAGGTGCTTTCCGAGTTCGGACTTTCCATCGGGAACGGTCTGATCGTGGAGCAGGATAATGCGAGAATGTATCAGAATCCGATCTATCTGCTGCCGAACGTTTCCTCCGACAGCCTGACGAACGGTGTTTACGGAAAGAGCTATGATTATATCATGATGCCGTATGCCCAGCCGATTCTGACGAAGGAGAAGGATGGCGTTACGCTGACCACTCTTTTGACAACTTCGGAGAAGGCGTACAGCAAGACCAATTTGAATCAGTCCTCCGACGTCAAGAAAACAGAGGACGATGCGCAGGGACCATTTACTGTCGGCGTAAAAGCGGTGAAAACACTTGCTTCCGGCGAAGAAGCACAGCTGATTTTATACAGCTCGTCCTATCTGTTCACAGAGTCGGCAAACCAGTACACGATGGATAACAACCTGACGCTGTTCACCAACGCGATCAGCACGATGGCAGGAGAGAGCGAAAGTATTTCCATCCCGACCAAATCAATGGCGTCCACCTATGCGACCGTGCCTACGGCATCTGCTGTCCGCTATGGAATCCTCCTGATGGGCATCCTTCCAATCGGTCTGCTGGCAGCCGGTATTATCATCTGGGCCAGAAGGAGAAAGAGATAAATGAAAAAGCAGAAAATTCAAATTTTGATTTTACTTGTATTATGTATCGTCTGCGTCGGCGGATATTTTATCATCCGGAACCATACGTTTGAAACGGAGGAAGAAACCGTATCCGTTGACGTTACGAACTTTAATAAGGACGATGTGACGGAGCTGATCCTTTCCGGCGACCACGAGGTTCATCTGGTGAAAACAGATGATACCTGGACGGAGAGCAGCCTGCCGGATGAAACCATTAAGGAATCGACAGTTAACACGCTGCTGAATGAAATCGCCAACATCACGACGACGGAAACTGTTGTGGAAGCGCCGGAGGATCTTTCCCAGTACGGACTGGAGGAGCCTTTCCGGACAATCACAGCAGTCCTTTCCGATGGAACACAGGTTGTGATTTATGCCGGAAATAAGAGCGATCTGCTTTCTGAGTATTACATCAAAGTGGAAGGCGACGACAATGTTTACCTCGTTTCCAGCAATATCGTGACGGATTTCGATAAGGACCCGGAGGACTTCATCGACGAGACGGAGACCGAAACGGCGACAGAGGAAACGGCAGATTCTGCAGACGAGACGGCAGCAACTGACGCTATAGAGGAAACGGCTGCGGCGCAGACACTGGAAAGCGCAGATGGCGAGACAGAAAGTGCGGACGCAGACGGTGAGAATGCCGGGACGGCTGGCGAAACGGAAACTGCAGAAAGCTCCGGGGACTGACGAATCACAGAAGGGTTTGTTATCTGCAAATTTTGAACCACGGAAGGTTTCCTGAAAACGCCCGGAAGGCGGGAGATTTACTCCCTCTTTCCGGGCATTTTCTTTGCCATCAGGCGGACGATCTGATTCATTTTCAGCTGTTCCTCCGGTGTTGCATATTTGCGGATCGCCATGAGAATGGAAGAAATTTCCGTGTCGGAAAAGCTGATCGATGCTTCTCGGCTTTTCTGTGCCAGCGCCATCAAAAACGGCAGTAGTTCTTTTTGCGAAAGCGAGCTGCTTTCAAAGACGAGCTTCTGTAAAAAATGCAGCTTTTCTTTTGGAATGCTCTGGACGCAGTCTTCCTTCATCCAGTTTGGTTCCGAAGTGGTGTTTGTATCATTATTTTGTTGACTGGTCATAAAAACCTCCGTTTTGAAAATATTCTGGAAAAAGCGGTATTTAGAGCCCATCGCGGAACGCCTCGAACATTGCCTGCTGTTCCGGTGAGAGCATGCCCTTTAAAAATGTCATGGGGTCGAAATTGTCGGGAAAAGTAGTTGTTCCTGTCAAAGATGCTGACGCGGAATCGAAAGCGGACGTTGCCTGCCCGGCGGCAGTATCTGTTTCGCTGCCTGTTCTTGCAGCTGCTTTCGTATAACCGGCATCCGGATTCGTGCCGGAACAGTCTGCATCTGCCGCAGTATCGGCATCTGCGTCGGGCGCACTTTCCCGCAACGTTTCAAATAGCTGCATCATTCCTTTCATTTCCTCGAACATCTCGAGATTTTTCTGCAGGTTGAGAAGTTCTCCAAACAGCGCTTTTTCCCGGGGAGAACAAAAGTTTTTGATCTGCTCAAACAACACGGCAAAGTCTGGCGAGGATGTGCCGGAAGGATGCCTGGAAACATATTCCAGTGTGTAGCGCAGCTCCAGATATTTGATCCAGACCGCGAGATGGTTTTGACCATATGGGTCAAAATATGGCAGCAGGATTTTTAAAATCTGGATATGGTTTTGGGTATAGAGCGTATCAAAGGCGATGACAGCTTCGTTTTCACAGACGTTCATTAAAAAGCTTCCTTCCGGTGTTTATTCTATTCCTATGAAACAGTCAGATAGAATAGGACAACAAGGAATTGCTTTTGCCAGTCTGTCAGAGATCGTCTGTGGGACTCGAAAAATCGTTTGCATCGCGAAGGGGCATTACCCCCGGAAGAAGCAATGCCCTTTGGGATGGGAGCCAGATGCGCTCAGATACCTATGGAATCAGCATCCACAGCCATTGTTGCATCCGCAGCCGTTATTCGTGCCGATTCCGCTGCAGCCGTTGCCGCAGCAAGCCAGAAGCAGCAGAATCCAGATCAGGGAATTACAGCCGTTGTTGCCGCCGTCGTTACAGCCACAGCCGTTGTTTGCTCCGAGTCCGTTGTTGCCGCAGCATAACAGCAGAATCAGAATGAGGCAGCAACTGTTGCCGCCGAAAAGACCGCCGTTCTGACAGGTATTGCCGCATCCGCAGTTGGTAGCTGATAAATCACTCATGGTTATGAGCCTCCGAATGGATAGTTATGGTTTAAGATATGACCGCACGCTTGTCTAGGTTTCTTACGTGGAAGGAAAATTTTTGAAACACTTTTCCTATCATTTGCTGGTGTACTGGAGCCCGGCGAGCAGGCCGGCTTTTTTACTGTCTTCCATAGAATGCAGCACACCTCTTCCCCCATCCTTCCATATCCTAAAAGAAAAAGGATGCGTATGCCTTGAACAGGGTAAAGAGAGTTGTCCACGCGACCGCGGCAGAGGTAAACGGGCTTTCCGGAAAAGGTGTGACGGCAGCGGTGCTGGACACCGGGATCGCGCTGCATCCGGATCTTTCCGGGAGAATCGCAGGATTTGCAGACTTTGTCGGCGGACAGAAGCAGCCGTATGACGACAGCGGGCATGGAACCCATGTGGCAGGCTGCCTGTGCGGAAACGGAAAATGCTCCAACGGTCTGTATGCCGGAATTGCGCCAGGCTGCCGTCTGGTAGTATGCAAGGTGCTGGACGAACGTGGGGACGGAAACGTTGCCGCCATGATAGAAGGCATCCGGTATGTGCTGGACACACGCCGGATTTATCATACGAGAATTTTGAATATTTCCGTCGGGATCGGCTCGATCCGGGAAGCTGCACTTGAGCAGGAGCTGCTTTCTTGGATTGCAAAAGCATGGAATGCAGGGCTGTTCGTCGCAGTGGCTGCCGGAAACAACGGACCTGCCCCGGATTCTGTCTCTGCGATGGGGCTGCAGGCGCACGTCGTATCGGTCGGATGTCATGATGGAAGGCAGACCCCGGGACACAAAAATGCCTGCGCCGCTTATTCCGGGAGAGGTCCTGCAAACGGCAGGGTGAAAAAACCGGATCTGGTGGCGCCGGGAAGCGGCATCATTTCCTGCAACGCCTGGTATCGGAAAAATCATTTCTGCTCGGTAAATCATCCGTATACAGCAAAGAACGGGACCTCAATGGCGGTTCCGGCAGTCAGCGCGGCAGCAGCACTTTTGTGGGAAAAGGAGCCGCATCTGACAAACGAACAGGTACGGGAACGGCTGCTATACCATGCGCAGGATCTGGGAGAAAACTGGGGGATGCAGGGCTGGGGAATGCTTCATGTAGGCAGAGCGTTAAAGGGATAAATTTTTTATTTCAGAAGGATTGACAAAAATTGGATGATTGTATACAATGATACCTGAATTACAGAACACACTGCTTGGAAGAAAGCGGCGAGCAAACGAAGGAGAAGGAATCATGAACAATACATTTACTAACCGTCCGGTCACCATGAATGAGAACAAGAACCTGCTCGAGATCGAAGAGCATATGTACATTCTGGATGACGTGAAGAAGCCGAATGTTTTCCGGAATATGTTCCCTTATTCGGAAATTCCGAAGATTCCGTTCAATGACCGTACCGTTCCGCACGATATGCCAAAGGACATCTGGATTACCGATACGACGTTCCGTGACGGTCAGCAGTCACGCGCCCCTTATTCCACCGAGCAGATTGTAACGATTTATGACTATCTGCACCGACTGGGCGGAGAAAATGGTCTGATCCGCGCCAGCGAATTTTTCCTTTACAGTAAAAAAGATCGGGATGCAGTGTATAAATGTCTGGAAAAAGGATATAAATTTCCCGAAATTACCAGCTGGATTCGCGCGAGCAAGGAGGACTTCAAGCTGGTGAAAGAGATCGGCATGAAGGAAACCGGTATTCTGGTCAGCTGTTCCGATTATCACATTTTCATGAAATTGAAAATGACCCGCAAACAGGCAATGGAGCATTACCTGAGCGTCATCAAGGAGTGCCTGGAAGAGGGAATCAGCCCCAGATGCCATCTGGAGGATATCACGCGGGCCGATATTTACGGATATGTTGTTCCGTTTTGCCTGGAGCTGATGAAGCTGATGAAGGAATATCAGATTCCGATCAAAATCCGTGCCTGCGATACGATGGGCTACGGCGTCAACTATCCGGGTGCCGTTATCCCGAGAAGCGTACAGGGAATCATCTATGCGCTGCACACGCACGCGGGTGTTCCCCACGAGCTGTTGGAATGGCACGGACACAACGATTTCTATAAGGCAGTTGTCAATTCCTCGACGGCATGGCTGTATGGCTGCTCCGGTGTCAACACCTCGCTGTTCGGTATCGGCGAGCGTACCGGTAATACGCCTCTGGAAGCGATGGTATTTGAATATGCACAGCTGCGCGGCACGTTAAACGGCATGGACACCAGGGTGATCACCGAGCTGGCAGAATACTACGAAAAAGAAATCGGCTACCACATTCCGCCCAGGACGCCGTTTGTCGGTAAGAACTTCAATGTCACAAGAGCGGGTATCCATGCAGACGGTCTGCTGAAAAACGAAGAGATTTACAACATTTTTGATACAGAAAAGTTTTTAAACCGTCCGGTTCTGTGCGCTGTATCGAATACCTCCGGTCTTGCCGGAATCGCACACTGGATCAATACTTACTTCCATTTACCGGAGGAAAAGAAGCTGGATAAAAACTGCGAGCTGGTTCACGAGGTCAAGAAATGGGTGGACGCCGAATACGAAAGCGGCCGTGTTACCGTTCTGACCGATGAAGAGCTGTTGAAGGTAATCGATGATGCCAGCAAGAAACTGGGGATTTTATTGGTATGAGTCAATACGAAAAAGAAGAAAGCTCCGACCGATATTCGCTGAGGGGAAAGGTTTTTCATCAGCTGCGGGAGGATATTTTAAGCGGACATTATAAAGAACACGAGGAACTGCGGGAAATTGCGATCAGCGAAGAGATGGGCGTTTCCCGCACGCCCGTCCGGGAAGCGCTGCGCCAGCTGGAACTGGAAGGTCTGGTCAGCATTATCCCAAACAAGGGGGCATATGTGACCGGCATCACCAGAAAGGACGTGGAGGATATTTATGCGATCCGTTCTTTGCTGGAAGGGCTTTGTGCCCGTTGGGCAACCGCGTATATTACAGAAAAACAGCTGGATGCGCTGGAAGAAAATATTTACCTGTCAGAATTTCACGCCAGCAAGGGACATGCCCAGAAGCTGACGGAGCTGGACGATCAGTTCCACGATATTTTATATGAAGCATGCTCAAGCAAAATGCTGGAGCATCAGCTGAGGGATTTCCATGAATATGTGCGGAGAATGCGCAAGCAGAACCTTTCCGGCAGTGAAAGAGGACTGGAAGCTGTGCTCGAGCACAAACAGATCATGGAGGCGATCTGCCGGAAGGATGCCGACCGCGCACAGGAGTTGGCAGCCTTGCATATGCGTAATGCTTATGATAATATGATTAAAAACGGGCTTTTGGATGCCTATGAAGAAAAGGAGAGAATCGATGGCTAAGATTCAGATGACAACGCCGCTGGTGGAGATGGATGGCGATGAAATGACCAGAATCCTCTGGCAGCTGATCAAGGATGAGCTTCTGCTTCCTTATATTGACTTGAAGACAGAGTATTATGACCTCGGTCTGGAGCATCGCAACGAAACAGATGATCAGGTGACGATTGACAGCGCCAATGCAACCTTAAAATACGGCGTTGCAGTCAAATGTGCAACAATCACACCCAACGCAGCGAGAATGGAAGAGTATCATTTAAAGAAGATGTGGAAGAGCCCCAACGGCACGATTCGCTCCATTCTGGACGGCACCGTGTTCCGTGCACCGATTCTGGTAAAGGGCATCCGTCCCTGCGTCCGCAACTGGGAAAAGCCCATCACGCTGGCACGTCACGCTTACGGTGATGTATACAAAAATACCGAAATCCGCGTAGAGGGTCCCGGCAAGGCAGAACTGGTGTTCACGGCGGCGGACGGTACAGAAACCCGCGAGCTGATCCACGATTTTACCGGTGCAGGTGTCTTACAGGGCATGCACAATACGGATAAGTCTATCACGAGCTTTGCCCGCGCTTGCTTTAATTACGCAGTGGATACGAAGCAGGATCTGTGGTTTGCGACCAAGGATACAATTTCCAAAAAATATGACCATACCTTTAAGGATATTTTCCAGGGAATCTACGAAAACGAATATCAGGAGAAGTTCAAAGAGCTCGGTATCGAATATTTCTACACCCTGATCGACGACGCGGTAGCGCGCGTCATGAAAGCAAAGGGTGGCTTCATCTGGGCATGCAAAAACTATGACGGCGACGTTATGAGCGATATGGTGAGCTCTGCCTTTGGTTCTCTTGCAATGATGACCTCCGTTTTGGTTTCTCCTGCAGGCGTTTATGAATATGAAGCTGCGCATGGAACCGTTCAGAGACATTATTACAAGCACTTAAAGGGTGAGGAAACCTCTACGAACTCCGTTGCGACGATCTTTGCATGGACAGGCGCACTCAGAAAACGCGGCGAGCTGGACAAGCTTCCGGAGCTGTGCGCATTTGCGGACAAGCTGGAAAAAGCAACACTGGATACGATCGAAAGCGGCAGGATGACAAAGGACCTGGCACTGATTACAGAGCTGACGGATGTCACGGTATTGAACAGCCAGGACTTTATCAAAGCGATCCGGAAAACTATGGAGAAATAAGAGAGGTTCTAAAGCTTGATTAAGAAATTGATTAACAGTAAGCTCGGACAGCAGATCATCAAATTCGGCGCGGTGGGTTTTTTATGTTTCTTCATTGAATACGTGCTGTTGATTCTGTTTAAGGAGCTGCTCGGATGGCCGGTTATCGCAGCCAACACCCTTGCCTTTACCGTATCGGCAATCGTCAATTATATTCTGAGCATTCTTTTTGTATTCGATACGGACAAAAAAGCAAACCAGGGCAAGCAGTTCGCCGTCTTTTTCATTTTTGCAGTCGGCGGTCTGATCTTAAACAATGTCGTCTTAAAGCTCGGCACGATGGTTCTCGACCCGTTCTGGAGCCGTTCCTACATCATCGTTAAGCCGTTTGCAACCGGCGTGGTAATGGTTTATAACTTTATCACGAGAAAGATTTTCATCGAAAAAAAGCCGGAAAAAGAAGTTGCAGCCGAAGAAAAAGAAAAACAATAGAATGCACGCTCTGCGAGCATTCTATTGTCATGAATAAAAGAGCCGAAGATTCCTGAAAATCAGGTCCTCGGCTCTTTTTTATTTCCGTATAATTCAAAGGTTTTATACACTGCAGGCGAAAGATCGCGGAGACATTCTACTCGCTCAGCTGTTCCCATTCCTCCATCAGCTCCATGAGCTTGTCTGCGATTTCATCCTTTTCGCGGGAGAGCTTCTGCAATGCGGCAACGTCGGTTGCGATTTTGGGATCGCTCATTTCGAGGTCGATCTGTTTATCCCGCTCTTCGAGGGAAGCAATCTGCTCTTCGCATTTTTTCAGGGCATTTTCCTTTTTGCGGCGCTGGGCTTCCTTTTCCTTCTGTGCCTGCCAGGAAAGCTTTGAGGCAGAGCTTTCTGTGGAAGCTGCAGAGGCAGCAGACGTAGCTAAAGTGCCGAAGGCTGCGGACTCTGTAGAAGCGCCCTGTTGGGATTTTTTCTCCAGGTAATAATCATAATTGCCCAGATATTGGTGCAGCGTGCCGCCGGAAAGCTCCAGAATGCGGTGCGCAGTACGGTTGATAAAGTAACGGTCGTGGGAAACATATAAAACCGTTCCGTTGTAGCTGTTTAACGCATCCTCCAGAATTTCCTTGGAGGCGATGTCCAGATGGTTCGTCGGCTCGTCGAGGATCAGGAAGTTCGATTCGGAAAGCATGAGCTTTGCGAGGGAAACACGTCCGCGCTCGCCGCCGGAAAGGTCTTTGATCCGTTTGAATACATCGTCTCCGGTAAACAAAAACGCAGCCAGCGTATTGCGGATTTCCGTGTTGTTCAGGGATGGATATTCGTCCGAAATTTCTTCAAACAGCGTTTTATCGGGATGCAGGACGTGATGCTCCTGATCGTAGTAGCCGATCTGCACCTTACTGCCGAGTCGGATGGTTCCGGCGTCCGGTTCCACCAGCTCGTTGATGAGTTTTAAAATCGTCGTCTTTCCGGTTCCGTTGTCGCCGATGATCGCGACGTGCTCGCCGCGCTTTAACGCAAAATCGATGTTCCGCACCGCAAAGCTGCCGCGCGCA
>OMDO01000999.1_pt1 | contig 14793 bp, 10 predicted proteins | sample 1674051 | NCBI WGS metagenome assembly OMDO01 (sample SAMEA103958138, study PRJEB25191) | human gut metagenome | biome: human-associated habitat [ENVO:00009003]; feature: intestine environment [ENVO:2100002]; material: feces | place: Germany | collected 2013/2015 | reverse complement strand
AGATTATCTGGGTAAAACGATCCAGGTGATTCCTCACATCACAGACGAGATCAAACGGAATGTTAAACTGCTTGGTAATAAATACAAGTTTGATTTTGTGATTACTGAAATCGGTGGTACGGTAGGTGACATCGAATCACTCCCCTACCTCGAAAGTATCCGTCAGTTGAAATGGGAACTAGGCAAGAACGCTCTTTGCGTACACCTGACTTATGTTCCTTATCTTGCCGCTGCCGGAGAACTGAAAACTAAACCGACACAACACTCGGTTAAAGAACTTCAGAGCGTAGGTATCCAACCGGATATACTGGTATTGCGTGCCGAACATCCATTGAGTGACGGACTGCGTAAGAAAGTAGCACAATTCTGTAATGTAGACGATAAAGCCGTCGTGCAGTCTATCGACGCGGAAACAATCTACGAAGTACCTATCCTGATGCAAGCGCAAGGGCTGGACAGCACTATCCTCGAAAAGATGGGACTGCCGGTAGGAGAAACTCCGGGACTCGGTCCATGGCGTAAATTCTTGGAACGCCGCCACGCAGCTGAGACCAAAGAGCCTATCAACATCGCATTGGTCGGAAAATATGACTTGCAGGATGCTTACAAGTCAATCCGTGAGGCATTGTCACAGGCTGGTACTTACAACGACCGTAAAGTAGAAGTACATTTCGTTAACAGTGAAAAACTGACTGACGAAAATGTAGGCGAAGCACTGAAAGGTATGGCGGGGGTGATGATCGGTCCGGGATTCGGTCAGCGTGGCATCGAGGGCAAATTCTCTGCGCTTAAATGGTGCCGCGAGCACGATAAGCCTACATTCGGCATCTGCCTGGGCATGCAGTGCATGGTGATTGAGTATGCTCGCAACGTGCTCGGACTGAAGGATGCAAACAGCACCGAGATGAACCCGCAGACTCCTTACAACGTCATCGACCTTATGGAGGAACAGAAGAGCATATCCAACATGGGCGGCACTATGCGTCTGGGCGCATACGACTGCGTGCTCAAAGCCGGTTCGAAAGCGGCTGAGGCTTACGGCTCAACACACATCAGCGAGCGTCATCGCCACCGCTTTGAATTCAACGAGGAATTCCGCAAGCAATTTGAGGACGCCGGCATGAAATGTGTTGGCGAAAACCCTGACACACACTTGGTTGAAGTCGTTGAAATTCCAGAAAAGAAATGGTATATCGGCACACAGTATCACCCTGAGTACAGCAGCACGGTGCTTTCTCCAAACCCGCTGTTCCTCAGCTTCGTGAAAGCCGCCATCGACAATCAAAAGAAATAAAATAAATAACAGAAGAAAATAATGGACAAAAACACGATTCTCGGCTTGTTGCTGATGGGTGTGGTAATCTTCGGATTCTCAATGCTCAACTCGGGCGACGACCAAAGCAACCAGCCGACAACCGAAAAGACTGAAAAGGCTGACGCAAAACAGGCCACAACCGACATTGCCGACAGCCTCAACGCCAACGAGCTTGCCCGCATCAAGACCATCGTGCGTCAATACGGCAAGCAGGACGGCGACAAGATGGTGCTGACAAACGACAATGTGAGTTTCACCGTCGCTTCCGACAGCCTTACCGGCTCGGTTATGATGGACGGCAATATGACCGTGGCTCTCTCTGATTTGCAGCACGCTCCGTCGGCCGACAACCGCCTGCTCTACAACGCGGCGATGAAGAAGGTGCGCGATGCCGCCGAAAATGTGGCTAAATACTCCGACTTCGTGCAGTTTGTTGGCGGTGGAAACAAGACCGTAAAACTTGAGAACGAGCTGCTGACGCTCGACCTCTCTTCGAAAGGCGGTCAAATAACGAAGGCTACGCTGAAGAAATACAACGCTTTCCAACACGGAAAAGACGGCAACTGCGTGCTTTTCGACAGCAAGCACAACTCTTACGGCTTCGCCATCAACACCGACACACACCGTTTCGACACCAAGGAGTTCAACTTCACTCCGGTGCAGGAAAACGACTCTACGGTGCTGATGAAACTCGACTTCGGAAAGGGCGTTTACTTCGGCATCCGATATACGCTTCCTAAAAACAGCTATCTCGTGCGTATGGAGGTGGTGCAGCAGAACATGGCTGCCGTTATCTCTTCAAACGTGTCGACTATGGACTTTGAATGGAGCCAGAAGATGATGCGCCACGAGAAAGGTCAGACTTTCGAGGAACGCAACAGTGGTGTGTTCTACAAATTTTCGGGCGACAACGTGGAGAACCTCAGCGAGACAAGCAACGACGAGGATAAGACCAACAACCACTTGAAATGGGTGGCGTTCAAATACCAGTTCTTCTCTTGCGTGCTTATCGCCGACCAGCACTTCATCGGAGCCGCTCCTATGAAAAGCTCTGTCATCGACAAGAACAGCGAGGAGCACAACGACTTCCTCAAAGACGTGTCGTTCAACAGCTCGCTTGAATACAACGTAAACAATCCGAAACCGGCGGCGTTCAACTTCTTCCTCGGCCCGAACGAGTACAAACTGCTCTCGTCGTTTGACGACAAGATCTCGCCCGATGAGGATTTGGAACTCACTCGCCTGATTCCGCTTGGATGGTCAATGTTCCGCTGGATAAACACTTGCATCATCATCCCTATCTTCAACTTCTTGGGAACGATGAACTTGAACTACGGAATCATCATCCTGCTGCTCACAATCTTCATCAAACTCGTGCTCTTCCCGCTCACCTATAAGAGCTTCTCTTCACAGGCGAAGATGCGCGTGCTCGCTCCCGACATCAAGGAAATCAACGATAAATACCCTGGCAACGAAAACGCGATGAAGCGCCAGCAGAAGATGATGGAGCTTTACAACCGCGCGGGTGCCAACCCGATGAGCGGATGTCTGCCGCTGATTCTGCAAATGCCGGTCTACGTGGCTATGTTCTCATTCCTGCCTTCATGCATCGAGTTGCGCGGAGAGTCGTTCCTTTGGGCTTCCGACTTGTCGGCGCCCGACATGATTCTCGAATGGGATGCAAACATCCCTGTCATCAACTGGATTTTCGGACACCATCTGAGTCTCTTCTGCTTGCTGATGACGGGTGTGAACATCATCTACACCTACCTCAACATGCAAGCAAACCCGAGCAACAACCAGATGCCGGGAATGAAGTGGATGATGTACCTGATGCCGGTGATGTTCCTCGTGTTCTTCAACGACTATGGAGCCGGTTTGAGCTACTACTACTTCATCTCTCTGCTCATCACAATCGCTCAGACATACGCTTTCCGATTCATCATCAAGGAAGACAAGGTGCGCGCCAAGATGGCTGAAAACGCCAAGAAACCGCGCAAGAAAAGCGGATTCATGGCTCGCCTCGAGGCTGCCCAGAAACGACAGGAGGCGATGCTCCGCGAACAGCAGAAACGCAAGAAATAATTCCGAGGATTGCCCTGCGGCAATACTTTTATAACCAAAAGGACTGACACCCCGTGCCAGTCCTTTTGGGTTATATATGCTCAACGTAAAAAAGACGGAATACGTGAGCTCTGCGGCTATTCTACCACTATCTTCCGTGTCTTGCCAGCCACGGTGGCCTCTACTCCGAAAAGCCCCTTATGTTGCTGAATTCATTCCAGCCTTCCGCCCGCGTATAGGCGGCAACAGATCCTTCCGGAACAATCAACTCGCAGTTAGTTTTATTGACTCCGTCAAACACACCGTAACCGCACACTGGCGGAATTTCAGCCAACGATGTTATCTTCGACAAGCCGCTGCAATATGCGAAAGCATATCCCCCAATGCTCGTCACGCTGTTAGGCAATGTCAGTTCGGTCAAGCCGCTGCAACCGCCGAAAGCAGACCGCCCGATGCTCATCACGCTGTTGGGCAATGTCAGTTCGGTCAAGCCGCTGCAACCACAGAAAGCAAGACCATCGATGCTCTCCAAGCTGTCAGACAATGTCAGTTTGGTCAAGCCTGTGCAATCACAGAAAGCAGAATTCCCAATGCTATAAATATTGTCAGGCAATGTCAGTTCGGTCAAGCCTGTGCAACCGCTGAAAGCTTCACCCTCTATGAAATGAATATTGTCAGGCAATGTCAGTTCAGTCAAGCCGCTGCAACTATCGAAAGCATGATTCCCGATTCTCGTCACGCTGTTGGGCAATGTCAGCTTGGTAATGCCGCGGCAACCGCTGAAAGCATAAGCCTCAATGCACTTAAGGCTGTTAGACAATGTTAGCTCAGTCAAGCCTGTGCAACCATAGAAAGCAGAATCCCAAATGCTCTTCACGCTCTTAGGCAATGTCAGTTCGGTCAAGCCTGTGCAACCACGGAAAGCTCCTTTCCCGATGCTCATCACGCTGTCAGGCAATGTAAGTTCGGTCAAGCCTGTGCAACCCTCGAAAGCAGAATCCCCAATGCTCGTCACGCTGTTTGGTATGACACTGTTTTTGCATCCTGCAATCAAGGTGTTGGTCTCCGTCTCAATTATTGAATTGCAATTATCACGGGAGTCATAGCAACTGTTTCCGCTCTCTACTGTAATCTTTTCCAAACCGCTGCAACCCTGAAAAGCATACCTCTCTATGCTCTTCACGCTGTCAGGCAATGTAATCTTGGTCAAGCCTGTGCAACCGCGGAAAGCTTCATACCAGATACTCGCCACGCTGTTTGGTATGACACTGTTTTTGCATCCTGCAATCAATGTGTTGGTTGCCGTCTCTATTATTGAATTGCAATTATCCCTGGAGTCATAGCGACTGTTTCCACTCTCTACTGTAATCTTTTCCAAGCCGCTGCAATCTGCGAAAGCACCATCCCCAATGCTCTTCACGCTGTTGGGCAATGTCAGTTCGGTCAAGCCGCTGCAACCACCGAAAGCAAGACCATCGATTCTCGCCACGCTGTTCGGCAATGTCAGTTCGGTCAAACCGCTGCAACCTTCGAATGCAGAAACCTCGATAAGCCTCACGCTGTTGGGCAATGTCAGTTCGGTCAAGCCGCTGCAGCCTCGGAAAGCAGAAGCCTCGATGTACTTCAAGGTGTTGGGCAATGTCAATTCGGTCAAACCGCTGCAACCATAGAAAGCCCATCTTCCAATGCTCGCCACTCTGCTCGGTAATGTAAGTTTGGTCAAGCCGCTGCAACCGCGGAAAGCATCATCAGCGATGCTAGTCACACTGTTCGGCAATGTCAGTTCGGTCAAACCGCTGCAACCCTCGAATGCAGATTCCCAGATGTTAATCAATATGTTTGGCAATGTTAGCTTGGTCAAGCCACTGCAATCCTTGAAAGCACAAGCCTCGACAACCCTCACACAATTAGGCAATGTCAGTTCGGTCAAGCTGCTGCAACCCTGGAAAGCGCCATCTCCGATGATCGTCACGCTGTCAGGCAATGTCAGTTCGGTCAAGCCAGAGCAACCGCAGAAAGCTCCTTTCCCGATGCTCGTCACGCTGTCAGGCAATGTAAGTTTGGTCAAGCTGCTGCAACCCTGGAAAGCCTCGCTATCAATTTTTTTTAATTTCTTTGGCATGACAATCTCTTCCAACTTGTCGCAACCTTTGAATGCCTCTTTGCAAATTTCCTCGACACGTTCGTCAATCTCGTAATATTTTCCAGCATACGCTTTTGCATCGAGAAGTTTCTTATAGTCATCACTGTACACCACTACATCCTGCGGAATTGTTTTCTTCTCTGTTTCTAATGCTGACAAATCATCTTTTTCCATGATATATACTTTAGTTTATTTTAACAGCCTGCAAGATAGCGCAAGAACTCTTTTCCTCACGCCATCTTTTCCAAGCCTTTCTATTCGTTTATATTTTCACTTTTTTGCTTATAAACTCTTCACAAGTTTTTCCCAGTCTGACTTTGTCATATTTCCAGGCGACAGCGAGACGTTCTGGCAGCTGTTGAGCAAAATCAGATTGCTGTAATTCTCCAGACCTTTGATTCTTGCAAACCATTCTCTCCGACTTCGCATAAGCACTATGACTTTCTCCTCTTCCATCGCGCTATAAATAAAATCGTCGACATACTTGCCAGACGGCAAGTCGAACGCCATTTTGTGTTTAGTGTGGTACGGGAAACATTCTATACAGAAAACTTTCTCTGAAATCTCGCATCCGCATGCTTTCTTCAATTTTCGCACGCGGTCTTTCCACCATTTATAGCCTAGATGGGACTCGCCTATCGCATTCACAACTGTTTCTGGATCACGCAGCCAAATGAACTCCTTGTTGATATGCCACAACTCCTCACAAATCTCTTTCTCATAAATGTTGGAGAAAGCATTCTTACCGTTTGGCAGCACTGATGCCGCCTGAATCGCGTTGCCGCAGCCCACAAAAGTCAAATCTTTTTCGCTATGTCCAGGATTGCCATTAAGCAGATAGACCTTAGCCTCAGGATCGCCGTGATATGGTTCAGGAAGTGTGTCAAGCACAATCTTTGATTTAACAGCAGTCGTCAGGCTGTTGATTACTGGCTTGTCGCAATCGGCGACAGTGTCGCTAAGTGAAATGTTTAACCATGGATTCATCATAATTTTGCAATTTGTTTTTCGAATTTACAAATTTAACAAACAAGAACATAATAATTGCCCCCCGTTAATTTTAGTTAATTATGTTGCAAAACATTTTTCCATAGGGTTGGCGTGTTGTCGGTAAGAATAAATGATGCCGAGAATATATCGCAGGGAGGTGCGCAATGTGTTCATACCCGTTCCCTTTTTCACATATCCACCTCTGTGAAACGATTGAAAGTTCGGCCTTCTCTTGCAACCTTCCCGAAAAACATCTTTTCAGGGCGCACCCAATATGCCTTCTGTCCATACAAGGCTTGGTAAACCACCATACGTTCCAACGTCTCTGAATCAAAGGCGGAATGGAAAAACTTATACTTTCCGCCCTTGAAGTGCTGAAAATACCGATATTCTTTTACCGGACAGTCCATAAGCATCTTTTGGGCAAGCGGTGCGTACCATGCCTTCACCTCCTGCTCTGTTAGTGTGTGGCCGCCCGGGAAACGGAACACATTGCTGTAGTGCTCCATAAACAACGGGCAGAAATGGGCGATGCTGTCGTGCTCGCCAAAAAGTCCCCATACGCGGTCTTTGTAATATGGGTTGCAGCAATCAAATTGTATGGCTTCCAATTCGGCAAACTCCTCAATCAACGTCTCGTCAATGACCAGCCGCTGATTGCCGTCCCTTCTCGGTGCCTTGTATTCGTGCTCGCCGACGCGCTGCTTCAAAAATTCGGTCATCTTGAAATGAGGATTGCCAAGCAAGGCCGGTATGCCCACCACAGGGGCAAGCATCTGGGCAAGGAATGCTCCGCAGCTGTTGCCAAGAAGCAAGTCGGGATGCTCCCGGTCGATGATTGAGCGAATCTCCTTCAGTGCCTCCTTGGGATGCAACGGCAGGTCGGGTGTCAGCACAACTGCCGACCCCTCGAAAGCATCACGTAACGCCTTTGCCATCGCACAACTTCCAGTGGCAAAAAATCCATGCAGGAACAGTATTTTCTTCTGTATTGTTTCTTCCATTAAATTCTTTTATCTTTCCGTTGGCAGCCTATACGGCCGCCTAATCAATCTTGAGACACTGCTTGATGGCGGCGCGGATGGCGGCGGAGTCGGCATTGTCGCGCTGAAGGATGGTGAATATCGATTTGATATATTCATCCTTGTTCTGGCAGCCGCACAGCTGCGCCACGTTGCTCTGCACAAGCATCGTTTTCTGGTTGTAGACACGCAACACGCTGCGGTAGTCGCCCTCCTGGACATAGCGGTTGAAGTCACGGCACAGTCCCTCATAGATTGCGCGCGGACGTATCTCCTGTCCAAGATGGTCGAGATGGTCCTCAAGGGCGTTGATGTTCTGAAAACGGCGGTCAACGACCACCTCGATGGTGCGTTTCACCTGATGCCGGGTGTGCATCAACGCCTGCTGCCGCAGTTCTGCCTTGAAGAGTTTGAGGATGTTGCCACGCACATGCGAAAAAGCCTTCACATCATCCTTGCCGTGCACTCGCGCCACGGTGCGTATCACCCCCTCAAGCATCATTATATTCTCAATCTCAGCCACATCCGGCACATAAATCTTCTTCTGACGCAGATAGTCAACCTCATTGGCGTTGCGCCGGTCGCGATCAACGATGCCGCGCGAGTCAAGATGATGGAAGCCTTGAATGTCGTTGACGGAGCGCACCGTTTCTATCACCTTGTTGCAGCTTCCCATCGGCTTCACCGTATACTCCGGGAAAATCAACGAATACAGTCTGAAATCAAGGCTGTGGGTGCTGTCGCCCTCCACAAAAAGCACCGGTTTGCGGCTGCCCATAAGGTCGATTATCAGCTGGTCGCTCAGCGACTCGTGCGGACGGATTATCTCATAGTCCCACGTTTCCGCCTGGATGTTGCATCCTCTCACCCACACCGTGACGTTGTCGGTGCGCGACGTAGGAAACTCGATGTCGTGGGTCATGTAGACAAACGTGCAGTCGGGGCGGTGCCCCTCGATGGTTGTCCAAAGGCTTTGCGTGATGCTGCGGTGCAGGAAAAGCGTAGGCGAGTCAACAAAAATCACGCTGCCCTTCGGAGCATACAGCGTCGCGCCGATATAGAAGAACACGGCTTTCTCGCCCGCCGACAGCTGGCGGGGATTGAAAGCATTGTCGCCAAGACGGTTGGTAAACTTTATTTTACCGCCCGACCTCTGCACATCGTTTTTCGGAAACACTTCCTTCCACAGTCTCACAACGGTATCGATTTTAGTGCGCGGCAACGGGATGTCGGCGGCTGCGCCGATACGGTTCATCTTGTAGGTGAACATATCGTTCATCTCATCGTTGAGCAGCATAAACAGCAGCATCTCAAACTCTGTCTCGGCTACGGGTTTCACAAACTGCACCGACTGCAGCGCCTGCTGATAGAACGTTGTGACCGACTGCGCCTGTATGTCGCCGTCTTTTATCGGATACAAGGCTTTGAGAGCGGAAATTGTGAATGCACGGTTGCCAAGGTCGGCAATCATCCGGTTGACGAAGCGTGTCTTGCCAGAGCCGTTGGCTCCGACCACTGTGATTTGCTGGCGTCCGTTGAGCGACACCGGCTGCTGCCCGTCTATTCGTTTCGGAAGCGTTATGTCCATCGTATTCAGATTTTTGTCAGTGTAAAGTTAATCACTTACCACGAAAAATACAAACACGAAGCGACTAAATAATCAATTTAAATGACTTACTTACCAGAATATCTCCGCCACGACGTGGAACGGGAAAAGGGTGATGGCGACCACTGCGTTGAGCGTGATGAGAAGCACGGTGCGGTCGGTGCGTTTCATCGCCGCCTCAATGTTGCCGGCGCGCAGCATGCGGCGTGCAGTAACGGCTGAGCGTATCGACAGCCACGACAGCGGAAGCAGCATATAGAAAAACGGGCTGCCGAGCAGTGAAAGGGGCGCGAACACATTGAAAAACGACAAAGCGATGATTACCGTCGTGACAACAGCGGCACGCAGATGCGTGGGGCAATGGCGCACGGCGTCATCAGCCGCCCGATGCTCCTCAACGACCTTTACACCAAAGATTTGCGCGAACTCAGGCACGAGTCTTGCCTCTGTCCATTGCGGCAGCCCTTGGCGCCACACCTTCGTTTCCGCCGCAAGTCCATGCGCGGTCAATTCCTCAAGGCTGAACGGGCCTTCGCTATTTCCGTCCTTTATCATCCAATACTTCATACGGCAAAGTTACTGATTTTCCTCAAAAGAATCATCGTTCAGAGCATCTTTTCAAGGATGTCGAGAGCGTGGAGCATATCGGCATGAAACGTGGCGTGCGAACGCAGAAAGTCTGTGCGGCCGTCTGCCAGCAAGGAATACAGCTCAGGATTCATATCATCGGCAAACGAGGAAATGGCATACTCGATGTCGTCGCGCTGCCAGTCCATTGTAGAATGGGCATAGACACGCTCCTTCTGGTGCAGGAAGCAATAGGCGGTCTCGATACCGGCGCGCGTAATCATCGGTCGTAACCCTCCGGACGCATTTGACGCTGCTCCACGCTGTAGACGTAGCCATGGCTGAGAAGATACGCCTTCAGCTGCTCCGGGTCGCGGTTGTAGGCATAGCAGATCTGTTCGAGCGAGTCAAACTCCTCGTCGCGCAGCAGCATATTGATTGTTGACACAAGTATTGCGGGGTCGGTTGGCAGATAGTCCATATTCTTGTCGTTTTTTTTCACTCCATCAGCGGTGCCTCCACAGCATCGTCGCTCTGCTCCTGAAGGAAGAGGAAGTAGTCGGAGAACGAGCGTCCCTCCTTGAGCAGCAGGTCGAAATTCTTTTCACTGATAAACACAGGGCGCACATGACGAGGAATGACAACCTGACGGTCGGCAAACAGTTGACGGCTGTAGTCCTCAAGGTCGGCGTAGCTGGTGAATCCCTTGATTATGATTATTCCGAGTTGTCCATACGTCTGACGGTCGATGTCGAAATCGCGCACAGCATAGTTCGAGAAGTTATGGCGTGCCACGTCGAAGAGCAGACGGTTTGACGACACACTGTCGACAGGATACGTGAGCAGGCAGATGTGCGGACCCTCGCGCGACGTGTCAAACGGCGTATACTCCGTCGTGGAGTTGACCGCCGCAGTGTCGTTTGTGAGCCGTATCGACCAAATCATGCCACGCACGTTGCCTCCGGCTCCCGAATTCGGTTTTCTGCCTTTGGCAAGATCCTTCAGAATCGACGAGGCGAGCGGTGTGATGTCGGTGTCGGGATAGCGCACAAGCAATTCCTTGAGCGTTTCCTGGAAACGGTCGTATTTCTTCTCCGAGAGGTAGGAAAGTGCGTCGAGAAGCATGAACTTAGGCATAATTTTCGACAACGGATATCGGTTCATAATCCCCTGATACCCCTCATGCACCGCTGCGTTGCGGTTTGCAAGATAGTCGGCATACGTCTTCTCATACATCCGCTCCTGCTCGCTCTCCATGTTGCGCAGGTTTTCGATATAATTCGGGTCGGCGAGAGCCATACCATATTTCGTGTCGGCAAAGTCGGCAAGAATCTTCTGCCGGCATGTCTCTGCCTTGTCGGCATATCCGTAGCGCACATACATCAGATACATATTATAATATATGTCAAGGCGATACACATTGTCGGGATAGCGGGTCAGCAGCTCGTTGAACGCGGCTTCGGCGGCATTCACATCCTCAAGTTTGTCCTTCAGGATTATGCCCATATTAAACAGTCCCTCCTGCACGATGTTGTGAGAGTTCTGTATTTCCTCCTCCGTTTTTGGAATCTGCACCAGATAGTATTCCGGGAAGTGCGGATCCTGCTCATGCGCCAGCTGCTCCTCGTTTTTCTTCCGGGCGGCAATCTCCTCGTCGCTTAGCGGATTGCCGAGCGAGTCGACCATCTCTTTCTGCTTGTCGTCACCATAGTCTGCCTCCGAATTGAAGTCGCCGACAGAGAATGTGGTCTTGTTGGCACGACGCCAGTCGTCTTCCAGCTTACGGCTGCCCCAGCGGCGCTGAAACTCCGTCTTGCCGGCATTTTTAGTGGCAGTGTTGTAGAAATACCACGACTTGTCGGTGTTGAGCGTATAGTTCTGCGTGTTGCTCTTCAGCTGGCTTCCGGCAGCGTCGGGCCGCGACGCAAGCGCCTGCAGCGCAGCCTCCTCAGCAGCTTTCTTCTCCTTGTCTTTCAACTCTTTCACCAATCGTTCAGCCACCTTCTTCTGCTCCTCCGGCGACAGTTTTGAAAGCGCCAGCAACGAATCCTGCAGCGTGACATTCTGCGAGTAGACAGCCAGTTCGTCGAGCACGTCGCTGCGCTTCTTCAGCATCGCATAATTCTGATAGTCCTCCGGCAGCTGCGCCACGCCCTCAGAATAGCAAGGCTGCGCCTTGTCATATTCATAGCGGTCGAAATAGAGTCCGCCGAGCGTAATCTGGTTTATAGCCTTGTCGATGCCGTTGCGCGTGCTTTTCTCATTGGCAAGCACATAGTTTTTTATGGCGTTTGCCGTGTCGCGGCGCGACAGGTATAGATTGCCTATGGCATAGTATATTTGGTCGAGGTATTCTTTGTTGCGGTCCAACCGCGCCATGCGCTGCAACGACCTTACCTCTGAATTGATGTTCTGTCCGGTGTAGACCTCGCTCTGCTTGATGCGGGCGTTGAACTGCGTGCGGTAGGTGGCGCTCGACGCTCCAGCCACCGACTTGAACATACGGTAGGCGGCTGCCTTGTCACCGTTGGCCTCATAAACCTGACCGAGCAAAAATGCCAGACGCGTCTTCTGTGCGCCGCCAGTGTCTTTGTACGCCGCAAGCAGCACAGGCGCCGCCTTGTCGTATTGGCGCGTCTTCACGAGGAAGTCGGCATAAGCCGTGTTGTACATCGTGCGCAGCCGCTTGTTCACAAGCTCGTCCTGCTTCAGCCGCGACAACACGTTCTCAGCCTCGTTTGTCCATCCCAGCGCGCAGTAGCTGCGCAACTGCCATATCTTCGCCTCTGTGACGAGTTTCGGAAGCCACGGGAAATAGCGCTCCACATACATAAACGTAGCCGCCGCCGCGGAGAAGTCGCCTTTCAGATACTGCGCCTCGCCCATCAGCCGCCACGCATTGTGGAGAAACGGGTTGTACTCGTTACGCTTCAGATAATCACGATATTTCGGGTCGCGCATCTTGCTGCGGTCCTTCTTCGGTTTCTTCTGGATGGAATGGAGGGCGATGGCTTTCTGCATCTTCTCGATTGTGCGGTCGAAACTCACCGACGGATGCGTTGCTTTGTCGTCGGCAAACGACTCGGCGGGATGCACATAGACAAAGTCGGAATAGTCGTCCTCATATTCCTCCTCCATCTTCTTCAACTGCTCCTTATAGTGCTGCTCTCCGTTGAAATAAACGTTGTAGCGGGTGGTGAACGACTGCATAAAACGGGAGCCGGCGGTGTTTTTCTTCGTGCTGCACGACAGCAACACGGAGCACAACACTGCCACCACAACCGTCAAATATGTCGCCGTCCGGCACTTCATACATAATATTAACGCTCGCGCACGCTTTTTATTTCAGTGCGGCATTTAAAAAAATCGCCCCACCACCGCCGATTTTCCCAACTGTATATTTGCGCAATAAAAATTAATGTCTAATTTTGTGAAACTAATAACAAACAAAACTATTATCATTTAATCTTAAAGATATGGCTTTTCCTTTTATTACCGCAGAACAGGCGGCTGAATTGGTGAACAACGGCGACAATGTCGGTTTCTCTGGTTTCACCGCTGCCGGCACGCCTAAATTTGTCGCTCCTGCAATCGCAGCTAAAGCGAAAAAAGAACACGAAGCCGGACGTCCGTTCAAAATCAACGTATTTACAGGTGCTTCGACCAATGACTACATCGACGGCGAACTTGCACGTGCCGATGCCGTGAATTTCCGCACGCCGTATCAGTCATGCAAAGACACCCGCGCACGCCTCAACGCTCACGAAATCAACTATTGCGACATGCACCTCTCTCAGCTTGCGCAAAACCTCCGCTACGGATTCTTCGGCAAGATGGACATGGTGGTAATCGAGGCTGGCGACGTGACCGACGACGGCGAAATTCTGCTCGGTCCTGGTGTGGGCAACATCCCTTCGCTCGCTCACCTTGCCGACAAGATTGTAATTGAGCTCAATGAGCATATCCCGGCTGAAATCCGCGGTCTGCACGACATCTACATGCCGCTCGACCCGCCTTACCGCCGCGAGATTCCCATCTATAAGCCAAGCGACCGCATCGGTTCTCCGGTGCTGAAGGTCGACCCGTCGAAAATCGTGGGTATCGTAAAAACCTACAACACCGACAAAGTGCACGGATTCTCGCCTATCGACGAGACCACTATGCGCATCGGTGCAAACGTTTGCAAATTCCTCATCGGCGAGCTCCGTGCCGGACGCATCCCTAAAGAATTCTTGCCGTTGCAGTCGGGTGTGGGCAACATTGCCAACGCCGTGCTCCACGGTTTGGAGGAAAGCCCGGAAATTCCACAATTCGACATGTACACCGAAGTGATTCAAGACGCCGTACTCGACCTTATGGAGAAGGGCAAATGCCGCTTCAGCAGCACATGCTCGCTCACATTCTCCGACGAGACGATGGACCGATTCTTCAAAAACGTTGATTTCTTCCGCGACAAGGTGCTTATCCGTCCGGGCGAAATCTCAAACAACCCTGAGATTATCCGTCGACTTGGCGTGATTTCTATGAACACTGCTCTCGAAGCCGACATCTTCGGCAACGTCAACTCAACCCACGTGGTGGGCACCAAGATGATGAACGGTATCGGTGGCTCCGGCGACTTCACTCGCAACGCCTATATCTCTATCTTCAGCTGCCCGTCAATCACAAAAGAGGGCAAAATCAGCAACATCGTGCCGATGGTGTCACACCTCGACCACAGCGAGCACTCTGTGGCTGTGCTCATCACCGACCAGGGTATCGCCGACCTCCGCGGAAAGGATCCGTTGCAGCGCGCCGAACTCATCATAGAGAACTGCGCACACCCGGCCTACCGTCCGTTGCTCCGCGACTACTTGAAGCTGAGCAAAGGCGGACACACGCCTCACACCCTCAAGGCTGCCTTCGCATTCCACGAAGAGTTTAACGCTTCGGGCGACATGCAGAAGACCGACTTCTCGAAATTTGCATAATAAACTACGCATAAACACCTTCTAAAAGGGGTTGCCGAAACCATACGGCGACCCCTTTTTCATATATTTAGGTGTGAAATCAGTTGCATTGTGTTTTTTTTTGTCTAATTTTGCGG
>OMDO01000991.1_pt1 | contig 14880 bp, 15 predicted proteins | sample 1674051 | NCBI WGS metagenome assembly OMDO01 (sample SAMEA103958138, study PRJEB25191) | human gut metagenome | biome: human-associated habitat [ENVO:00009003]; feature: intestine environment [ENVO:2100002]; material: feces | place: Germany | collected 2013/2015 | reverse complement strand
CAGCATCTCGACGGTGAGATCGTCGCCAAACACTTCGTCGCGGATGTACTTGTAGACGGTGGCCGCGCAGATATGCACGCGAAAACGCCAGCCATTGAGCTCGGCCTCGCCTATGGCAGCGTCCGGGCTGTACTTTTCGTCTCGGATCTTGGCGATCAGGTAGTTGGCGAGCTCGTAGTCGTTCCCGAGTTTCAGATCCGGCCCCTTTGCCCGCAGGTTTTCCTCGTAGCGGGCCTGCGCTCCGTCCGGGTTGTACCGGGTCTCGGTTGTGAGGTCGCTGTTGGTGTGCTCGTAGGTGCTGCGCTTGATCTCCCGGTAGATGGTGGTACTGTCCACGTGCAGCGCCGCCGCGATCTCCTTTACCTTGTGGCCTTCCTTCAACATTCTTTCAATTTTCAGCCGGTCCTTCCACCGCAGATGGGAAAATCTCCGTCCTTTTTCGCTGCTCATTGTGGGCACTCCCTTCTTTTTTCGGGGATAATAACCCATAAAAGCGCAGAATGTCAAGCGCTCAGAGCGCCGCAAAAAGAAATGCCGTAGGCTTTAAGCCTACGGCATAATTATTTTTCTTCCTCGTCCATCAACCAGTCCGAGGTGACGCCCAGTACCTCCGCCAGGGCGCGCAGCTCGTAGTCCTGCACCATGCGGCTCCCACTTTCGATGCGGCTTATGGCGTCCTGTTCCAGGATAACGCCCGTGGTCTGCACCTTCGCCGCCAAGTCCGCCTGTGTCATACGCTTCTTCGTTCTCATTTGCCGGACCCGCTCGCCAGATACATTTCGCCGTCCGTCCAGATTGATGATCTTCAAGTGTTCGCCTCTCCTCGCTATGTGATATTCCCATATTTTATTTGACTTTACCATATTCTCTGATATTCTTATGGTAATATCCCATAAATGCGCAAAAATATAAAAAATGTGGAGGGGAGAACATGGGCCTATTCTCATTTCGTAAGCCCCCGGCGCGTGTCAACAGCTCCGGCAGCGTCCCACACACCGCCGATCTGCTGTATCCCGCCGTGCTTCCGGCCTTTTCAGAGATCGCGGCAGGCGAGCACCGCGACCCCAGGGCGGTTTTCTACACCATCCGCTTCATGGCCCCACAGCGCTCACGCCCATTCACGCCGGATGCGCTGGACGCCTCAGACTTCGGCAGTAAGATAGAGGTCCGGCGCGTTCTGGTCCGACGTGGCTTCGTGCAGAACGCGGACGCAGGGCAGACGCTTTCCGTGCTCTACACGAAGGACGCCATGAAGGAGCTTCTGCGCAAGCGCGGCCTTTCGGTCGGCGGCACCAAGGAGCAGCAGGCCGCCCGGCTTCTGGCCGACGGCTTCCGTATCAGCCCAAGCCGCAGGCTGTTGGAGCTGACTGCCTCCGGCTCCGCGCTGATCGCGGCCCACGGCGTCAACCTGTCCGAGGCTATCCGCCGGGCCACGCTGGCTTTGAAGGAGCCGGACTACCCCGAAGCCGTCGCCGCATACCGTGACTATGACAGCCGGTGGGGCTATGTTCACCCCTCCGGCAAGACCCACACCATCTTCGCAAGCTATGATGTTCCATTCCGCCGCCTCGACTTTCTCGCGGGCTACCCCATGCGTGAGCTGTGCAACTCCGAAGACTTCCGCCGTACCCTCCGGGCCTGCCTGATTGCCGGGCTGATGCGAGGGGAGCAGGAGCGCACGGAGCTTGCCTTCCGCTTCAAGGAGGTGTGCCAGGAGCAGATCGTGTGCCCCGGCATTGTGGACCTGTTCACCATGGACGACTTCGACGGCAGCACCGCCGCCGCGATGCGTGAAGCCATGGAGCAGAACGTCGCAGCGGGCAGCGATTTCACTCTGGAATATTATATCTCGCACGTGCTGTACCTGAGCAGGCGCGCCTAAACAAAAATCCCCCGGCAGATGTCCGTTCTCTGGACCTCCGCCGGGGGATTTCTCACTTATTCGTTATTTTTCTTGATCTGACCGAGCGCTTCTTTCAGCTTGTCGAAGCCGAACATGGCAGCGTAGGCCACCGCGAAGCCCACCACAACGGCGGCGGCAACGTAATACCACATGACGGCGTAGCCCATGAAGGCCATATACCCGAAGAAGGCCACCAGCGTCAGCACCATGGCGACGATGATCGCCAGCAGGTTCGTGGGCATCTTCTCCCACGTGGCCCGTTTCAGGACCTCCACGATGATGTTGGTCAGTACGGTCAGCGCGCCGATGATGGCGACGATGGCCGAAATATTGAGTGTCAGTTCCATAAACGTCTTCCTCTCTTATTTGGCAGGCATCTTCAACACCTGCCCGACACGGATGATCTCAGAAGTCAGGCCATTCAGGCGCATGATCTCCTTGTAGCGGCTCCCACTTCCGAGATAGGTACTTGCCAGCGCCCACAGCGTATCTCCGCGAACGACGGTGTGCGTGCGCGTCCCGCCGGTGGCAGAGCCGCCGATGTCCGCCGCGTCCACCCATCCATACACGGTGCTTCCGCCGCCGCTCACGGCGACAAGGTGATACGGATGCCTGCTCACAAGCGGCTGATACACCTGCGTCACCTTGGCCTTGCCCGGCTTGCACGGTTTGCCCACGGTGCTGTTTGCGCTGGTGTAGTGCCTCTCGCCGGTGAATGTCACGATGTCGCCCACCTTGCACCCGCCGCCCTTGGTCGGTGCAGCGTCCGTCGCAGTCCCGCCGCCGGTCGCCTCCTTTCCGCCGTACTTCGGTACGCCGTAGCCGCGAATGTACCGTCCGTTCACAGAAATGGTGCGGCGCTTCACGCTGTCGGAGTAGTTGCCCTCAATGACGGTGATGCTTGTCCCGCTGACCTTTTCCACGATGCCCACATGATCGGCGCTGCCGGTGCAGTCTCCCACGCCGCTGTCCTGCCAGTCGTAGAAAATATAGTCGCCGGGCTTCGGCACATAAGCGTCGTTCTCCTGCCAGCTCCCCAGCTTCTTGAACAGCTCGATGTGCTTTTCACAGCCGCACTCCGTCGGGATGATGTCGGTCATTCCCGCCGCGATAGCGACGGCGCTTGCGAACGTGCTGCACCATGCGTCCGTGTACTTCACGGCGTAGCCACGGGCCAGCGGCTTGTGACTGTTGTACAGGTCGATGATCTTCCTGTGGCTTCCGTCGCTCTCTTTGCATCCGATGTAGCTCTGGGCGATGCTCACGATCTTCTGCCGCTGTTCCTGTTCCGTCATAGGCTTTCCTCCGCTTCCTGCGGCGCTCCCTGCCGCATACTTGTCGTAATACTTCTGGCCGAACGCAGCTCGCCGGGCCTGCGCCGCCTCGCTCTGATCTGCCGGGCGCTCAAATTTCAGCAGCACCGCGTCCGATGCTGCCCGGACGCTTCCAGCCGTTTTCAGCACGGCCAGCACCGCCTTATAGCCCTCCCGCAGCTCTTTCATCAGGAAATCAAGCTGCATTTCCAGATCGCCGATGCTCTTTCGGCAGCATTGGGCATAGTCCAGCAGCTCTGCCTTGCGGGAGCAGTATGTCCATTGGGCGAGGCCATAGCCCGCCTTATCCGTTGCGAAGAACTGATACTTGCCGCTGTCCACCGCCGCCGTATAGCTTGCGTCGGTCACGCCAAGTCTCTTTTCGTATAGGTTCTCCACGTTGTTCGGGATAAGGCCGCTCTCCGCATACAGGTTTCCCATCAGACCGGCGGTGCCGAAGTCGTTCAGCCCCGCGCTTTTCAGATAATTCCAGATTTTCTCCTCGTTGTTCTTTCCTGCCAGCATGATCTATCCCTCCTCACGGTTCCTCTGTCTGCTGTGCAATCCGTTCCGCCTCCTCCTTTTCCCGTCTCATGTCCGCAAGCTGCCACCGCCTGTCCTGCTTCTTCTCCTTGGTGGTCTTTATCCAGCCAAGGATGCCGCACTCGCCGCCCAGCGTGGCAAACACACAGGTGATCAGCGTATCCGGCACGGAGCCGTACACGGTAAACAGCGCGATCATGGCAATCGTGAATACCGTCAGACACAAAAAGACGATCAGCAGAAGAAAGTCCATGGTTCCCATGCGCTTCTTCCGGCCTTTCGCCTTTGCCTGCGTTCGTTTTCCCGCCATGTCAGTCCTCCTTGATGTGCGGGTGCGCGCTTTTATTCAGGTGCTTATCCAGTTTGTCCAGCGCATCCTTGCACGGCCCGTTGCACCCTTGCTCCACAAGCCCCTGCAACGCGCCGCGCAGGCCATAGCAGATAAGCGTCTGCTCCTCCTGAATGGCGTTGATGAACTCGCTCTGCTTTTTGTTGCTCTCAATGACCTTGTACACGGAAACAATGGCGGCGACCAGCGCTCCGATTGCTCCCAAAAGGCTGGCCGCCTTAATGATGGTGTCCGCGTTGATGTACATTTTCCTGTCCTCCTGCTTTCACTCCGGCCATTCGTCCCCGCCGATGGCCCTGCGGTATGCCTCGTCGGCCTCCGCGATCTCGTCTCTCCCGGTCACGGTGTCGCCCAGCTCCGCAAGGCGTGTCGCCAGCACCCGGACGGTACGCGCCTGCATTTCCACAAGCGCCTCCAGCTCTGCGATGATCTGCAAATGGCTGCTCACGCCGTCGCCTCCGTCCAGCCGTATACCCCCGGTTCCCACACATTGGCATCCGCCGTTGATGTCCAATGCTTCCCATTGTGGCTCACCTTGTCGCCCTTTGCGTAAGCGTCATGCGCCCCCACCGGCTGGCTCCATTCCGGCCATTCTTCCGCCGGGTCAGATGCCGCCGACCAAAGTGAAGCCGCCTTGTCCGGTTCCCATCCCGCCTGCGAGGTGTGCGCCTGTACGCATTTGTACAGCTTGTCCCCCCAGTTGCGCAGTTGCCCCACCGTGTAAGCAACGCCGGTCTGCCATGTTTCAAACAGGCTCTTATGCTCGCCCGCAGTCACAGTGTCGATGCTTCCGCTCTCCGCCAGCGTCACAAAGGCGATCTCCGTTGCTTTTCTCGTTTCTTCCATCACCTTTATCCTTTCCACATACCGGTAATGCTCGCTGATGGTATAGAAGTCGTACCGCGTCCCGTCCTCGTCCGTGTCGCTGTGATAGTGCCGGTCGATGCGGCAGCGGTCTGTGATGCTGCTGTCGTCGTACTCCCGCACCGTGGTCAGGTATTCACCCTCCCGCAGCGCGGGGCCGCCCACGATTTTCAGGTTTTCCCGTTCTACGCCGCCGATAACGCTTGTTCCGTAGACGTATTCCATCTTGCCCGCTCCTTTCTTGCGTGTTCTCTGACCACGCATTTCAATTTCCGCTGCAAACCCGCCTCCACATAGCTCTGGAAAAAGTGAACGTGATTGCAGTGCTTCATCTGGCCCAGTCTGGATAAAAGCCCCTGCGCCAATGCGGGCTTGATCGCGTGGTGCCGCCGCATGGCACGGCGGCAGGCGGAAAGAGAATGTTTCAGGCGCACCATGTTTCGTTTCCGCAGCAGGGTATACCCTCGCCCGAAGCGATACCCCAGCGCCGCCACCGTCCGCTTTGCTGTCGGATAGAGCTGCCACTTGCCGTTCAGCCGCAGGCCGTGTGCCGCCAGCCATTTCTCGATCAGCTCCCGCAGCCGCCGCAGCTTCCGCTTGTTCCGCCCGAACAGGGTAAAGTTGTCCATGTACCGCAGGTAGTGGTCGCACAGACCGCTTTCCCGTATCAGCCGGTCAAGCGGTTGCAGCACCGTGTTGGCAAACCATTGGGAAAAGTAAGCGCCGATCAGAATGCCGTGCTTCATCAACCGTTCGCATACCTCCAGCATTCGCCGGTCTTTCACCAGCCGCCGGAGCCGCTTCATCACCGTCTCCGCCGTCAAACTGTCGTAGAAATGGTGGATGTCCAGCTCCTCGGCGTACTTCGTCCCTTTTGGGTCTGTCCGCATCCACTTCTTGATGGCTCGAACGCCGTAATGGATGCCCCGGTTTCGGATGCTCCCGCAGCAGAAATTGTCCATGCCCCGCATCATGATCGGCTCCAACACCTGAATGACCGCGTGATGCACATACTGGTCAGGCCACAGTCTCGGCTCCGATATGTCCCGCCACTTTCCGGCGCTCTTGTCCCAGCGTCGCGCAAGCCTCGGCTCGTTCGCCTCGTAACCGCCTGTAATGATCTCCCGCAGCTCTTTTACATAGCGGTCAACGTCCGCCTCCACCCGTGCCACCGTCCGGTTTGGCCTGTGGTGCGGATGGAAGCGGTGTGTCACGTTCACGGCGAAGATCGCCAGCCGCAGGTTTTCTTCCGATACCAGCTTTGGAAATAGGTTGTTTGCTCGTTTCATCAGGAATGTTTTCCTCCTTTTAGCCTCACGGCCTTTCCATCGCCTCCACGGGTTGTGGAAGTGTACTAAACCGTGTCCTGATGGCTTATCTGCACCAAGGGGTGCCGAGGATGTCCGCGCCCCGGCGTTGGTCTTTGCGTTGCCGGGTGTGGAGGTGGGTAGCCAGTCCATAAAAGGACGCGGCAGCCGATGTTCGCGTTCGAGTTGGACGCGCTGGTGTAGTTCACGTAGAACAGCCCGTGGTTCCCGTTCTGGTTATAGTTACCGCCGAAGTACAGACACGGGTAGGAAGCATTGAAGTTCCAGTAATCCGCCGAATATGTCGTCTCACTCCCGCCCGATGCCGTGGGATAGATAACCCATTCCAGCCCGGCCACCGTTGCCACGGTAAAGGCGCTGGGCCATCCGCTCGACGGAACGCCCACGGCGGTGCCGCCGCTGTTGTCGCTGAAACTGCTGGGCGTGTTGATGATGTTCAGGCCGTTGCTGTTGTAGTAGCAGCCGTCGCCCCAGTCATACACGTTGTCCCACGGCCCCTCGATGTAGCGGTACTGCGTACCGAGACCGTAGCTGTCCCGGCTCGCAAGCGTCGTTCCGGTGTGATAGGGCATACTGTCCGTATAGCCCATATTCTCCGTTGCGCTGTTGTTGCCGCAGCCCTTGCCGATGGTTTTTTGGCTGTTCCAGTCCGCAAACTCCACAAGGTACAGCATCCAGATCGTCATACGCATCTGAATGTCGCTCTGCCAGATGTTGCTCCCCAGATTGTGGATGCTCGTGCGGGCCGTGCTGCGCGTGATATTCGCTTTCGGCTTTACACCGGACTGGCTCTTGTAGTTGTTGGTGTTGCAGTGATAGCGGCCAATGTACACAATGTCCCGCTCTCCCTTGCCGTCCCCTCGGTCGGCGTGGGCGGGGGAGACGTGAAAGCCGTCCGTTTCCTTATCCGCGATCTGGAGTTTCAGGCTGTTCCCGCTCTTTGTCCACTTGTACCAGAACTTCGGGATAGCTACCAGCTCACCGGCCACCGCATCCGTCACGCGCACCATCCCGCTCCACGGGTACAGGTTGTCAAATGGGCTTCCGTAACTGGTTGCCCCCGCCCGGTACGGGGTCGGGTTCACGAAGCTGGCGGCCTCGTCCGTCCGGCTCCACACCGTCGTGCTGGTTCCATCCCACACCACGCCGTAGATGTGCCGATAGGCCAGCTTCACATTTACCGTCTGTCCGTCCGCCGTGATGGTTGCGGTATCCTCCGCCGTCTCTCCGTTCTTGGTGGCGGTGATGGTGTAGGTGCCGCTTTCCGTCACGGTGAAGTCCACCGTCCCCGTTGCAGATGCCGTTTTGCTCTGCGTCTTGCTTCCCTTGGTGCAGGTGACGGTGGAGCCGCTGTCAATGCTCACGTGGATGGTCGCTGTGAAGTAGGATAGCGTCGCCGTGTACTGCTGCACCACGGAGACCGTCACCGTATCCGTGGCAGTCTGCCCGTTCTTGGTGGCCTTGATGGTGTATGTTCCGTAGTCCTCCACATCAAACGTCCATTTTCCGCCGCTCTCCGTCGCGGTGTATACCTTGGTTCCCAGCGTGGCCGTCACCGTGGAGCCGGTGGGCGCGGTCACAACGATCTGCGCCGTCATGCCTACCTGCGGCAGACTGTCCGCGCTGAGCTTGCCGTCTGCCCCCAGCGTCGGGATGCCGTTCGGCACGTTGATGGGGAGCTGATCGGTGTCCATCTTCCCGTCCGCGCCGAGACCTGCCACTCCGCCCGGTGTGTTGACAGGGAGCTGGCTGACCGGCACCTTTCCGTCTGTCCCCAGCCCCGCCTTTTTGGCAAGAGCCGCCGCCACCGCACCGCTGGTCAGCAGCTTGTCGCTGTTCTCCGTCGGCACCGTGTCGAACGTCTGCGCCGTAACGCCGCCCTTGCCGTCGCCTTTCAGGATACCGCTGGCGGTGATCTTGTCCTGCTTGTCCGTAATGGCCTGACGGATACCCTCGTGCGCGTTTTCATCCTCGTTGTGTGCCTTGATGGCAGCCTCCATGCTTTCTGCTGTCACCAGCGCCGAAGCGTCGATGGTCACCTGCAGCGTCCCGCCGCTGCCCGTAAACTCCAGCAGCCCGTAGAACGTGTACACATAGTCCGGCACGTCCGTCTTGCTGGGGATTTCCACGCCCGCGTCCGTGTCCGTCTGAAATAGGGCGATCAGCCTTGCCGCGCCGCTGTCCAGCTTTGCCCAGATGCCGAGCTGGTTCAGGGGGTATCCCGTCGCCAGTGGTGTCACTTGCAGTTGCAGCTTTTGTCCCTGCGCCGTTGTTTTGTTGGACAGGATGCTGACCGTCTGCTTTTCACTCACAAGCGCCGTCTGCGCCAGCATCGCCGCCTCGCTCACGCGGCCTGTTCCCGCCGCCGCGCGGGTGATGGTCAGCGTCTTTCCCGCTGTCCATTGTGCTAGCAGCTCACTGCCGCTGTTGGTGATAACGCCTTTCCATGCCACTTTTCGTTTCCTCCTGACTTAGAATTTCGATGCGCTGCCGAAGTCAACCACCGCCGCGCCAGCCATAGCCGCGATGCCGTAGGCCGTTGCGGTGCCGCCCGCATCGTAATATTCCACTTCCTCCAGATGTGCGCTGAACCGCTTGGCAGCGGCGAGCCGACGTTCGATCTCCGCGATGGTCATGGCGGCGAACTTCTGCCGCTCCTCCACGGTGGTGATGTTTACCCGCAGTCTGAACTTTCCGTGGGTGCCGCCGTACTCAAACCATTCCTCCAGCTTTGTTCCCGGATAGATCGCGTCGGCCTGCGTTCTTGCAGCTCCCGCAGTTCCCATTGTTCGCCGGATGTTCAGCGCCGTCTTGACGATGCGCCGCTTCTGCTCGATGTCGTACCCTGTGTCGTACCAGTCGATCTTCCAGTTCACGGCCAGCGCGTCCAGCACCTCCTCGGCCACGGTGTCGATGGCGGTGTATATCTGACTTCCCGCGATATAGCCCATCGTCTTTTGGTGCAGCTCCAGCATCGCCATGGATAGGGCCTTTACCCACGGCTGTTCTCCCAGAATGCGCGGCAAGCCGTCGGCGATTTGGGCATTTTTCAGGCTCTTAATCATCCTCCAGCCCTCCATAGGTGGCGGTGGCCCCCGTGCATTTCGGCAGCTCCGTGGTGTCGATCACGGTGTCTACGGGGGCGGTCAGCGTTACCCGCTTGGCCCCCGCTTCCCGCAGCCGGGCGATCAGCTCCGTCGGGTTGATGTCTCGCCCCAGCTTTCTTTGCCATGTCTGGAAGTCCGCCACCGCCGCCGCGATGCGGCTTTGTATCTCACTCACGCTTCGCTGGTCGCTTTCCGCGATCCAGTATTTCACGGTGATGGCGTATTCCACCTCGTCCGGGGCCAGCGCCGTCACCTTGTCGCACAGCGGGCGGATGGTCTCGTCGTCCAGATAGGCCGCCATGGCCGTCAGCTCCGTGCTGTTGGGGACGCGCAATCCGTTCTCGTCCTCGATCACGAAGTAGATATTTACCTCGTCCGGCAGCGGGCTGACGATGCGCACGTCAGCTACATCACCCCGCCACTCCCGCGCGTAGTATTCATAGGCATCGCGCGGCCCGGCGCAGCTATATACGCTGGGGGCGAGGTAGATGCGCCGTGTCAGGCTGTCGTCGTCCTCTGCGTCCAGTCCGCCGGTGCTTGGCGTGGTGTTGCTCACGCTGGCAACATAGGCGATTGGGTCAACCAGTATCTTGATGCCGCCGGACAGAATGCCGTTGCTATCCGCTCCGGCCTCCTCCGCCTGCACCACCACGTCGGTGTAGGTCTCTCCCGCCGCTATCTCGCCGTATTCCACGGTGTTGAAGTATTTCCCGTCCTCGCTCTTGACCCGCGTTCCCGTCGGAATGGCCGTCGCGCCGCTTTGCGCTTCCGAAAGCGTAAATCGCACCGTCGCCGTGGCCCGGTTTGCCTCCTTGCGCGTCAGCCCCACAAGAGCGGCCAGCGCATCCAGCGCGTCTCCGGTACTGGTTTTCAGCATTTCCATCCGTCCCTTTGCGTCGGCGTACTGCATCGTCTGATACTCCATCGCGCAAAAGGCTTTCATCAGCAGGTTCAGCGGGTCGGCCTCGCCGATCTCCGGCTCCTTTCCTGTGGCCTCCCGGTAATACTTGGTGTACAGCTCGCGGAGCTGTTCTTCCGTCTCCTGCAAAGTCATGCTTTCGATGAAACTCAGCTCCGGGCAGTTTGCCAATTCAGCGATATTAGACAAGCTCGATCACCACCTTTGGTATCATATTCCCGTCCTGCGATTTTTCCGCAGTCCATTCCACACGGACGACACGCGCCCGTGGCTCATACTGTTCTGTCTTGCGCACATACTCCGCCGCCAGCAGGACTTGCGCATTTTCCTGCGGGCAGTCGATAATCGTCCCGTCGATGCCGAACTCCCGGTCAAGCGCCTGCTCTCCGGCCCTCGTGGCGTAAAGCACCTGCAAATTGCGGTACACCTCCGCCGCCGTACTGTCGTTTGCGCTCCCCGGCAGTATCTCGATCACCGCGTTTTCCGTTGATAACATGGCTGCCTCCTTACAGGTATTCCTCGATGGTCAGGCTCACCTTGCACTCCACCATCGCGCCGCCGTGCAGCACCGCGCCCCACTCGTCGCTGATGTCCGTGATCTTGAACGGATACGGTGATACCGGCGAGCCGCCCACGATGAACCAGTCCGCCGCGTTGGTCTCCGCCATGCGCTGAAAATGCCGCAGAACACTTCGCGGGTTTACCCCGTCCTGCGCCCGCAGCAAAAGATCGAACTGGTATTTCCGCAGCTTCGGGGCAATCCACTGGCTCCGCGCCCGTGCGCCTGTCCGGTTGTGGGTCGCCCAATCGCTGCCCCCTTGGCCTTTCAGCCCGCTCGGTGTCAGGATGCGCCGGTCGCTCACCATGAACGTCATGCCCATGTAGCTTCCCAATGCCACTTTTCGCCCCTCCTTACTTATCCGGCTTTCCCACCGCGCCGCTCATGTGCGTGTGGTTCACAAGGCTCACGCCGTTGATGGTGATGTCTCCGCTCGCCGCCGTGGCGTTGATCTCCGGGGCTGTCAGGCTGATTTTGGTGGGGCTTCCGATCTCCACATCCCCGGCCTCCGTCACCTTTACAGTTGCGCCGTTTATGGTGATCTCCGCGTCGCCGCCCTCCACCTCAATCTTTGCGCCTTTTTTCGCGGCGAATGTGTACTTGCCGCCCGCCGTCACACTCAAAGCGCCTGCGGCCTCGATGCTCACAAAGGTTCCTGCCTCGATGCTTACCGTTGTCCCCGCCACGATGCCAACGCCGGTTTTGGCGTTCAGGCTCATGCTGGCGGCGCTGCTCTTGGCCTGAAACTGCCCGCCCGCCACAAGGCTGATTGCGCCTTTCGCCTCGTCGTATATCTCGCCGTTGCAGGTGCGCCCCGTCCGTCGGTTCACATACTGGGTGTAAACGCCGGTGTTCTCGTCGTAGCGCTCATAAGCCAGCCCCTTTCGTTCGGCGTACTCCTTTCGGAACAGGCCCTTGTAGCCCTCCGCCGGGGTGTTGGTCTTGTTCCACACCGTTCCGGTGGTGGTTCCCGCCGCAGTTCCGTTGCTGTTGTGGCTCACGCTCACCACCTGCCCGATGCTGGGCATCTTGTACTCGCCGTTGCTGATAGCGTTGATCTGGCGGGTCACGCTTTTCCCCCGGTCAAAGTAGGTCACCTCATAGGTTCCCGCCTTATAGTCGATGGCGCTCACGCGCCCGGTTCGGTTTGTCCCCGCCATTACTTCTTCGCCTCCTCGCTGGCGATGCAGTAGCTCGCAGGCACCCAGCCCGTCACATTCTGGCCCACCGGCAGCTTTCCGCACCGCGCCGCGCTGTTGGTCACACGGTAGCGCCCGTTGATCAGAATGCCATCGTACAGCCAGTAGGTGCCGGTCTTGGTTCCCGCCTTGTTCTTTGCCGTGCTGGAAACATACAGCGGAGCCTTGTTCAGCGTGATCGCCTGTCCCGCCTCGCCGCCTGCCGCCGCGCTGGCTGCGCCCGCCGCCGGGCTGGTGGTAGCGTAGGTGCTGTCATAGCTCACGCCGCTGTCTGCCGTCTTTTCGTGATACACGATCTTGCCGCCCACGTCCCACGAATGGAACGTCGGGCCGATGCCGCTGCACTCAAAGTCGGTGGTCAGTCCATTGCTGCTGACCTTGTGCGTCACCTTGTCCACAAAGTATTTCCCGTTCAGGTTTCCAAAGCCCGTCAGCGCGATGCAGTTTCCCGCGCTTACCCTCCAGTCTCCGTCCACGCCGAAGCGTAGCTTCACTGTCCCGTGGTTGGCGCTGTTCAGCTCCGCGCAGAGCTGGACGCTGGCATCGTATACGCTGGTAGCCCGCCGGTTCACGCTCTTGGTGTGCGAGCCGCCGCCCACGCTGCACTCGATGTCAATGTCCTTGTCCGCGTCCGTGTAATTGAAGTACCCGCCGGTATAGGTGCCGGACAGGGTGGTGGTGTAGCCGAAGCTCCCCGGCCTGATCTGCGAGCGGTCAAAGGTGCGCACGGCCCGCTTTGCCTTGTACTTCTCCCGGTCATACACCCACAGCCTCCGGGCGTACACTTTCAGGATAAGCCCGTAGTTTTTGCACAGGCTGTTGTAGTAGCTGCTGTCCGTGCCGTCCTGCTCGTCGCACTCGATGTCGTAGTCGTCGGCATCGTAGGTGAACGCAAGGCCGTACCGCGCGGCGATCTTTGCGCCGATACGCTTGATGCTGGTGTTCTTCCAGATCACGTCCCGCTCCAGCTCCGAAAAGTCGCTGTCGCTGGGCTTGCTCACGCCGCCCACCTGCAAGGTCGTCGGCGCGTCCGAAAAGCTCACATCGTCCAGCACGAACAGCCCGCACTCCATGATGCTCCGCTGTCCCTGCCGTTCCCAGTTGTAGCCGAGAATACGCGCTCGCAGCGTCGCGCCTTTTTCCGGCATCCAGCCCAGCAGCCATTTCCTGTCCTGCGCGTTGATGGTGATGTCGATGCTGTCGCTGTTGTCCGCCGCGCTGTCGGTGTAGGTCAGGCTCTCGATGTCTCCGCCCACCTGCCCGGCAAAAGGGTAGCTGTTGTAGCGCACATCCAGCGCCAGCCGTCTTGTCTCAATCATAGCTCGCCTCGTATTTCCACGGCGGCATCAGTCCGTCCCGCTCTTCCTCCAGCGCCGGGGTGTTCAGCTCCACCCCGGCGTTGAAGATAAACGTGTCGATCTCCTGCGGATTGGCCGCCATCAGCACGTCGGCGTGGTACTCGCTGCCGTATACCTCCTTGGCGATCACATCCCATGTGTCGCCGCTCTTGGTCGTGTACATCGCGTTTCCTCCTGTCAGTATGCCGTGCGGGCCTGTCTGCGCTGCATCTGGAGATACCACGCTTCAAACCGTGCCTGCGCCTCGGCCAGAGCCTCCTCCACCATGCTGCGGTCGGCGCTGCCCTGAATGTTGATCACCGGCGCAAAGGTCATGCCGCCTCCGCCGCCGGAGCCGCCGCCGTCGATTTCCGCCAGCTCCACCGGCTTCACGCCCAGCATTTGCCCGGCCTTTGCCCAGATGTCCAGATTGTCCCGCCAGGCCGCCCGCTGGAAGCTGATCACCGCCTCCGTTCCGGCCTCGCCCGCGATGCTTGCGCCGTTTGTAAAGCCGCCTTGCGCAAGCATGGGGATTTCCGGGATATTGATGGAGAACGACTTGCCGCCCAGCAGCGGCACCCAGTCCGGGATGGTAATGCCGAGACTGTTGATGCCTGCGATTGCCTTGTTGATCAGGGCGATCACCGCGTTAATGGGGGTCTTGAACAGAGCGCCCAGCGTATTGAAGATGCCCACGAAGATGGATTTCACACCCTCCCACGCCATACGCCAGTTGCCGGAGAACACGCCGGTGATGAAGTTGATCACGCCCTCAAAGATGGTCTTGACCCCGTTGATCGCGCTGCTGATGCCCTCGGCAAAGACACCGATGGCGGCCAGCACCGCCGGAACCACTACCTGACCAATGTGCAGCAGCACCGTGATCACCGTCTGAATGATCGGCATAAGGAACTGAATTGCCTCGCCGATGATCTGCGCCACCGTCATGACCACGGAACCCACGCCGCTGATGATGGATGCGATGGATGGAGCCGCCGCTGTGATGGTTTGCAGAATGACCGGTACTACCGTCTGCGTGATGAAGCTGAATATGCCCTCGATGATAGGCCTCACCGTCGTCTGTGAAAAGGTCACGAGCTGGCCGATCACGCCCATCACCGATTGCAGGATGGTGGTAATGCCCCCAAAGGCTGCGCCTGCGTCCTCGCCGAACAGATTGGTGATGCTCTCCTGTAGCGGTTGCAGCGCCTTTGCCACACCGCCGTCCTCGAACAATCCCAGCAGCGCGTCCTTGAATACCGTAAACTTTTCCAGTCCCGTGTCGCCGAACACCCGCTGTACGATTTTGTCCAGCCCGCCGAACTTGTCCGTCAGGATGCTCACCACGGCGATGATGCCGGAGATCACACCCACAATAGGCAGCGCCCCGGACAGCAGACTACCGAGGCCGCCAGCAATAGGGCCGTAGATACTCCCCAGCAGACCGGCCCCGCCGCTG
>OMDO01000987.1_pt1 | contig 14929 bp, 10 predicted proteins | sample 1674051 | NCBI WGS metagenome assembly OMDO01 (sample SAMEA103958138, study PRJEB25191) | human gut metagenome | biome: human-associated habitat [ENVO:00009003]; feature: intestine environment [ENVO:2100002]; material: feces | place: Germany | collected 2013/2015 | reverse complement strand
ATCATCCTTCCGCTCTTCCCGTCCCGCTGTGATCCGTCGCGAACGTGACCTCTTTCACCTGCTTTTTCCTTGAATGCAGGCGTTTTTCCGCCAGAAGCCGCGCAAATTCGCCCTCGTCAATCGGCAGGGACACAGGCTTGCCTGTCCACGAGGAAAGGTGCATGGCGTTGGAGAGCATCAGTGCGCGGATACCCTCTGTCCCGTCCGCAGCATCCAGCACGCGAAATTCTTGCGTCAACAGTGACTTCACATAGTTGCGAATATCCGCATTATCGTCAATTACCAGCACAGTAGGACAATCAGCCTCAACCACCTCTTCGCATGCCTTCACTTCCGTATCTATCAGGGTGGACGACACGTCCTTCTCTTCGGCAGGCAACGTCACTATGGTGGGATGGTACTGCAAAACATCCTGCTTCGGGAAAGTGACGGTGAAGGTAGTACCCTTATCATCACTGTGTGCCGCAATGTTGCCACCATGCATCTCTACAAAAGCACGTACCAGCGCAAGGCCGATACCGGTACCTGCCTGATGTCCGTCCACTTGATAAAAACGCTCGAAGATAGCTTCCACATCGGTCGAAGAAATGTAACTGCCGGAATTGAAAACAGACAAGCTATAGTTCTGCTCTGTCATTGACAAGCGTATAGCTATCTTCCCATTCTCCGGCGTATACTTCACGGCATTGGAGAAGAGATTGAAGTAAATGCGCTCCATCTTCTCCGCATCTGCCATCATCCGGAAGTCCGTATCGGGAGATGCCTCAAAGCTGAAAGCAATATGTTTCTTCAGCAACGCCATGCGGAAAGAGTCGTTCCAGCCCCGGAAGCTGTCGAGCAAATCAAAAGGTTCGAGATGGAGCTCCATGCGCCCGTTCTCCACCTTCCGGAAATCAAGTATCTGGTTGACCAGGCGAAGCAGGATATGCACATTCTTTTTCATCAGCTCGAGGAGCTGGCGCGGCTGTCCGTCGAGGGTGCGGTTGGCAAGAAGCTGCTCTATGGGATCGGCTATCAGCGTCAGCGGAGTACGGAAATCGTGTGAAATATTCGTGAAGAACACCAGCTTGGCGTGCGTAGCCTCCTCCAGTTCATGGGAAAGCTGTTCTAACTGCGACTTCTGTACTTCCAACAGTTCCTTCTGCTGTATCAACTGGGTTTTCTGTTCCTCCAGTTTCTTTTTCTGCATGGACAGTTCACGGTTCAACCGGTTCTTGGCACGCAAGGAGAGGTAGACAGCCACCAACAAACCGACCAGCAACAATAGGGCGGACAGACTGCCATACAAGACAACCTGCTGCGTGGCATAACTGGCTAAATACTGGTTTATCTTTCCGTTCAGGGTTTCTATCTTTCCATCCAGGGTGCCGATGTGGGCGGTCTGCATCTTCATGATGAGAGCATTGTCGCGGTCGACGACGGAAGTGCCCAGGATAGTTTCACGGGGGAAATCACGCTTGTTCAGGATATCCATGGCAATCTGCATCACGCGGTCGCCACCGGTAGGATATATAAACGTGGCATCCAGTTCGCCGGCAAGCACTTTCTCCACTCCATAGTCTTTGCCGGACAGGGCGTCTATACCGATGAACCGCATATCCTTTTCCCGCCCCTCTCGGGCAGCGGCAGCATAGGCTCCGGCCGCCATACGGTCATTCTGCGCATACACCAGGTCGATATGCGGAAAGCGGCTCAGCAGAGTATCCATTTTCTCTCCGGCCTTGAGTTGCAACCAGGCACCGTCTTCAACGGCCAGCAACCGGATACCGGGATAAGCGGATATAGCCTTCACAAATCCTTGATGACGGTCTACGGCAGGTGTGGAGCCCACCAAACCTGAGATTTCCACCACATCTCCATGCCCATGCAGCACATTGGCCACATACTCTCCCACAGCTTTCCCTATCTCGTAGTTGTCTGCACCGACGTAGGCCGTGTATTTGTCCGAAAGGATTTTACGGTCCACTACAATCACCGGAATGCCCCGGTTGTATGCCTCCTCCACAACCGGAGTTATCGGAGTGGCTTCATTAGGGGCCACAATCAGCAGATCCACCCCTTCGGCTATCAGCTCACGAATGTCTTTTGCCTGACGGTCATTATCGTCGACAGCAGTACGGATGTCCACCTCCACATCCTCGTAGAAATGGGCTTCACGGAGTATCTCACTGTTCATCTGGCGCCGCCATTCATCCTCGCTACATTGGGAAACGCCGATACGGAAACGTGCCTCGCGCCGGGAGCAGGCAACCGCCACTCCCCAAAGCACGAGCAAAAAGAATAAAATCCGAAGGTTATGCTGTCTCATCTTCACTTTCCTCTGATTTAAGATTGCAGATGAGCAAAGATAACGAAAAATGTGAAAAGAATAAGAAAAATCTATGCCAGCCTTTCTTTCAAGGCCACCGGCAATTCCGGCATGGCACCGCTCTGGGTACATACATAGGCAGAGACTTCCACCGCCAGTTTATGGGCATCGGGCACCTGCTTCCCGCTGAGAATGGCAGCGGTGAAGGCTGCCGTGAACGAGTCACCGGCTCCAACGGTGTCCGCCACCGGTACCTTGGGCGTCTCCTGGAAGGAAACCACTCCCGGAGTGAACACATAGCTGCCGTTCGTTCCACAAGTCAAGATAAGCATTTTCAGGTTATATTTAGCCAGCAGAATCCAGCATTTGTCCTGCAAGTCGATGCCCGGGTAGCCGAAAATACGGCTGATGGTCACCAGCTCCTCATCGTTTATCTTGAGGATGTTGCAGCGGCGCATGGATTCGCAGAGTATCTCTTTGGTATAGAACCCTTGGCGGAGATTGATGTCGAATATCTTCAGTTGCCCCTCCGCATCGGGCATCGTGTCGAGAAAACGGTTGATGGTGATGCGGCTTGTTTCACTGCGTTGCGCCAAAGAGCCGAAACATACGGCACGCGTGTTCAGTGCCAGACGCTTCAGTTCGTCGGTAAAGGGAATGTTGTCCCAGGCCACGCCTTCTTTTATCTCATAGCACGGCACGCCCACGGCATCGAGCGTCACCTGCACCGTTCCCGTGGGGTAAGGCACGCGCTCAATCTGCGTGCGCAGCCCCTTCCGGGCGAACACATCCAGAATCTCGTCCCCATCCGCATCGGCACCTACGGCACTGACCACACGGCTGTCGAAACCAAACTGCGATGCATGGTAAGCAAAGTTTGCCGGAGCACCGCCTATCTTCTTTCCTTCGGGGAGGCAGTCCCACAGAGCCTCGCCCATACCTACTATTATCTTATTCATAATATTATATTGTTTAATGAATGATATATTTTATTCACAGCAAACTCAATGTCCTACCCGCTGCAAACCTAATAAAAAAGTTCCTAACTATAGAATGAAAAGTTGCCTATTATCTATTAAAAAGTCTCTAAGAACTAAGGATTATCTCTATCCCAAGGCTTGGGATAGACATCCTCAACCTTGGGACAGATATCCGCAGCCTTGGGATATGTATGCGCAGCTTGCGAACAAAGATTACCGCTTCATACGCAGCATATAGAAGAACAAGTACACTACCCCCACCGTCATTACAGCCACGGCACCGCTTTGTCCTACAGCATCACTTGCCAAGCCCATTGCTATCGGAAATACCGTACCGCCGAAGAGCCCCATAATCATCAAGCCGGAAACCTCGTTCTTCTTTTGTGGCATAGCAAGCAACGCTTGGGAGAAGATAACCGGAAAGATGTTCGAATTGCCGAAACCGATAAGGGCAATGCAAATGTATATCATTGTCTTTTCATGGAAAACGAACAACCCTACCATCGCAGCCAACATACATAACACGCTGATGCCGAAGAAGGTTCGGGGAGCCATCTTCTGAAGAATGAAGGCGCCGAGAAAGCAACCCGCCGTGCGGAAAATGAAGTAAAGGCTGGTGGCAAAGCCGGCATCGGCCAGCGTCATGCCCAGACGCTCCATCAAGATTTTGGGCGCTGTGGTATTCGTACCTACATCAATGCCCACATGACACATGATGCCCAGGAAGCAGAGAAAGATAAACGGCTTGCCCAGCAGGGCGAGGCACTCCCCGAAGGTGGAAGGGCGTCCCTCTTCCTTTTCCTCGCGGATGGAAGTACCGCTCAGCCAGAGAATGGCAATCACCGCAATGACCATATAGACCGGGAACAGCACCCTCCAGCCCATGCCCAGAGACGGAATGGCCTGCGTAGCTCCCCACATGGCGATGTATGGAGCCAGAAACGAAGCAATGGCTTTTACAAACTGTCCGAAGGTGAGCGAACTTGCCAGCCGCTCGCCGCTTACGATATTGGAAAGCAGCGGGTTGAGCGACGTTTGCATCAGCGCATTGCCGATGCCCAGCAATGAGAACGAGAGCAGCATCAGCACATAGCCGTCTCCGAAAACCGGGAGAAGCAAAGAGGCAAACGTGATGACAAGGCTGAGAAGCACCGTCTTCTTGCGTCCGATGCGGTTCATCAGCATACCCGTAGGTACGGAGAAGATGAGGAACCAGAAGAACACCAGAGACGGGAATATGTTGGCTTGCGAGTCGGTCAGGTTCAAGTCGGCCTTCACGTAGTTGGAGGCGATGCCCACCAAATCCACAAAGCCCATGGCGAAGAAGCAAAGCATGACCGGAAAGAGCTTTGCCAAGGAATTCGTTTTTTGCATAATTATATCCTATTTTTTAAAACCCTAATCTGTAAATTCTGCAATTATTCACTTTGTAGCTTCCACCTTTTGCATAACAACTCATACGATTATATGGCTCATTAGGGAAAACCAAATTAGTCATAGCTACCTTACCACCATCAAGGAAAATCTCAACAGAACACTTATCAACAAATATATTTAAAGTATGGCTCATTGTTTTTACTATAGGCCCCCAAGTAGCAAGAGCAAAATCATCGATATAATTAATCGAAGTTTTCATACGTTTATCATGGGTTTCAAGTATATGAGATTGACTATTACGACCAAAATCAACAATACCACTCTTCGTGCGATCCATTACTAATCTACTTTCTAATAAATCTAAGTAAATATCAACCTCTTCACCTTTTTCATTAAATAGTTTAAACCCCATTATATTTGCTGTACCATTGATAAACTGCATTTCAATTTCATAGGCCCCACTATTCTCATTCAACAATGTATCCACATGATACTCGGTATCAACCATAAATGTAGATATCTCCCTCACTTCTTTACGTATATCACGTACTTCCTTTACAGGAGTTATTGATACATAAAATTCACCATCTTGTTCATACAACCCTAACTCACGAGGCAAGGCATTAGCACTACGAAACTGTTTTGTAGGAACGATGTTTGCATACTGCCAATTACTCATCCAAGGTATTGCAATAACCCTATCACAAGTATTTGAAAAACAAACTGTTGCATAATGGTCCTTTCCCCAATCCAGCCATTTTACTGTCTCTTTAGGACTATCACAGACAAACTTCGTCCCATCAAAATTGCCTACAAAATATTGCGTAGCACTTCCCCCAAAATAGCAACCAGGATTTACATTGACAATCATAACCCATTTCATATAATCCTTATTACCATTAACTGGTAATTGGACCATGTCTGGGCATTCAAATTGACGAGGTTGCACACCATATCCTTCTCCCCACGCACTAAGATATGTCCAATCCTTTAAATTGTACGAAGCATAAAAGCGCATTTCTTTATCAGCAGAAACAATCATAATCCATTTCTTTTCAGGATTATACCAAAAGACCTTGGGATCACGAAAATCTTTTATCCCATCAAAAGGAGTCAGAATAGGGTTCTTTTCATATTTAGTATAAGTATACCCATTATCTTTACTGTAAGCCATACACTGAATTTGCCCATTTTTTTCACTTGCAGAAGTATAAAAAGCAATAATAGCTCCTGCACCATAACCAGCTGTATTCTCTACATCTACAACAGAACTACCTGAAAATATATGTCCCAGAGAATCACGAGCAATCACCGGTGCTTTATGCTCCCAATGCATCAAATCTTTACTAACTGAGTGTCCCCAATGCATATTCCCCCAAACAGAGCCATAAGGATTATATTGAAAATAAAGATGATATTCTCCATCCTTATAGACCAATCCATTGGCATCATTCATCCAACCATACAAAGGTGTGTGATGGTAAATTGGACGAAAAGTTTCACGGTTAGTAGTATCAAAAGTATCAACCAGCTCTATAGCATCCCACGTAACAGCATTATTATAGAGTCCTTTCATACGAATCATAATAGTCTCTCCACTACCCTGCCGATAATTATCTAAATCAAGAGGAACAAAATAATCTATACTGTCAACTGCCATATGTACGTCTAAAGTCTGCATAATTTTATTCCCGTCCCCACTCTCTATTTGCAAAAGAGATTCATCTGCAGACTCTTGAATTGGAAGAAGCAATATTTTTGCTTGTCCTTCCACATAAATAATACTTTCCAACTCATTCATATGCTCCAATTGCATCTGAAAATGAGTAGCTTGTTTACAACCCCAAAAGAGTAAACAGCACAAACTTGCGAATAATGCTATACTCCATTTTACTGCCATCTGCCACTGTGTTAATAAATGTTTCATGTTTAATGGTATTATATTAATAAGGTTTTGCAAAGAAACAACAAAAAAAGAAGCCTGGACATAATTAATGTTGCAACTACTATAACAAATGTTACCTCAGCATTGTAGAACAATGCTGAGGTAACAAAATTCATAGTTTTTGAAACATATTTGACAAGCATTTCATTTTCTTAGCGCTATATTTGCCATTGTTATAAAATAAATAATATATTAAGTTAAACTCAAATTATTAAGACCATGAAAACATGTAAAGCAAAAAAAATGTATGGATTAGCTATAATGCTTTTTTCCATAATGCTTGTAAGTCCTACTTATGCGCAAAACGGTCCCAAAGGAACATTAAGGGTTGGAGCTGCAAAAGTGGACATTACTCCTAATCAAGATGAATTACCACCGAATTCTTTCGGTATCCTTGACCATATTCATAGCCGAGCTATTGTAATTGATAATAATCATACGAAAGCAGCATTGGTTACAGTAGATATAGGTGGTATCAGTGATGCTCAATGGAAGACTATAACAGAACGGGTTGAGACGGAAATTGGAATACCCCAAAATAATATAATGATTACAGCGTCACATACACATAGTGGAGCACGTTTAAAACCAGAAGTCTTGAATGAAAAAATATTCTCTTCCATTAAAGAAGCCACATCCAAACTACAACCTGCCCAAATAGGATATGGTAGTGGAGTTTCATATATCAATATCAATCGCAATATTTTTGATCAAGAACGTCACGGCTGGTGGGAAGGCCCCAACTATGAAGGGATATCAGATAAAACAGTTGCAGTCATCTGTTTCAAAACAATGGATAACAAACCCATCGCAGTATATTATAATTACGCAATGCATGCTGTTGCAGCAGGGCAGTTGGATATGATTAGTGGAGATGTACCAGGAACAACTTCCAAATACATAGAAGACACTTTTGATAATGAAATAATAGCAGTATGGTCAACCGGAGCCAGTGGTGACCAAAACCCGATTTACTTCAATCAGACGTATGAGTTACGAGATATCCGTATTAAGGAATATGCAAAAAGAGGCGAAGATATCTCAAATGCAATGCCTCCAGGAGGCACAGGGCTTGACCGGAACAACCCTCAAGTAGCAAAACTAATGCAACAACAGAAAGATATCATCATATCTATGGGGCAAATGTTAGGAGAAGAAGTTCAACATGTTATGCGTAATATCAAACGTTATGAAACAGTTATTCCAATTAATACTGGAAGCAAAATTATAACTTGTCCAGGACGTAACCGATTAAATAAAGGAAGAGCTGGCTACGAAGGCAAATATGAAGATGCAGACCCGATTGAGCTCCGTCTCGGTCTAATTATGCTAGACAATATACCTATTACATCTGTTAATGCAGAAATATTTAATTATATAGCAGTCAGATTGAAAAATGAATCTCCATATACACGCACAATGATGGCAACAATAACAAATGGAACAGCACGTTCTGGATATATACCTAATGATGCAGCTTATGGTTTTCAGACATTTGAAGTACTTTCTTCCAGATTAAAACCCGGATATGCAGAAAGCGCCATTGTCAATGGACTACTTGATTTAATCAATGAAGCCACTCATTAAAAAAAGCTGGGCTATCCTTATAAAAAGGACAGCCCACATAACAAACTTTTGATTAACTAGAAAATGTGATTATGAAAACACATATATTTACCCAAAAATTCATATGGATAACATTTTTATTCATACTTTATTCCAATTCCATATTAGCTCAACAAATCAGTGTGACAGGAACTGTTATTGGAACAGATGATGAGCCTATTATAGGTGTTAGCATATTAGTTAAGGGAACCACCCAAGGAGTTATCACCGACCTTAATGGAAATTACACAATCAACACAAACAGTGATGCTACTCTTGTTTTTTCTTACGTAGGTTGCATAACCCAAGAAGTAGCTATCGCTGGTAGAAAAAAAATTAATATAACCCTCGTGGAAGACAGTAAAGCTCTGGATGAAGTAGTAGTTATCGGTTATGCTGTCGGTAATAAACGATCTGTATCAGGAGCAGTAGATCGTGTTACGGCAAAAGATATGAATCTTGGTTATATTGCTACTCCTATTGATGCCATCAGAGGCAAAGTTCCTGGTATGGTTATTTCTCAAGACGGTGGGAATGTTAATGCTGAACCGACTGTCCGCATTCGTGGAACATCTTCTTTATCAGGAGGTAATGATCCATTAGTAATCATAGATGGAGTCTTCGGATCCCTAGAGATGTTAAATACAATTGCAGCCCAAGATATTGAAGAAGTTACAGTTTTAAAAGACGCTTCTGAAACAGCCCAATATGGTTCACGCGGTGCAGCAGGCGTAATTGTTGTAACTACAGCTAAAGGAAAAGAAGGAGTTTCCAATATCACATATAATGGCCAATTCGGTATCAGCCATGCATATAAACAATTACAAATGTTATCACCTGACGAATGGAGGCATGTCAATCAAACTTTATTTTCTGGAGTAGGAAAAGATTTAGGTGCAAGTACCAACTGGATGGATTGGGTACAAAATTCTGTATATACCCAAAATAATCATACAGTCTCTCTTACACAAGCAACAAAAAAAGGAAGCATGCGTGCCACATTTGGTATAAATGACAGAACCGGATCAGTACGTAATACTGGTAATACCACGTATTACGGACGTTTCAACTCAAACTTACATGGTCTAAATAATAAATTGAGTCTTGAATTTAATTTATCTGCTATTTACCGTGAATCCAAGCCAGGTTCCAATGTTTGGTCAAGCGCTGCCGTTTATAATCCAACATATCCATCTGAAAGAAATCCAGAAACTGGTATATGGGACATTGACAACAATGTTTCATCAATGGTTGTACATCCAGGAGAAATAATGGAATACGATTTGAAAAATGAAAGCACACGCATTAATGCCAGTGCAAGAGCAACATATAAGATAATCGATGGATTATCATTAAGCGCTTTTGGCTCATTTATGTATGTAAACGCAAATAATAAAGCATATTACCCCAATGATGTATATGCTTATAGAGGTAATCGTGGACGTGCTCAGGTCAGCAATCGACATGGCAAAGATTGGATGGGTAATATACAAGCAAATTACTCAAAAGAATTTAACAAACATGCAATTAATGCTTTAGCTCTAGTAGAAGGTCAATCCTACTATACATTCAATAGTTCTGTATATACAGAAGGGTTTGATACCAACTACTTTAAATATAATAATCTTGCAGCCGGTGCCCTATTAAGTTATGGAAATGCATCATCAGGGGCTCAAAAGAACACACTTTTATCTTATATGGCACGCCTCAACTACATGTTTGACAATAAATATGTAATAACAGTGAATGCACGTACAGATGGTTCATCTAAACTTGGAGCTAACCATAAATGGGGATTTTTCCCTTCCGCATCTGCCGCATGGATTATCAGTAATGAAGAATTCATGAAAAAGCAAAAAATATTTTCTACACTTAAACTACGTGCCGGTTATGGAGTTACAGGTAATCAAGATGCTATTTCACCACTCAACTCTTTACAAGTCTTATCTCCAAATGGAATTTCATCTTACAACAATCAGTCAGTAGTAACTTATGCTGTAGCTTCCAATGCTAATCCCGATTTAAAATGGGAAACAAAATATACTTTTGATATTGGATTGGACTTTACAATGTTCAATGGTCGTTTACGTGGAACGATGGATTACTTCCATTCAACAACTAAAGATTTACTGTATACATATAATGTATCTGTTCCGCCATTTACATACCCCACCTTACTTGCCAATATGGGAGAAATGGTTAATAAAGGATTTGAATTTTCCATTTCAGGAGAAGTAATCAAAAATAAAAAATGGGGACTCAATTTATCAGGTAATGTATCATTCTTAAAAAATAAATTAATATCACTTTCAGGAGCATATAATGGTGAAGCATTAACTACCACAGACTGGGTAGTAGTATCAAGTGCAGGTGGTTCAGGGCTTACCGCAAATACAGCTGTTACTTATATGGCAGAAGGTTATCCCGTTGGTATTTTCCGTTTACCAGTACACGATGGCTTCAATCAAGCTTCAGATGGAAAGAAAACATATAAATTTAAAGATCTAGACGGTGATGGAACCATTGACCACTCAGATTCTGGAGATAGAGAGATACTTGGTCAAGTTGTACCAAAAGTCAACATGAATCTTAATGCACAGTTACGATATAAGCAATTCGACCTGTCTGTCCAATTCAATGGCGCATTTGGACATAAAATTTATAACGCAACCCATCTTAATTATAATAACTTAAACTTATTTCCTTCATATAATGTACTTAAGACAGCCCCTGACTTAGGTATCTATGATATTGTACATACTTCATATTGGCTTGAAAAAGGAGATTATGTAAACATTGAATATATAACATTGGGATACAACATTCCCACCAAAGTATTCAAAGTCTTTTCCAATGCTCGCATAGCACTTTCATGTAATAATGTAGCTACCATTACTGGTTATTCCGGACTAACTCCAATGATTAACTCAGCAAGTTTTCAAGGTGGAGTTGATTCTCGTAATATCTATCCTATTAATAGAACATATACTATTCAGTTAATTCTTAGTTTCTAAACATAAAAATAGAAAGCCATGAAGAAAAAAATATTAGGTTTAGTGACAATAGCAATACTATTACTAAGCAGTTGTTCTGATTTTCTTGACGAAGTTGCCTATGACAAATTCCAAAAAGAGGACGCATTAAGTAATCCCACATTAGTATATATCAATTCTGTTGCTGCTATATATTCAGGAATGGGATTACAAGGAACCTGCTTTGAGTTTCGTACATACCCTTACTCCTTTTTATCAGAATTCACATCGGATTTAGCAATGTTGCCCGGTCGTCAAGGTGACTGGGTAGATGGCGGTTTCCATCAGAATGCTTTCTTACACAGTTGGTCACCATCTTATGCGGCATTTTTAGCAACTTGGAATGACATTTACAAACAGATTAGTTTATGTAATTCTGCTTATGAAGACTTACAAGATATGATAGATAAGGGAGGAGAAGATTATCTCAAAGACTATCAATATGAAATTAGAGCTTGTAGAGCATTTTATTATTATCATGCAATAAATCTTTTTGGCAGGGTACCTATTATAGTTTCCTCAGATACCAAAGTGGCAGACGTAAAGCAACCAAATCGTACTCAAGTTTATGATTTTTTACGTGATGAATTAACCGATATCATACCACACCTACCTGAAGCAAAGTCCGCAGATTCAAACAGCCAATACTATGGGCGTATCACAAAGGCTGTCGGTTATATGATGATGGCAAAACTAGCTATCAATGCACCAATCTTTTCAAAAGAAGATTGGAACGATGGCTCCTTCACTGGAGGAATTAACGCAGTAGAATCCTATATTACAAATGCCGGAAAGAATATAACAATCACTCTTGAAGGAACTACACGTAACGCCTGGGAAACTGTTATATACTGCAAACAACGTATTAAAGAATTAGGATATGCACTAGCTGATAACTTTAAATCTAATTTCCTTGTAGGCAACGAAGGTTCTATTGAAAATATTTTTATTCGTCCTAATGATACAGACACTTACCGCCTTAGTCAAAATTTACATTGGTACTCATTGCATTATGCACATTCTGCTGCTATGGGATTTAATGGTGGGAACGGTCCAATAGCAACAATAGAAGCTGTTAAAATATTTGGTGCGACCTATGACGAAGCGACAGAAACTGCTGACTATTCAGCAACAGATCCACGTTGGGACATGAGCTTTTTCTATGGAGATGTGTATGTTGACGGAAAAAGAATTGCCTCACAAGTTTCCGAATCTTATAATCCTTATGGAACCTATTTACCATTCCAAGCCCGTATTGATTATGACGTAACTTCATACTCTGACCCTAAAGGATTATATATAGTGAAATGGGCTGGAGCTAGAGTAAAAAAACTGGAGCTTGATAAAACCGACAAAAACACAATGTGGGCTCATTATACTAATGCAGATTTTGTGGTATACCGATATGCGGATGCGCTACTACTCGCAGCAGAAGCACAATATCGTCTAGGGAATATTTCAGAAGCACTTACACTGGTAAATGAAGTTCGTAATCGGGTGAATGCCCAACCAAGAGAAACCCTTACATTACAAGACTTACTTGATGAACGTGCTCTTGAATTAATGTGGGAGCCTGTTCGGAGAGAAGATCAAATCCGTTTTGGTACCTACACTGAGGCTACAGATGATAAGTATCCAGGCGTACCGCATGCCAATTCTGCAGGAGACTGGGTATACGATGCCAACGGATACACAACAGTATTTCCAATTCCTATCGATGTACTCAACTTAAATAAAAATCTTACGCAGAACCCCGGATATTAATAATACTCCTCTCATGCAACAGTAAATATAAGAGTCGTGCTAGAATCAATCCTACACGACTCTTTAATACAGATATTTTAAGGATTTATATATAATGCCAATTTACTCAAAAAAGTCATTAATGCCTCACCATTTATCTATTAGTAAACAATAATAACCTCAGGAAAATAAATCTATACTTCTCAAAAAACAAACTGTTCCGCACACCGATATCCTTCTTCATAAAGCTCCGTCAGCTTCTTGATGTCACGCTCGATGCGGTCTACCACTACCGGCTTCTGTGGACGGATCACAACGATTTCCCCGGCGGCTTCCATCCGTTCCACCTGCTCCAACTGTTGATTATAGACAATACTGCGGCGGTTGATGGCTTCACGCAATAGCGGATATTTCTTATATATAAAAGGTGGAACCTTCGTTCCCTGAATTTCCTTACGGTACCCATGATTGCGCGTCAACACCACTACATTATTGGTAAATCCATCCTGACGGGCACGCATCAAAGGGATACTGTCCACAATACCTCCATCCAGCATCGGGATGTTGTCCACGTAGGTAATGGGACAGACAAACGGCAGACTGCTCGAAGCACGCACAATATCAATGACGCGCTCTTTACTCCGCTTCTCCTCAAAATAGTTCGCTTCGCCCGTCTCGCAGTTGGTAGTTACCATCACATAACGTTCGGGACAATGAAAGTATGCCTCGTAGTCGTAGGGAAGTATGTGTTCCGGAAACTCCTGGAACAACAAGTCGAAATCCATGATATTCCGCTTCTTCAACAGATACTTCAATCCGATGTAATTGTATTTTTCCAGCAAGTCGATATTGCTGTACTTGGCACGCCCGCGCTGACCGGACATATAGGAAAGTCCGTTGCAGGCTCCGGCACTGACGCCGATGGTATAGGGAAAGCGAATGCCACGATCCATAAAGCTGTCGAGCACACCGCAAGTGAAGACGCCGCGCATACCGCCGCCCTCCAAAACAAGACCGCTATGGTCGTCGATACGTATTATTTTCTCCATAAGTGTCGGAATTAACGCTTCAAAGATAGCTTTTGTTTACGATATTCTACCTATATTTGCAGTTGCAACAATAAATCTATAACATTTTAATTATGATGAAGAAATCAATACTGATGGCTGCATTGGGTTTATTAAGTTTAAACACAATAGCACAAGACACTCCGAAAGAGGAAGGTTTCATCTTTACGACCGTAAAAGAAAATCCTATCACTTCTGTTAAGAACCAGAACCGTGCCGGTACATGCTGGTGCTATTCCGGACTGGCATTCATCGAATCCGAACTGCTCCGCATGGGCAAAGGCGAATACGACTTTTCTGAAATGTTTATCGTACACAACACCTATCTGGACCGTGCCGACAAGGCAGTGCGTACACATGGTGACGTTTCGTTCTCACAAGGCGGTTCGTTCTACGATGTAATTTATGGTATGAAAACTTTTGGTCTGGTGCCCGAAGAGGAAATGCGTCCGGGCGTTATGTATGGCGACACGCTGAGCAACCACACCGAATTGACAGCCGTATCTGATGCCGTAGTGGCAGCCATTGCCAAGGGAAAACACCGCAGCCTGCAAACAGACCGAGACAAAAGAGAGTACAGAGCAATAAACAAAACAATTTTCTCACATTATGTTCCTCCTTCAAAATTATAACAATCCTATGATGATCCGGAACAGCCTTATTGTAAAAGATATCACAACAATCTGGCTCGTTTGAATCCAGGCAGAAGAGTAACTCTTGTCCAAATGGTAGACTGGTACATATGAATTTCAAAAAGATTACAAAATAATGTTTCGTTTGGCCTCAGAACAGGTATCAACATAAACTTCCCCGAATACCCGGTCCAGGGGCATACCCAAGTCAATGAGCTTATTCCGGGTGTCATTGAAAAG
>OMDO01000983.1_pt1 | contig 14973 bp, 13 predicted proteins | sample 1674051 | NCBI WGS metagenome assembly OMDO01 (sample SAMEA103958138, study PRJEB25191) | human gut metagenome | biome: human-associated habitat [ENVO:00009003]; feature: intestine environment [ENVO:2100002]; material: feces | place: Germany | collected 2013/2015 | reverse complement strand
AGAGACTATCTGGTGCCCAGCCGGGTATTCCCCGGCAGCTTTTTTGCCCTGCCCCAGTCCCCTCAGCTGTATAAGCAGCTGACCATGCTGGCGGGCTTCGACCGGTATATGCAGATCGCCCGGTGCTTCCGGGACGAGGACCTGCGGGCCGACCGGCAGCCGCTGACGGCGCAACAGATGGCGGCTGCCGTGGAGGATGACGTGCTGCTGCCCACGGTGGTCATCAACGATGGCCGCGTCATGGCGGAAAACCTGCGGCAGGCCGGCCGGGATGAGAACTGGCTGCGGCAGCAATTGCAGAAGCGGAAAATAAAGCATCCCCGGGACGTGTTCCTCCTGTCCGTGGACGAGGGCGGCAACGTGGTATGCCAGCTGAAGGAGGACGCACGATGAAAGCCATACGCATCCCTGTTTTCGTACTGGCGGTGCTGCTGGCGTTCTCCGTGTGCAACGCCGTACACCTCACCCGCCGGTGCGCGCTGTGGCAGGCGGAGCTGGCGGAGGCTGACCGCGCGGCGGCCATGGGCGACACGGAGGCCGCCGGTGCGGCGCTGGCGCGGCTGGAGGCCCTGTGGCAGGCCGATCAGGCGTATCTGCACATCGTGGTGTCCCACGAGGACATCCACGACGCGGAGGCGCTTTTGCAGCGGGCCGCGCTGCTGTGCGGCATAGGGAACGACGAGCTGCGCCCCGCGCTGGCGGAGCTGCGGGCCGCCATGAGCATGGTGGCGGAGACACAGCAGATCAGCGCGAAGAATATCCTGTGACTTACTTCTCGCTGAGGAGCTTATTCAGCTCGCTCATGAAGGTGTTGATGTCCTTGAACTGGCGGTAGACGGAGGCGAAGCGGACGTAGGCCACCTCGTCGGCCTTCTTCAGCTTCTCCATGACCTTCTCGCCGATGACCTCGGTGCTGACCTCGCGCTCCAGCGCGTTCTGCAGCTCCTGCTCGATCTCCAGTGCCATGCGCTCCATGTCCGCCACGGGGACGGGGCGCTTTTCGCAGGAGCGCTGGATACCCCGCAGCACCTTGCTGCGGTCGAAGCTCTGGCGGGAACCGTCCTTCTTGATGACCACCATGGGCAGGCTCTCCACCGTCTCGTAGGTGGTGAAGCGCTTCTCGCAGGCCAGGCACTCCCTGCGGCGGCGGATGCTGCTGCTCTCGTCAGCGGGGCGGGAGTCCACGACCTTGCTCTCTTTGTATCCGCAATAGGGACATCTCATATGTTGACCCTCCTGATCTTGCGGCAAAATACCGCTGGATGGCAACAGTATAGCATAAATCTACCGGATTTGGTAGAGGGCGGCGCGATTTTTTTGCAGGCGCTTATCGCGGCGGCAGCTGCGGCGTCCAGCCGCCGGAAAAGGTGTAGAGGACGGTGCGGCGGCCCTCCCGATGTGTCACGGCGGCGAAGCAGAACAGCTCCGTCAGCGGGAAGGGGGCCTCCGGCGGCCAGGGTGCGGCAAGCCGCGTGCTGCCGCCCTCCCGATGCAGCAGCGCACCGGCGGGAACGGGCCAGGGGAAGCCGTCCGATGGGGTCAGAGGACGCCAGGGGGCGGTCTGCACCGGCTGGGCGGTGCAGCGCGTGACCGCGCCCAGCGGCGCGGTCATGGCGGCGGAGTAGCGGCGGTGGAGGCGGCCGTCCTCCGTGATGCCCAGCAGCAGCTGTCCGTCGACGCCGCAGGCGTACAGGCGGTACAATCCGGCGGGCAGGCCGGTGCAGGCAGCGCGGAAGGACGTGTCCGTTCCCGCGGGCTCCACGTACAGCGTGCCCACGCGGCGGCCATCCAGACAGACAGGCACCTCCACGGTCCTCGCCCCCTTCCCTACGAAAAACAGGTCTGTGCCATGGTATGCACAGACCTGTTCTGCTTATGCGTTTTTCCCGTGCGGGGCGGCTACACCAGGTGGCTGCCGGTAAGGCCGAAGCTGACAGCGATGGCGGCATCCACCTGCTCCATCACCGCGCCGTCCACGCGGCCCATCCTCTCCCGCAGGCGGCGCTTATCCAGCGTGCGGATCTGCTCCAGCAGGATCACGGAATCCTTGGGCAGACCGCTGCCCTGCGCCGCCAGGGCGATATGGGTCGGCAGCTTGGCCTTCCCCAGCTGGGAGGTGATGGCCGCCGCGATGACCGTAGGGCTGTGGCGGTTTCCGGTGTCGTTCTGCACGATCAGCACCGGACGCACGCCCCCCTGCTCGCTGCCCACCACGGGGCTGAGATCGGCGTAGTATATGTCGCCGCGTCTGACATTCGTATCCACAAAGTTCACACTCCGCCGCAAGAAGTACCGGAGGGATATGTCCTCAGGTCACTTCCATTGTCCCACGCAGCCGCGGAATTTATACCCTTTGCAGTTCAGTAAATTCCGGTTTTGTTCCGCCCGATGTATCCTATGCGCCGCCGCCCTCCGCCGTGTCAGACGACGCGGTGGTACATTCAAAGCTCAGCAGCCGGACAGTCAGAACCGTCTGGCCGTCCTGAGAAAACTCGGCATAGCGGGGAAACAGGCCGGACTCGTCCAGCCAGACGGCGCACAGCACCTTGCCGCCGGAGGCGCCGGTGGTATCCAGCGTCAGCCGCAGGCAGGGGACATCCTCCAGCGTCTCGGCGCCCTGCTCCAGCACGTAGCCGTTCGCCAGCGCCCGCAGCAGGTAGGGCAGGCAGTTGGCGGGGCAGATGTCCGAGGACGCGCCTACCGGCAATTGCAGGCCCTCGCAGGCCAGGGTCAGGTCCTCCCCCGAGGCCACGGCGGTGAGCCCCGCCAGCTCGTGGGGCTGGGTGACGGTGGTGACGGCGTCTCCCGCCGCATCGTAGCTGCACAGCAGGGTGAAGGTGCGGCTGTCGGTGTCCGTATGGCTGGTGACCTCCGCCTCCAGGCGGGCGGTCCGAATGGTGCGGTACTGGTCCTGTACGGCGTTCCCCGCAGCCGCGCCGCCGCAGCCGCACAGCGCCGCGCACAGCAGCAGCGGCAATATGATCTTTTTCACGGTATCCCTCCTTTTTGGGAAGGCTTTCCGCTACTCCACCTCTTTCAGCGCGTAGGGCAGTTTCTCTAACAGGTCGCTGGGGGTCATGCCCCGCCGTCCCTTGTCCGCCGCAGCCAGATCGCCGGCCCTGCCGTGGAGCCATACGGCGCAGCAGCAGGCGGCAAACGGCTCCATGCCCTGGGCCAGCAGGCCGGCGGCGAGTCCGGTGAGGATGTCGCCGCTGCCGCCCTTGGCCATGCCGTCGTTACCGGTGGTGTTCACCGCCAGACGGCCGTCCGGCGCGGCCACCACCGTACCGCGGCCCTTCAGCACCAGATAGACGCCGCGGCGGGCCGCATAGACCGCCGCCCCGCTCTCCCGTCCGCGGCTGAGGTCGCCGCCGGCACGGAAAAACTCCCCCTCGTGGGGCGTCATCACCGTCACCTGACCGCGGCGGAGGGACAACTCATCTATATGCCGCTCCAGCGCGTTTATGCCATCGGCATCCAGCACCAGCGGCTTGTCCAGCGTCAGCAGGCGGCGCACCAGCGCATCGCTCTCCTCGCCGCGTCCCATGCCGCAGCCCATAGCCACGGCATCGCACCCGGCGGCGCGGCGGCGGATGTCCTCCTCCGCCGCCAGAGAGAGCCTGCCCTCCAGCGTGGGCAGCGGGTGGGGCATAGCCTCATCGGACTTCACCGCCGCCACCTGCCAGATGTCGGACGGGACGCCCAGAAACACCAGCCCGCAGCCGGAGCGGACGGCGGCGCGGGAGCAGAACACCGGCGCGCCGGTGTAGCCCACGCTGCCCCCCAGCACGTACACCTTGCCGAAATCCCCCTTGTGGCCCGCAGGGTCGCGGGGCGGCAGGGCGGCCTTTACATAGTCAAAGTCGATGGTCAGCATGCACATTGCTCCTCTCGGCGTTTTTTGTTCAGTATAGCATGACTGTCAACGGCAGGAAAGCGGTATTCTGTGAAAAAAGTGCTTGCAAGTTTCGGTGCGATATGGTATCGTAAGCACGAACAAATGCGATGAACGGGAAGATCCGCGGCGTAGGCGTCCCCAAGAGAGGGCCGGCCACCGGCTGCAAGCCGGCCTGAGACGTGCTGAGGTGTTCGCCCGGGAGCTGCCGCGAGGAAATGCGCGGACGGGTCATCCTCCGTTAACGGGAAACGAGTGCGCGGGCTGCGGCCCGCGAAGCTGGGTGGTACCACGGAAGCATCGCCTTTCGTCCCATGTCATGTGGGATGAAAGGTATTTTTTTATCCCAAAAACGAAACTCTCAAAAGGAGGACTCACACCATATGAAGGAAAAACTGGAAAAGCTGCTGGCCGAGGGGCGCGCCAGAATCGAGGGCGTCCGCAGCGAGCCGGAGCTGCAGGAGGTCAAGGCGCTGCTGCTGGGCAAGCAGGGCAGCCTGACGGAGCTGCTGAAGGAGCTGCCCAAGCTGGACGTGTCCCTGCGTCCGGAGATGGGCAAGGCTGTGAACCAGGCCAAGGGCCAGCTGACGGAGCTGCTGGAGCAGCGCCGGAACGAGCTGAAGATGAAGGCGTCGGAGGTCTCCCCCGACTTCGACATCTCCGTGCCCGGGACGCTGCCCCTCAGCGGCGGGCTGCACCCCATCACCCAGATGTGCTACGACCTGAACGACGCCTTCCGCTCCATGGGCTTCGAGATCTATGAGGAGGATGACATCACCAGCGAGCTGTACGGCTTCGACAACCTGAACTTTCCCCCCAACCATCCCGCCCGCGAGAGCATGGACACCTACTGGCTGGAGGGTCACGACAAGGGGGAATGCTGGGAGAAGCTGTGCCTGCGGCCCCATCTGACCGGCGGCTCCGTCCGCTACATGCAGACCCACAAGCCCCCCTACCGCTTTGTGTACCCCGGCAAGGTGTACCGCAACGAGACGACGGACGCCCGCCACGAGCGCGCCTTTTTCCAGTATGAGGCGCTGATCGTGGACAAGGACTTCACCTTCGCCTCCGGCAAGGTGATGATCAAGAGCATCCTCAGCAAGGTGTTCGGCCGCGATGTTCCCGTGCGGATGCGGGCCGGCTTCTTCCCCTTCGTGGAGCCCGGCTTTGAGATCGATATGGGCTGTCTGGTCTGCGGCGGCAAGGGATGCAGCGTGTGCAAGCACGTGGGCTGGATCGAGGTCATGCCCGGCGGTACGCCCCACCCCAACGTCCTGAAGGCCGCAGGGCTGGACCCCGACGAGTACACCGGCTTCTATGTCAACATCGGTCTGGACCGTCTGGTCATGATGCGCTACGGCGTGGACGATGTCCGCCTGTTCCACAGCGCCGACCTGCGGTTCCTTGAGCAATTCCATTGATAAGGGAGGGCTGCTGAAATGAAAGTATCACTGAACTGGCTCCGAGACTATGTGGAGCTGCCCCATGACATGGACCTGAAGCGTCTGGCCTATGATCTGACCATGTCCACCGTGGAGGTGGAGGACGCCACCGATCTGGGCGCGTCGTTCCACGACATGGTGGTGGGCGAGATCAGGGAGGTCCTGCCCCATCCCAACGCCGACAAGCTGCGCATCTGCCGCACCGACATCGGCGGCGGCACCGTCAAGGAGATCGTCTGCGGCGGCACCAACCTCCGCGACGGCATGAAGGTGGCCGTGGCGCTGCCCGGCTCCGTCTGCCGCTGGCACGGCGAGGGCGAGCCTGTGGAGATCCACGAGAGCAAGCTCCGCGGCGTGGACAGCTACGGCATGATCTGCGGCGCGGTGGAGATCGGCCTTGCCGACCTGTTCCCCGTGGAGGGAGAGGCCGTCATTCTCGACCTCAGCGACTTCGACGCCCCCGCCGGTACGCCGCTGGCGGACGCGCTGGATCTCAACGACATCATTCTGGAGATCGACAATAAATCCATGACCAACCGCCCCGACCTGTGGGGCCACTACGGCATCGCCCGGGAGCTGGCGGCGCTGTACCATCTGCCCATGAAAACGTTCCCCCACTTCGACCGGAACGTAGAGAATACCGCGAGCTTCCACGTCACCGTGGAGGATACGGAGCGCTGCCCCCGCTATCTGTCCGCCCAGATCGAGGGGCTCAGCGTCAAGCCCGCCCCCTATCAGATGCAGAGCCGCATCTGGCGCGTGGGCATGCGGCCCATCAACGCGCTGGTGGACATCACCAACTATGTGATGCTGGCCACGGGCCAGCCCACCCATGCCTTCGACTCTGACCACATCGCCGGTCACGTCATCGTGCGCCGCGCCGGTGAGGGCGAGAAGCTGCTGCTGCTCAACGGCAAGGAGCTGTCCCTCACCGCCGACGACCTGACCATCGCCGACGACGCCGGTGTGGTGGGTCTGGCCGGCGTCATGGGCGGCGCAAAGGACTCTATCCTGCCGGAGACCAGCAAGGTCATTCTGGAGGTGGCCAACTTCCAGGCCGCCGGTATCCGCCGCACCGCTCTGCGGTACGACAACCGCACCGAGGCCTCCGCCCGCTACGAAAAGGCCATCGATCCCGAGCGCTGCGATCAGGCCTTCGATCTGTCCATGCAGCTGTTCCGGGAGCTGTATCCCGAGATGCAGGTGACGGGGCTGGCGGACCAGTACCCCGTGCCGCTGAAGAAGGCGGAGATCGACGTGGCCCTCAGCTGGCTGGAGCGCCGTCTGGGCAAGGTGCTGACACCGGACGACGTGGCCGCGAAGCTGGAGCCGCTGGGCTTCCAGCTGTCCTTCGACGGCGACAACATGCACGTGGTGGTGCCCACGTGGCGCTCCACCGGTGATGTCAGCATCAAGGCGGACATCATGGAGGAAGTGGCCCGCATGTACGGCTACGAGAACTTCGAGGCCGAGCCTATCACCACCTCCTTCGACGGCGCCATCAACCAGCTGGACAAGGATCTGGAGCGGCATATCAAGGAGTATCTGGCCGTCCGCTGCGGTATGCAGGAGATCTTCAGCTATCCCTGGATGGAGGAGAGCTATGTCAACGCCATCCTCCAGAGCACCGACGGCATCCTGGCCCTGTCCACACCGCCGTCCCCCTCGGAGCGCTTCATCCGCGCCTCCCTGCTGCCCAACCTGTGCAGGGCGGTGGCCAAGAACGAGCGCTACTACGGCGATTTCGCCATCTTCGAGACGGCGCAGGTGTTCCGCGATGAGAACTACACCGCGCCCTACGATGAGCGCGAGAAGCTGCCCTCCCAGCGCAAGAACGTGGCAGGCGCCTTCGTGTCTGCCGGCAAGGATGTGACGGGCCTGTTCCGCCGTGCCAAGGGCGTGGTGGAGATGATGCCCCGCTACACCCACATGGAGCCGTACAGCTTCCGCCAGGTGTCCAAGCCCGTGTGGGCCGACGAGGTGGTGTGGCTGAACATCTATCTGGGCGAGGAGTACATCGGCGATCTGGCCCTGCTGAGCAAGCGGGTATCCATGGCCTGCGGCATCAAGAACATGAACGTAATGCTGTTCCAGCTGGATCAGGACTCTTTGGTCCCCCTGAAGTCCCGCACCAACACCTTCACCCACCTGGCCGAGTATCCCATGACCGACTACGATATCTCCCTGCTGCTGGACGGTCAGGTGAAGTGGGCGGATGTGGCCCAGACCATCGGCGGCATCAAGAACCCCCTGCTCCACGGCGCAGCCTTCGTGGACGAGTACCGCGGCAAGCAGGTGCCGGAGGGCAAGAAGTCCCTGACGGCGCGGCTGACCATTGGCTCCGCGGAGAAGACCCTGACCTCCGCTGAGATCGAGGAGGTAGCCAACAGCGTGCTGAAGAAGCTGGCCAAACGCTTCGGCGCGGAGCTGCGCTCCCGCTGACGCGGCGGCACTTTTTCCCAGACGGCACGTTTTCCCTCTTTACAGGAACGGGGAAATGGCGTATACTTTAGGGGATATTATAGAGAGGCGGTGTCGATATGGACGATTACACCAGGAAGTTCAACGCGGCTGAGGATAAAGACCAGCAGGTGCATTACATTCTCACCACCGTCTATGAGTCTCTGAAGGAGAAGGGCTACGACCCCATCAACCAGATCGTGGGCTACATCCTGTCGGAGGACCCCACCTACATCACCAACCACAACTCCGCCCGCACGCTGATCTGCAAGATCGATCGGGACGAGCTGCTGCAGGTGCTGGTCAAGAGCTATCTGGAGCTGTAAAACAACCGGAAAAATGCCGCGCGCTCAGGCCGCGCGGCATTTTTTTCGCGTTTTTTCCCGATTTCGGCTGTTAATTTAAAAATAATAATGAAACAAATTTAAACCAGCTATTGAAATAAATTCTTTGTCGCACGAAAGCAGATTTCAAATTTAATTAATAATGAAACATTTTCTTTATCTTGGTAAAGCAATGTCCATCAAAGCTAATGGCGGTAGGCTTACATGAAGCAAATGATCCTTACACCAGTCTGATCCTACCTACTTCCATTGGTGCGGAAAATTATACAGAAAAAAACAAAAAAGAGCTAACTGACTTAATCAAAATCAGTTAGCTCTTCTCTTATGAATAATGAAGAATGTTACCAAATCGTTGCCGCGGATGGTGGCAACCAGTCAAAAAGCCTTGATTTTCAAGGGGTTCCGGCCCTTCGGAACTCATTCCCACTCGCCGAGTTAAATCCATTTCTAAACTTTTTTGTATAGCGGATTTGATTCGTCGTGGTTTTATTTGATACAGATTATCCTTATCCTAAGGTCTATTCGGACTTTTGCTATCAAAAATCTATCCAGGCCATCCTATCACAGGTTTTGCTTGAGATGCATGATTGGGTGGCTTAAAGGTATTATAGCATGGTTTTGTCGAGTTTTCTAGTGAAACTTCACTTTTCCTAATCTGACATTACTCACTCATATAATCAAGCATTTGCTGATTCAATTTTTCCTTTACTATTCGCCACTCCGGTAAGAAAATATCCATATACTTCTGGAATTGCTCGTTGTGATTTCGCTCTAACAGGTGTACCCATTCATGAGTTACGACATAGACAAGACACTCAGGAGTTTTTTTCGCAAGCTGGAGATTGATCCAAATTCTTTTTTGGTCTATATTGCAAGTTCCCCATTTGGTACGCATGTTTTTGACCTTCCACTCAGATGCATGAACACCTACAACTTGTTCACATTTTTGTATGACTTCCGGCAGCTTATTTTTAAGTTGATTTCGATACCAATCATTCAAAACACGCTCGCGCTGCTCCGTAGTGCTTTCAGGTCTCACTTGCAAAATCAAACGCCCATCTGTAAGGGATACCCCGTTCCTAACATTTGAGTATTGTACATCCAGACGATAACGCCGCCCCCAAACATAATAGGTTTCTCCGGTCACATACTGTCGCTTTGTTTGTCGTGCTTGTGCTTCAAAGTTTGCACGCTGCTTTTTTATCCAAGAAATTCGGGATACTGCAAACATTCGGATAGCATCAGCTCCGGCGGAGTACGGCACAGTAATTTGGACTTTCCCATCAGGAGGTAGAACGCGAATGTACATATTTTTGATGTTCTTTTTTGTAACAGCAATGCTCATGTTACCGATTTGTATTTCATCCACTAAAACTCACTCTGCTCCTTTACCAATACAAGCAACCGGTCAGCTTCCCGGTCATCTTTCACGATAGCCCGAATAGCACGCCAGATTTTACGCTCTTTGATTTTGCTTCCCCGAAAATTATCTTGTTTGCTGGACATGACAGCGTCATAAATCTGATTCGCCACAACCGCATCCCCATTAAGATGGTCATAAAATGCTCGCTTAGCGGCACTCTCCCGGATTCCCGGAGGATATTCCGTTCCTCTTTCCGGCTTATGTACTTTCCTTGCCAGTTCTACAACTTGACGCAGATACTCCTCGTAGTTGATCACATCATTTTTGCGCTTTTCAATCAATTCACGAAGGAGCGCAGACATCTTTTCATAGTATTTTGGGTTACTTTGGGTTTTTTCAACAATTTCCTTGCCAATATTGTTCTCGATAGTCTCTGCAACTGCTTCCTTCTCTTTGGGTGTAGAGGCAGGCATATCCTTCAGCGCAGAAATCCCGTTGTCTACCAACAGCTCAACCAGTGTTGCTCCTCCAAAGGAGGTCAACACACGACTGGGATCAGCCGACAAATAGGTATCAATTAAATGGCGCATGTCCGGATCATATTTCTTCAAATCCACATAGTCACCACTGGCCAGACGCACCTCGTCACGCACCTTGATGTAGTAGGTAACTTCTCTCTCCAATGCCTTAATCTGTTCCACGGTATAGTGGTACTTTTCCTGTAATTCGCCCGATACTTCACCAAAAGCGCGAAGAGCTGTCGCTGACAGATTGTAAAGCTGTTCCCGCTTGGGCATATTCTCTTCCAATTCATCCAAGTCAAAGGCTTCGGTGTTGGCACCGCAGAAATAATGGTAGTAGTCCACCATATCTTTGGGTGGAGCCACAGGTTCGCACAGTGCACGCAGAGCTTCCAGCGAATCCTCCAGCTGTTCCTTAGCCTTGTCCAAACGATCTGTCAGCAGACCAGATACATCTTCCTTATCGTAACAGTCAAACGCTTCGGAGGTATAGTCTGCAACCGCATTTTCCAAGGAGCGAAACAGGTCTTTGTAGTCAATAATATACCCAAATTCCTTATCTTCGCCATCCAGACGATTGACGCGGCAGATTGCCTGGAATAAGCCATGATCTCGCATAGACTTATCAATATACAGATAAGTGGCAGGCGGAGCATCAAAGCCTGTCAACAGCTTGTCCACCACAATCAGCAGTTTCATCTGTTCCGGCTGCTTGATAAACTTTTCCTTGACCTCTTTTTCAAATGCCTTCGGGTCTTTTCCACCCAGCATCTTCATGTAGATCTCGTATTGCTCCACAGCCTCGGTCTCGCCATCATCACCCACAGTTTCAGTGCGAATATCGCCCACCGACGGTTCATAGGAAGTCACGATGGCACACTTTCCCTTCAGCTCGGTCTCCTGAAACAACTCATAGAATTTGCACGCCTGGTAAATACTGCCCGCCACCAACATGGCATTCCCCCGCCCATCGTGCAGGCGTGGTTTTGTCTCCATATCGAAAACAACATCCGCTACAATCTGCCCCAATCGGGCCTTGGAACTGAACATCTTTTGCAGATTGCCCCAACGCTGTTTCAGCTTAGCTTTTGCCACACCGGTCAGCCCGCACGTTTTTGCCTCAAACCAGGCGTCGATCCGATCCTGCTGGACAACATTCTGTTCCACTTCTCGTGCCTCATAACGCAGATCCAGAACCACCTTATCCCGCACTGCTTCATCAAACTTGTAGCGATGAATATAAGGGCCGAATACCTCCAGACTGGTCTCCTTGTCCTTTTTCATCAACGGAGTACCAGTGAAACCGATAAAAGTGGCATTCGGCAAAATGGTTTCCATCGCTTTGTGGAGCTTGCCAGATTGAGTACGGTGACATTCATCCACAAAGACATAGAAATCACCTTTGGGAGAAAAGTTTTCCGGCAGTGAGCGTTTCAGCTCCTCAATAAATCCAGTATAATCGGACTCGCCGCTTTTGCCTCTGTTTTTCTTGCCAAACTTGTGAATCAGGGAGCACATCATGACAGGCGAGGTGTCGTTGATCTTCTGAATCAATTCGCTTCCCCGGCGAATACGGACAATGCTCTCATTGACCCCGGCAAACACCTGCTCGATCTGCACATCCAGCTCGTCCCGGTCGGTGATAATCAGAATACGGCTGTCAGAAATATTTTCCTTAATCCACTTGCTGAGCCACACCATGGTCAAGGATTTTCCGGAGCCTTGGGTGTGCCAGATGATGCCGCCTTCATGACGCCTTACAAAATCCCGTGCAGCCATATTGCCGAAGAACTGGTTGGGCCGACAGGTCTTTTTCACTCCGCTGTCAAATACGATAAAATTGTGCAGCAGCTCTACAAGCCGCTCTTTCCGGCACAAAGAAATTAGGTTTTTGTCCAGACGCAGCGGATATTTTTCGATTTGAGCGCGTACCGCTACGGAAACCTCATCTTTGGCATTGGGATCCTCTTTCCAGGAAAGATAATACTTTTCTGGTGTGCCGGTAGTACCGTAACGTGCCCCCTCCGAATCATTGCCCGCCAGGACCAGCCCAATGGTGGCAAAGAACTGCATGATCATATCCGGGCGTTGGTTGGTCAGGTTCTGGCGGATGCCCTCCGACATGGAAACTGTGCTGCGCTTCAGCTCAATGACGGCAAAAGCGATACCGTTGATGTACAGCACCAAATCAGGGCGCTTGTGTTCGATAGTGACTTCTTCAGCAATGTAAAAGTCATTTTCAAGGGGATGCTCCCAATCCACAAACTGGACTGTGATTTTATGCTGGCCGACAGACTCGCTGACCTTGACGCCGTAGCGCAGCTTTTTATAGGTCTGCTCATTCAGGTCGTAAAGGTTCACCGACTGATCTCCGGCAGCATCCTGCAGTTCCTTCAAGGCACGACTGATGAGCACCGGCGAATAACCCTTGCGGGCCAGGAACTTCGTCAGCAGCTCGGTTTCAATATTGGAGTTTTTCCGTTCAGTGAAATCACCCAGATAGGTATAACCAAGTTCCTGGGCAAATAGCTTTATGACACGCTTCTGCGTGGCTTTTTCCCGTTGGCCGACACCCATAAAGGCCCCCCTTACAGTTGGTTCATTCGGATATATTTTTCGAAATACTTATCAAAGGTTTCATCTTCCATTGATGATTTGAACACTTCCATAAACTTTCGAATATCTTGCGTATGCCTATTCTCACACAGTTTCCAAAACTCCTCCATGGCCGGGAGATTCTGCGACAGGGTCACATAGTCTCCTGCATTAATCATATATTTGGGCGAAACAACAGCCCATGCATTGTTCATAGCCGAAAGGGGTAAACCGCTGTGATAGTAGCTATTCACGCAGCCATACAAATCGTTGAATTTATAAAAAGATGTCTTTAACGCCTGCAATAGCTGGTCATCATCAAGCATCAGTTTGGCCTGATTATAGGAGCAAGCCAGCATCTCGTATGCTCTTTGGACTTCATAGACCCACTGTTGTAGAGACTGCGGAGAGGCAAAAACATCAGCCACATTCCCAACAGCTTGGTCAACGACCCTCAAGCCATTGAAGTAAGCATTATATACCTCCAAAACATTTTGCCGAAGCAGATTAGAGGAATCTCGGTTTGCAATCTGCTTTTGCAAATTCTGATTCTGTTTATGCTGCCTACACGCGATAAAAACAGAAATTCCCGTGAGGATAAGTGGCCCTAAGGAACTTAAGTAAGTGAGCCATGCCGGGGTTTGATTTTGCAGCAATATCTCTGAGATTTTTTGAAGTTCTTGTACGATTTCTTCCATTTTCTATCTCCTTTATACCAGCCGAATCCGTCCGGTGAGCAACTCCTGCATCATGCCCTGCTTAATCTGTTGGTACTTCGCCAGTTTCTTTTCCAACTGATCAATTTCACTGTCCATATCAGAAAGAACTTGAGCGATGGCCTGTTGCTCTACCAATTCCGACGGCGCTTTAAAAGTAAAATCGACAAAATCTTTTTGATACAAATGATTGATTGTCGAACCGGCAGACAATTTTGCGAGAAAGTTATCAAACAAAAATGAATTCAATATGTGATAAACAAAATTAGGATCAAATGAATCTTCTTTTGCAGGGCGAATGACAAAAACACCACTATTTAATGTTGTAGGCTTTTGAACATTGGAAATGTACGCTACTTTTCCAATGGTTCCATCTTTGGTAAGCAAAATATCGTGTTTTTTGATTTGAATATTCAAATCTTGCTTATATCTTTTTTCATCGACAAAGTGACATGTTTCCCATTTAATTCTGCCGTTATGAAAGTCTGTTCCTGTTATCAGATAAGCATATCCTGACTGCAAATACTCCGAAGTCGTTAATCCTTGCCAACCTATCCGTGCTTTTAGCTTGGCACTTTCTGCAAAATTTAGTTCTTCCCATTCCTCATTAAACCCCGGCAGGCGTTTTTTGCCGGTGAGCAGTTCCTGCAGGGCCCCCTGCTTGATGGCTTTCTTTTTCTCAATCAGCTTTTGCATGGAGAAAATCAGGCTGTCTATATCGGAAAGGGCTTCGGCAATAGCGGTTTGCTCTTTCATTTCCGGCAAAACAATAGGAGCCTTCTTGAAAATATCCATACCCACCAGGTTTTTCATAGCACCGCCTTGGGTATCATCAATTATCTTCTGTTGAAATTTATCCCACTGGAAATATTTATAAAAATATGTAGGATTGATTTTCTCTGTATTTATCGTCAGTTTTAATAGTGCTTGGTTGATTATTCCTTTGGGAAAAGTCAATGGTATCTGATAAATCCTTCCTATGGTACCAGAACAACTAATAATATAATCTCCACTTTTCACAGCAAAGCGAGACATTTCTCTGTACTTACTTTCATTAACATAATAGCTTCCTATATTTACTGATTGATATATCGCATTGCGTTGCTCGTACACTTTATATCCAAAAGAAACAAAGATTTCTTTTTTTAGTGCACCACCAAATGGACCACGAACAACTCCATTGGGAACGCAAATATCTTCTAATGTTCCAATACTCCATGTATCTGGGTAAGAGTGCCTTTTCACCATACAAACCCCATCCTTTCCAGATGAGATTTGACCTTGGCCTCGTACTGGTCTACTTCATCCTCGCATTCCTTCAGGGTATACTCATACCGCTCTACCAGCTGGGTCACACGGGCAGAAAGATGATGGGACACTGCTTCGTGGATGGCGTCTATCCCGCTGTAAATAGCGGCAAACCACTTTCCCTCTACCAGCAAATGGCGAATCTCCTCCAGGGTCAGCTGAGGGTATTTTTTCTCCAGTTTGGTGTCCAGGTCTGCCTCAGCCTGCTTAATTGCCTTTTTGTAATTGCTTTCGGCATCCAACAGGGACATATACTCCTTTAATGCAGCCAATTCTTCCTTGGCAGCAGGATCTTTCTTGATTGCCTTGATCCGGGCACTGACAGTGGC
>OMDO01000974.1_pt1 | contig 15046 bp, 9 predicted proteins | sample 1674051 | NCBI WGS metagenome assembly OMDO01 (sample SAMEA103958138, study PRJEB25191) | human gut metagenome | biome: human-associated habitat [ENVO:00009003]; feature: intestine environment [ENVO:2100002]; material: feces | place: Germany | collected 2013/2015 | reverse complement strand
GCCACGTACTGGAACGCCTTGCCGTCAGTCAGACCGCGCGTTTCCAGCATAGCGCGGATGGCCGTGTTGACCAGCGGCAGCCCCAGCCCAAGGGCCAGCGCCGCCGCGCGGTTTTGCAAAAGGCGGGCCAGGCGGTTTTCTGGATAGCGGCGCAGGTAGGCGGCCAGCAGGTACTCATACAAAAACATCCAGGCAGTGTCGCTGACGATGCCGTTCTCGCCGAAAAGCGTCGGGTAGAGGATCATCGGAACGGCCAGCACGGCCAGCAGCCCCCGGTGCGCGGTGCGCGGCAGGCCGCGCAGTACGCGGTTCAGCAGCGGCACGCAGAGCAACAGCACCAGATAGTCCGAGATGAACCACAGCTGGCGCGTACCGGCGGGAAACGCCGCCCAGCGCAGTGCGCCGAGGGAGACATCCAGCCCGGCCAGCCTGCACAGCAGCGTGACCGGCACGGTGTACAGCCACAGCGACAGCCAAAGCGACAACGGGCGGCGGGTTTTGAACGGCTGTTCGCACATAAACCAGCTGCCCACCAGCACAAACACGGTGCAGGCAATGCGGGAGCCGCAGCCAATGAGGCAGAACACGAAGGAGGACGGCAGCGTGGAACTGATCCGCCGTGCCGAGACACCGAAGGATTATTTTGCAACCTTTGACTGTTTCGATATTTATAATAAGATTAATTTTGACGCATAACACTTACCCATAGGAGGTTGGCGTGACTGCTTGCAGGCAAAGCAAACCTCCTATGAGGGAAGTGAACGAACATGAGCAAGAAGGGCGGTAGCCCGGAATGCGAATGGGCGATATAGGAGGATACGAAGCAATGAAATATCCGAAACATATACAGCGGGGAGGGACCATTGGATTTGTGGCCCCTTCTTTTGGCTGTCAGATAGAACCTTATTACACTGCCTTTGGCAATGCCCAGAAGAAATTCCGGGAAATGGGCTATCAGTTACAATTAGGCCCCAACTGTTATGCCGGAGAGGGCATCGGTATCAGTAACACCCCCGAAAAATGCGGGCAGGAGCTGACGGATTACTATTGCAGCCCGGAAAATGACTGTCTGATCTCCTGCGGTGGCGGAGAACTGATGTGCGAGACCATGAGCCATGTGGATTTTGAGCGTCTGCAGGCAGCAGAGCCCAAGTGGTATCTGGGGTATTCTGACAATACCAACATGACCTATCTGCTGGCAACCATCTGTGATACCGCCTCCGTCTACGGCCCCTGCGCGGCCGCCTTTGGCATGGAGCCCTGGCATGCATCCCTGAAAGATGCCTTCGGAATATTGACCGGAGAGACCAAAGAGGTGCATGGATATGACAAGTGGGAAAAGGAGTCTCTGAAAAATGAAGAACAGCCTCTGTTGCCCTATAACACCACGGAATCCAGAGTGCTGAAAAAGTATCTTGGCAGACAGACAGCAGAAAAGGAACCGGAGATCCGCTTTTCAGGTCGGTTGCTGGGCGGCTGTATGGATTGTCTGGTGAATCTACTGGGAACCCGGTTTGATAAAACACAGGATTTTCTGGAAAAGTATAAAGAGGACGGAATCATCTGGTTCCTGGAAGCATGTGACCTGAATGTTTTTGCCATCCGCAGAGCCATGTGGCAGATGGAGGAAGCCGGATGGTTTCAGTATGTCAAAGGTTTTCTCATCGGAAGACCGTTGTGTTTCGGACAGGAGATGATGGGACTGGATCAGTACCAGGCAGTTCTGGCCGTGGCGGGAGAGAAGAATGTTCCCGTGATCATGGATGTGGATCTGGGACATCTGGCACCCATGATGCCGATTGTCACCGGAAGCTGTGCGGAAGTACAGATACAGGGCAATGATGTCACCCTCCGTTATGACTATCGGTAAAAATGTATAAATTCATAGAAAAAGTGTAGAAATAAGAAAAGGCTCATCCCAAACAGGAGAGCCTTTTCGTGCGTCTATGGAACGCTCTATTCGTCGAAAACGATATTAGCAGCCAAAATTGAAGTAGCCGCAGAATGCATTCAACCACTGAGAACAGTTAATGAATTTGAAACACATACTTTCTTCCTCCTTTTCCTGTTGCCTGGTGTTCGGTTACGTCTGTGTTAGCTAAGCACAAATGAATTGTAACAATTTTGTAACAATTAATCCATAGGAGATGATTGGAAAAAAATTAGAAAAAGCAGGAAATGCGATGTGGTTATAAAAATACAAAAAGAAAGCGCAGAACCGATTCGATTCTGCACTAACTGCCGGCAATGGGACTTGAACCCATACGGTGTTGCCACCAACAGATTTTGAGTCTGCCTCGTCTGCCATTCCGACACGCCGGCATTCAAACACTCACAACAGAGATTATCTTATCATAGATTAAAAAAGTTGACAAGAGTTTTTTTCTGGAATCTTGCTACTATTTTTCTAGTCTTTTTACACAAGATGTTGTATAGTAGAAGTGTATGAGTATATGGGAACGCAATCTGTAGAACTGTTTTGGAATAGGGTGGAAGCATGAATTGCAAAGAATTTGAAAAGAATATTCCTGATTTCATTGCAGGAAAACTGGATTTTCAGACCTTGCAGGAATTCGGGGAGCATATGCGGAAATGCCCGGGCTGCAAGGAGGAATTGGTGATTCAGTTCCTTGTAACGGAAGGTATGCAGCGTCTGGAAGACGGTGATGCTTTTGACCTGCAGAGAGAACTGGAACTGAGACTTGCGGAAGCAAAGCGCAAGGTAAGATTTCATATGGCTTTTCTGAAGACAGGGGCCGTACTGGAAGTGCTGACGGTGATTTTTCTTATGGGATTTCTGGGATGGATCATCTCTTAGCGACACCTGATAGAATCAAGAGGACAGAATTAAGATAGGATAGACAGAGTATGAGTCAGAAACTGGTATTGATCGACGGACACAGTATATTGAACCGGGCATTCTACGGAGTGCCGGATCTGAGTAATGCAGAGGGACTGCACACAAATGCCATTTATGGTTTTTTGAATATTATGTTTAAAATTCTGGAGGAGGAAAAGCCGGAATATCTGGCAGTGGCTTTTGATGTTCATGCACCGACTTTCCGCCACAAAATGTATGAGGCTTACAAGGGAACGAGAAAGCCTATGCCGGAGGAATTGCGGGAGCAGGTGCCCGTCATGAAGGAAATCCTGAAGGCCATGCATATTACCATTATGGAGCAGGCGGGACTGGAAGCAGATGACATTCTTGGAACGCTGGCCAAAAAAGCAGAGCAGGCTGGATTGGAAGTATCACTGGTCTCCGGGGACAGAGATCTGCTGCAGATTGCCACGGATCATATCAAGATCCGGATTCCGAAGACGAAGCAGGGCAGAACGGAGATCGAGGATTATTATGCCGCAGATGTACTGGCTGCCTATCAGGTGACTCCGTTACAGTTTATCGAACTGAAAGCCCTGATGGGAGATACCGCCGATAATATTCCAGGAGTGCCGAAGGTGGGGGAGAAAACCGCACAGGCACTGATGGTGGAGTACGGTTCTCTGGATAATATTTATGCCCATGTGGAAGAAATCTCGAAAAAAAGTATCCGGGAATCCCTGATCGAGCATAAGGATCTGGCAGATCTGAGCAAGACGCTGGCAACGATCAAGACCGACTGCGAATTGCAGTTGGATTACGAACAGGCCAGAGCAGAGGGGTTCTATACCCCGGAAGCCTATACCTTGTGCAAACGTCTGGAATTCAAAAATCTGTTGGGAAGATTTGAAAAAGATGCCGCCGCCAATGACAGCAAGATCGCAGAAAGCTTCCGACAGATTGAAGATAAAAAAGAATTTTTACAATATCTGAAAAAAGCGCAGAAACAGAAGGAGATCGGCCTGTGGCTGATCACGGAACCAGTGGATGCTACTACGAAAAAAGAAGAATTGCTGGGGGTGGCATTGTCTGTGTCCGATGAGGAGACGGTATTTTATGCCCTGACCCATGAAAAGGAACCGGAAGGGCAGTTAAGTCTGTTTGCGGAAGCGGTGGAATCTGTGGATGACACCGCAGAGATCACGGAAGCTCTACAGGAACTTTCCGCAGGTACGGATACACAGATCGCTACCTTTGATGTGAAGCACCAGTATGACTATCTGGACCGCAGCAGTACAGAACAGTATTTTGACGTATTGATCGCGGCGTATCTGCTGAATCCTCTGAAGAATGATTATGACATGGAGGCCATTGCTTCGGAGCATCTGGGAATTCTGATCCCGGGCAGAGCGGAAGTATTCGGCAAGAGAGATTTCCGGACACTGCTTTCCGAGGACGCCGGGAAAGCCATGGAGTATGCGTGCTACGGAGCCTATGTCTCCCGGAAAGGCAAAAAAGTCCTGAAGGACAAGCTGGAGGCAGCAGGCATGAAATGTCTCATGGAGGAGATGGAGATGCCTCTTTCACTGGTACTGTATGACATGCAGAAAGAAGGTGTGGCTGTAAAGCGGGAGGAACTGAAGGCTTATGGGGATGCACTGGTGGCCCGCATTGAGGAACTGGAACAGTCCATTCACACACAGGCAGGAACAGAGTTCAATATCAATTCCCCCAAGCAGCTGGGCGAGGTACTGTTTGAGACCATGCAGATTCCCGGCGGCAAGAAGACCAAGACCGGATATTCCACAGCTGCGGATGTGCTGGAAAAGCTGTCGGCGGATTACCCTATTGTAAGAGATATCCTGGAATACAGAGGTCTGACCAAGTTAAAGTCCACCTATGCAGACGGACTGGCAGCTTTTATTGAAGAGGACGGCAGGATCCATACGAATTTCAATCAGACCATTACTGCCACGGGGCGTATCAGCTCTACAGAGCCGAATCTGCAGAACATTCCCATGCGTATGGAACTGGGCAGACAGATCCGCAAGGTATTTATCCCCAGAGAAGGCTATGAATTCATGGATGCGGACTATTCCCAGATCGAACTGCGTGTGCTGGCTCATATGTCCGGAGACGAACAGCTGATTGATGCTTACAGACAGGAAGAGGATATTCACCGGATCACGGCATCCAAGGTATTCCATACTCCTTTCGAGCAAGTCACGGATCTGCAGCGCCGGAATGCCAAGGCAGTCAATTTCGGTATCGTCTACGGTATCAGTTCCTTTGGACTGAGTCAGGATCTGAGTATCAGCAAAAAGGAAGCGGCACAGTACATTGAACAGTATTTTGCCACTTACCCGAAGGTGAAGGAATTCATCGACAAACTGGTGGCGGATGCAAAGGAAAAGGGCTATACGGAGACCATGTTTGGCAGAAGACGCCCTATCCCGGAACTGTCATCCTCCAATTTCATGCAACGGTCCTTCGGCGAGCGGGTGGCCATGAATGCCCCTATTCAGGGAACGGCGGCGGATATTATCAAGATCGCCATGATCAAGGTATGGAAAGCATTGAAAGAGGAAGGGTTAAAATCCCGTCTGATCCTGCAGGTGCATGACGAACTGTTGGTCGAGACCGCACGGGAGGAAGAGGCAAGAGTCCGTGAGATCCTTACGGAAAATATGAAGTCCGCGGCAGATCTGGCGGTGACGCTGGAAATCGATCTGCACACGGGCAATAACTGGTATGAGGCGAAATAAATGCGTTTTATAGGTATTACCGGCGGTGTGGGTGCCGGGAAAACAGAGATTTTAAAATATATCGGACAGCATTATAAATGTGAGATCTATCTGGCGGATGAGATCGGGCATAAAGTCAAGGAACCGGGAACCGAAGGCTATCATGCGCTGGTAGCGCTGATGGGAGACGGAATCCTTGCGCCGGACGGACAGATCGATAAGCCGGCAATGGCGGCAAAGATTTTTGCAGATCCGACACTGTTGGAACAGGTGAATGCCATCATTCATCCTGCGGTAAAAAAATATCTGGCGGATCGTCTGGCAGAGGCAAAGAATAAGGGCGATGTGGAACTGTTTTTTGTGGAAGCGGCACTTTTGATCGAGAGCGGGTATGAACATATAGTGGATGAAATGTGGTATATCTACGCCAGAGAAGATGTACGCAGAAGAAGACTTTCGGAAAGCCGCGGTTACACACCGGAGAAGATAGAAAAGATCATAGCATCACAGCTTTCGGAGGAAGAATTCCGGCAGCATTGTGATTTTGTCATTGATAACAGTGACAGTCTGGAAGACAGCTACAGACAGATCAGACAGAAACTGGAGGCATATTCATGGAAGGAGTAAAAGAAAAACAGGGACAGCTGGTATTCGGACTGGATATCGGTACGAGAAGCATCGTAGGTACGGTAGGATACTTAAATGGCGGGAAGTTCCATGTGCTGGCACAGCGCTCCAAGGAGCATGAGACCAGAGCCATGCTGGACGGACAGATCCATGACATCGGCAAGGTGGGAGAGACTATTTCCCAGGTAAAGGAACAGCTGGAAGCGGATCTGGGCAGAGAACTTACGGAAGTATGTATCGCAGCTGCAGGCCGTGTGTTGCGTACCGTCACTACCTATGTGGAGCACAGCTTTGAGAGTGACCGGGAGATCACGCAGGAAGATGTGTATTCCTTGTGTACCATGGGCGTGGAGAAGGCTTACGAGGAATTCCAGAACAGCAATACGGATACAGATATGAAATTCTACTGTGTGGGTTATACGGCCATGCGGTATTACATGAATGGCTACCAGATGGGTAATCTGGAGGGACATAAGGCAAAAAACATTGCAGTGGATCTGATCGCTACGTTTCTGCCGGATGATGTAGTGGACGGACTGTACAAGGCGGTGGAATTTGCAGGTTTACATGTGGCAAATCTGACACTGGAGCCTATTGCTGCCATTCAGGTAGCAATTCCGGAGAAGTTCCGTATGTTAAATATGGCATTGGTGGACGTGGGTGCAGGCACCAGTGATATTTCCATTACCAAAGAGGGAACCATCACAGCCTATGGCATGATCCCCGTAGCAGGAGACAGCCTGACGGATATTCTGGTACAGCATTGTCTCGTGGAATTCGAGGTGGCCGAGCAGATCAAGAGAAAATGCAGAACCCAGGAGACTATCGAATACGAAGATATCATGGGACTGCCCCAGACCATCAAAGCCAGCGAAGTGCTGGAACTGCTGGATCCGGAGATCGAACGTATGACCCAGCTGGTATCCGATACCATCAAAGAACTGAACGGGGACAAACCGGTCAGTGCCGTGTTCGTGGTAGGCGGCGGTGGAATGGTGCCCGGTTACACGGAGAAGCTGGCAGAGAAGCTGGGCATCGTGAAGGAACGTGTGGCAATCCGGGGACAGGAAGTCATGCAGACCATTACATTTGAACTGGAAAATGCCAGAAAGGATGCCATGATGGTAACACCTATCGGTATCTGTTTAAGCTATTATGTACAGAGCAATAATTTTATTTTCGTGGAATTCAACGGAGAGCGGGTAAAGCTCTATGATAACGGCAAATTATCCGTGACAGATGCCGCTATGCAGATGCAGTTCCCCAATGACCAGCTGTTCCCCAGAAAAGGGGAAGCCCTTCTGTTTACTGTCAATGGTAAGACGCGTATGGTGCGGGGCGAACAGGGAGAGGCAGCAGTCATCCGGGTCAACGGAGACGAGGCGGATATGTATACCCAGGTACATAATGGGGACCGCATTGTGGTAACACCTTCCACGGAGGGCGAACCGGCGGTGTTGGAGCTGGGAAAACTCTCTGAACTGGGGGATGCACTGCAGGTCTATGTGAACGGTAAACAGATCAGTCTGCCGAAGACAGCGGAAGTCAACGGTCACAGAGAGAATGAATTCTACCGGATCGGCCAGAACGATGATATTCGGATTCGGAATTCTTATACTGTAAAGGAAATCGCAGAATTTCTGGATGTGCCTCTCGGTGCGGATATCAGGGTCAATGATACAGCGGCGCAGTCGGATACCAGAGTTTATGAGCATTTCACCGTAAGCTGGGATATGAAGAACCCGCTGCCGGAAGGGAGTTATGCAGACCTGCCGGATGCGGACACAGAAGAGGATGCCTATAGAGAAGAGCCTGTTTATGGAGAAGGGCCTGTGATGCAGAAGGCAGAGGCTGTGGCAGGAGAAGCGGCGATGACACAGGGGACAGAGACTGCAGCAGAAAACGGGACGGCTTCCGTGACAACGCAGGGGACTTCCGGGAAGCAGGACGAAAAGTACGAAAGCGTGGAACAGACGGCACAGAGCCAAAGCGTGTCACCACAGGGACCGCATCCGTTAACAGTGATCGTGAACCATTCCCCCATCACCATGCAGGGTAAGGCTTCCTATGTATTTGTGGATGTGTTTGATTATATTGATTTTGATCTGGGATCCTCCGCATCCGCAGGCAGATCCATTGTGACGAACTTAAATGGACGCCCGGCACAGTTCATGGAACCTTTGAAAGAGGGAGATGTGATCGAGATCTACTGGAAAAGCATGCACTAGTATGCATTAATGCCGAAGATGGAAAACGGCAAAGAGTAAGACAGAAGTAAGATAGAAAAGAGATTAAGAAGTTATGAGATTATGTAGTATTGCCAGCGGCAGCAGCGGCAACTGTATTTACGTGGGATCAGAGGCCACGCATCTGCTGGTGGACGTGGGAATCAGCGGCAAAAAGGCGGAGGCCGGGCTGAACAGTCTGGGACTCACCGGAAGAGATCTGGATGGCATCCTGGTGACCCACGAACATATGGATCATGTGGCGGGACTGGGTGTCATGGCGAGAAAATATGAAGTGCCGATCTATGCCACAACGGGAACCCTGGAAGAAATCCAGAAGATGGGGAATCTGGGCAAGATCGATCCAGCCCTGTTTCGGGAAGTGAAGGAAGATGTGAAACTGACTATCAAGGATCTGACTGTCAATCCCATGAAAATCTCCCATGATGCGGCACAGCCGGTGGGCTATCGTATTGCTTACGGAGATAAAAAGGTAGGAATCTGTACGGATTTAGGAGTCTATAATGATTACACCGTGGAGTGCCTGAAGGGAATGGATGCCTTGCTGCTGGAAGCGAATCATGATGTGAAGATGTTGCAGGTAGGACCTTATCCCTATTATCTCAAACAGAGAATTCTGGGGGACAGAGGACACCTTTCCAATGAAAATTCCGGCAAGCTGCTCTGTCGAATCCTGCATGACAAGCTGCAGGCTATCGTGCTGGGACATCTCAGCAAGGAGAATAATCTTCCGGAGCTGGCCTATGAAGCAGTCCGGATGGAAATCACCATGGGAGAGAACCCTTACCGGGCGGAAGACTTCCGGATGATGGTGGCAGACAGGAGCAATGTATCTCCGGTGATCAATATTGCGTAGCGGATGCGCAGCGCATCAGCCAGCATTATTCGTTGGAGCCGCATCATAGCACGCTTTTGCGTCATTTCATGACTAGCTTTGCTCCATAGTTTGGCGCTCGGTGCCTGAAACATATTCGCTCACAAAATGATGCAAGTATGATTTCTGTGTCTGAATATGTTCATAGGCTGAACTTGAGGTTGCAAATTGTAGTAAAGTGTAGTTTAATAGATAAAAATAATAGCATGATTTCATGCAGAAAATGAGGGCGATTATGAAAAGAACAATTATTACGGTAGTTGGTAAGGACACAGTAGGCATTATCGCAAAGGTATGTACCTATCTTGCGGAAAACGGCATCAATATCCTGGATATTTCCCAGACCATCGTACAGGGATATTTTAACATGATGATGATCGTTGACACCAATCAGATGCAGAAAACTTTTGGTGATATGGCAGATGAACTGGCTGCTCTCGGAGAAGAGATTGGCGTAGTGATCAAGTGCCAGAAGGAAGAGATCTTTGACAAGATGCACCGCATCTGATAAGCCCCACGATTTCGAAATAAATAAGACCCGAAGGGGCAGATAGGAGCCGTAATGATCAATTTATATGAAGTAACAGAGACCAACAAAATGATCGAGGAAGAGAACCTGGACGTGCGTACCATCACACTGGGTATCAGCCTGTTAGACTGTATCGATTCCGATCTGGACAGATTAAATGAGAAGATTTATAACAAAATCTACGAAGCAGCCAAGGATCTGGTGAAGACCGGAGAGGAGATCTCCAGAGAATTTGGCATCCCCATTGTAAATAAGAGAATTTCCGTAACTCCCATTGCACTGATCGGTGGTGCGGCATGTCATACGATAGAAGACTTTGCAAGTATTGCAAAGACATTGGATAAGGTAGCACATGAGGTTGGTGTGAACTTCCTGGGCGGTTATTCCGCATTGGTCAGCAAGGGAATGACCCCGGCGGACGAACTGCTGATCCGTTCCATTCCTCTGGCGCTGTCTACCACAGAGCGTGTGTGCAGCTCTGTGAACCTGGGCTCCACCAAGACCGGTATCAACATGGATGCCGTAAAGCTGATGGGTGAGATGGTCAGGGAGACTGCAGAGTATACCAAGGAAGATGATTCCCTGGGCTGTGCAAAGCTGGTAGTATTCTGTAATGCACCGGATGATAATCCTTTCATGGCAGGTGCCTTTCATGGTGTGACCGAAGCAGACAAGATCATCAATGTCGGTGTCAGCGGCCCCGGCGTTGTAAAGACCGCACTGGAAAAGGTGCGCGGCGAGAACTTCGAGGTTCTCTGTGAGACTATCAAGAAGACTGCTTTTAAGGTAACCCGTGTAGGTCAGCTGGTAGCACAGGAGGCATCCCGGATGTTAAATGTTCCCTTTGGCATCGTGGATCTGTCTCTGGCACCGACCCCGGCCATCGGCGACAGCGTAGCGGATATCCTGTGTGAGATCGGTCTGGAACATGCCGGAGCTCCCGGAACCACTGCAGCCCTGGCGTTGTTGAATGATCAGGTGAAAAAGGGCGGTGTTATGGCATCTTCCTACGTCGGCGGTTTAAGTGGTGCATTCATTCCTGTCAGTGAAGATCAGGGAATGATCGATGCCGTGAATGCCGGAGCCCTCACCATCGAGAAGCTGGAAGCCATGACTTGTGTCTGCTCCGTAGGTCTGGATATGATCGCCATTCCAGGAGACACCAAGGCAACCACCATTTCCGGTATCATTGCGGATGAAATGGCCATCGGTATGGTGAACCAGAAGACCACCGCAGTCAGAATCATCCCCGTAATCGGAAAAGGCGTGGGAGAGACCGTAGAGTTCGGCGGCCTGTTAGGTTACGCGCCCATCATGCCCGTGAATACCTTCTCCTGTGATGCTTTCGTCAACCGCGGCGGCCGCATCCCCGCACCTATTCATAGCTTTAAGAACTAACTGGAAAGTTAGTTTGGTGTAAATAGTCCAAAAACGATGAATTCCGTACAAAAAAAGTTCCTAAATCAGGAATTTTTGTACGGAATTTCTTTATTTTGCTTATGCAGCGAAAATAGAGACTTTTTACATATCAAAATTTCATATTTTTGTATTTTTTTCGCAGAAATTGGCGTTTTAAATACAAACAGAACTCCCGGAGTAGCAGAAGGTCCTCAGGCAGATGTCTGTCGGAGCGTGTTGATATTTTCTTAAGCAGTGGTGAGCCATCAGGGTGGAGCAAACACGATGTTTGCGACAGGCGGCCGGCGACATGGATGTCGCCTAGAGCCGTGCCCGTTCGGATGAGATACACTTTATCCACTGCTTTAGAAAATTCACACTCGGAGACCGATATCTGCCTGAGGGCCTTCTGCCGCTTCGGGAGTTCGTCTGGTTTGCCAATATTTATTCTCCCTTTTCGGAAAAGTGTTTCTGATATTACTTAGCCCAAGCTATCCTGTTATTTATACATTTTAAGAAGTTAATGCAATTTGAGCTATTGATTTGCTTGGATATAATAAAGATTAGTTTTGCTGACTGGATTGAAATTGAGTTTAGGTTTAAAACATAATAAAAGCTATCCAATCTTTTTGACCGGGTAGCCTTTGTAAAATTTATTCTGCTGGAACTTCTGTGGTTGTGAGTGATATATACTCTGAAAAAATGGCATTTACCACAGCTTTCCTTTCGTCATCCAGTGATAAATAGTTCTGATTTACATTATCGTTGAATGTACCACAATCGGAATGATATTTGTATGTTTCTTCGTTGATTGTAATTTCAATGTTGCTTAAACAATCAGTTGTACCTTCTGTATTCCATGCATCACCACATAATATATTAGATATAGTTCTGATATCCTCATTTTCAGTGATGTTCGCATTTTCTCCTGTGAAAACATTATGAATACTTACTACTGCAACTGGGTCTATCATAAGTTCACTACTGGCCAGGACTTTTTCTGTTGCAAAAACCCACCATTTTTCATTCATATTAATCTCGATTATGCCTTCTTGTGAACCATATTGATATCCATAGCCTGTACCAAAGTTAGATTGATTGTCTTTTGTTGGCTTTTCACTTCCGTCTACTTCTGACGTAATCTCTCCATCCATAACACCACAACGGGCTTCTACTGTACTTTCATGACCTGTGTCAATATATAACTCGCCATTTACCATGACCATAGGAATTAAATCCCATTGTTCTGCTTCTTTGACAACTTTGATACCGTAAACCTCTGTTATCTGTGCTGGATAACTTTCTGCAATTTCTCCGTTATATGCTATTTCAATAATGTCACCAACATTTGGTTGTGGAGCAGTACCTATGTTTTTCATTGGTACTGTAATCAGATCTGCATTGTTTAATTCTTGACTACCCTCTACGGGTTCTACTAAAAAATAATTATCACGAATTTCAAGAATGGTTGCTTCAAAAATAGTGTTATTTTCTTCACCTATTCCATTTGGTCTGAGCCATTGACCTGTTTCTTCATCTTTCACTAAAATCAACTCGTAACCTCCCTCCGGTCTGTTAAAATAAATTTCTGTATCATCCGAAGTAAGCTCTAATTGGAAGCTATGCTCTGCTCCAATCGGACTGTTTATTCCACCAAATGTCGAAAAAAATGTAAGATAATGTGGTTTTACTCCACCGCCATTGTCTTTAAATCCTCTGATATATCCTATAGATGTTGGAATTCCTACATCAAGCGTGATCTCCGTTCCATCCTCTGATACAGAGTAATCAACTAATACGACATCCATTCTTTTTTGAAAACCTGTGCCAATAAAGAATAGAGCTACTAATACAGCTAAAATTACAATTACTGCAATTATTCTTTTTTTCATAATCAAACACCTCTATTGATTTGGTGAAACTTCAAACAAATTCGTTTTTAAATTAACCTTAATGTAGATTTATACATGTTTTTCATTCAGACACACAATTCCGAAAAGGGAGTATTTATTTCATTAACTTTCTATTTATACAATCACAATCGGCGTCCGATATTCATTCACCATTTCCGTCTGGTTCTTTAAGGCCAGATTCCCCAGATAGATCTGATTGCGGAGGATATCCAGATCCAGCATCCGCAGAGATTCGGGAGAAAGCGTCTGTCTGGCGTCAGCCAGGCTGGTGACGAGAGGAATGGAACTGTTCTTTTTGATCTCGGCAAGCAGTGGCGTCGCATTCTTGCGGAAACCCAACACTCTGGCGTAAGAGATATAGTCTTCCGACTTGCAGGTCTCGAATTCTTCCTTGGTCATATTCAGCAAAATATGAAGCAGACATCTGCTGATGCGGGTGTAGGTCATATCCTTACTCTTGAGCAGATCACAGAAAGAAGTGTAACCTGCGAAGGAAGGCAGGGTATTGCGGATCCGGTCGGACAGATCCGAAGAAATATCCTGATACTTGTCGTAGCCCACAGAGTATTCCGTCAGCAGCTTGTATTGCAGTGCTGCGGAAAAATCATCGGCAAACAGAGGCTTTTTGTGAGACAGAGAATCCGTCATCAATGCATAGGCACTTTCCGGCATCTGGGCAGCCAGATAGGATAGATCATGCCCGGCGGCCACCGACTGGCGGATAGCAATGGCGGAACACTGATTGGTGCCGAGACGTTTGTCGTGATAATCCGCACCGACTCTGGTGGTAGTGAACGGTGAGATCTTGCTGTTTCTGGACATCAGAGCTTTGAGATATTCAATTCCCAATATATTATTAGGAGAGGAAAGAACGTCCTTATCATCGCTTAAGGAAGGCGCGTATTGCAATAACGCCCAGGTCCTGGCGATGGGGAAGGACATTCCCTTACGCATATTGCAGCGCAAGGATTCCACGTAAGGTTCCGGTTCCGTATAGAAAATCTCAGCGATCCGTGACAAGACTTCAATGTTGCCGCACTCACTGCCAAAGCACAGATTTGTGGTCACTCCCAGTTTGTCGAACAAGGCAACCGAGCCCTTGGCAAAAAATTCCGCACTGGAGGCAGCATAGCGGGTGGGCAGTTCCAGCACCAGATCTGCACCGTTCTCCAGAGCCATTTTTGTACGGGTGAACTTATCTAAGAGGGCAGGAGCACCCCGCTGCATGAAATTACCGCTCATGACAATGATCGTATAATCGGCATCATTGGCCTCTTTGGCATGCTGTAACTGGTAAGCATGGCCATTATGGAAGGGATTATACTCTGCGACAATACCATTGACCTTCATAATGTGGCTCCTTTCGTGAAAAGAAATATACGTTATAGCGAACACAAACCCTGACAGGGAATGTGAAAAAAATAACATACACTGAAAGCGTTTACATATGCATGGTTATCAGCTTATTTTATTCTGAAAAAATAGTGGTTGTATCTGAAAATATACAATTTTGCGAACATTATGCCCTTGTGTACTCCAGATGTATTTAGTATAATATAAATACATCGGTTTGTTAAGATAAAACCAAAACTTTACAGAAGTTATTTGGGAGGAAGCGGGTATCCCCCGCCGGAAAGGAGAATGGATATGTCATACATTGACATGATTAAAGAGAGAGCAAGACTCGACAAAAAGACTATTGTATTACCGGAATCTAATGATAAGAGAACATTACTGGCTGCTGCCCGTATCGTGGAAGAGGGCATCGCAGACATCATTATGATCGGTGATGAAGAGAAGATCATGGATGGTGCAGGCTGGCTGGAAGTCGACCTGTCCAAGGTAACAGTAGTTAACCCGAAAACAACTCCCAAGTTGGATGACTATGTGAATT
>OMDO01000968.1_pt1 | contig 15205 bp, 13 predicted proteins | sample 1674051 | NCBI WGS metagenome assembly OMDO01 (sample SAMEA103958138, study PRJEB25191) | human gut metagenome | biome: human-associated habitat [ENVO:00009003]; feature: intestine environment [ENVO:2100002]; material: feces | place: Germany | collected 2013/2015 | reverse complement strand
CCTTTGTTCTTGTCAAACTCTAGTATACAGGTAAATCCACGTTGCTACAAATGTGAGGTCACTTCATATTATCTAAAAAATAGGCAACAAAAAAAGCAACCGATGTTACTCGATTGCCATGCTGCCACTTTTACAAGACTATATACGCTCAAAAATTTGTTAGTATTGTACAAACAGTTTTGTGAATAATTCTGTCCATTTTCCATTACAAAATGATAATTGACTTTTTAGAAATAGTTATTCTCAGATTTTCTACAAAATTAGAAAGGTTCTAAAATAAATGTTGGGGTAACGAATTATATTTGGTATTCGTTATTCCAACATTTTTGCTATGATAAAAGAAAAACCCCCAAGCGCCACCGTCTACCAAACAAACGCACTTGGAGGTACATCAAAGATGTATAGTTATTGTAGCAACAATCTCTTAAACATTAAAGATGTTTTTATAAAAAAAGTTGTTCATGCCGATTTTTATGTTAAAGTTTTCATCGAAACTAAGCCTTCACCACAGACTTGTCCGTGTTGTGGCTCAATCACAAAAAGAATTCATGACTATCGGATACAGACAATCAAGGATCTTCCTTTTCAGACAAAGCACTGTTTCCTTGTTCTTCGAAAACGCAGATATGTCTGCTCCTGCGGCAAAAAATTCTATGAGAATTATTCCTTTTTGCCACGCTATCTTCAGAGAACAAATCGATTAACCGCCTTTATCGCCGATTGTTTTCATGAACAGCAAAACATTACCACGATCGCTCGCAGAGCAAATGTTTCAACTGCAACCGTAAATCGGGTTCTCGACACGATTCATTTCCCGAAGATGATGTTGCCGGAAGTTCTTTCGATTGACGAATTTAAAGGCAATGCCGGAAATGAAAAATATCAATGCATTCTTGTTGACCCAGCAAAACACAGAGTTCTTGATATTCTTCCCGGAAGAAACCAGCAGTGTCTGACACAATACTTTTATTCATTTCCTAAAATGGATCGTTTAAAGGTGAAATTCTTTGTTTGTGATATGTGGCAACCTTATGTAGACATGGCGCAAATATATTTTCCTAATGCTAAGATTATAATTGACAAGTATCATTTCATACGTCAGGTCGGGTGGGCGATTGAAGCCGTTCGAAAAAGACTTCAAAAATCAATGCCCAAAAAGCTGCGTAAATACTTCAAGCATAGCCGAAGGCTGATTCTAACCCGCTACCATCGTTTGAGTAATGAGAAGAAACGTGAATGCGATCTGATGCTTTTGTACAATGACGATCTAAGGAAAGCCCACTATCTAAAAGAAAAGTTCTACGAGATCTGCCAGAATCCCAAGTATTCCGAACAACGTACCGACTTTTGGGATTGGATAAAAGAAGCAGAAAGTTCCGGTATTCCAGAGTTCGAAAAATGTGCCAAAACCTATCGAAACTGGAGTAAATACATCCTGAATGCTTACAAGTATTCTAATATATCAAACGGACCAACCGAAGGATTCAACAATAAAATCAAAGTCTTAAAACGAACTTCGTACGGTATACGAAACTTTGAGCATTTCAGGACACGAATACTAATGGTAACTGATATGTAATGACCTCTTGTCAAGTATAAATTAACAGAAATCACCACAAACTTTATTTAATTGTTGCTGAAGGCACCCAGAAAGAGCCTCGGAGTATCAGTTCCCGGCCTTGGCCACTCTGATATACGTGGATTGGTTACCTACAGGTCAATGGTCCGCCGTGAGCTCTACCGTCTAATTGCGTGGATCACAGATTGCTCTGTGCCGACATAGTTACATCGTAGATAGCTCGAACCTTGAAATGGCCGAAGCCCTTTCAGGATGTCTTCAGTTGTTACTTTGTATTGGCCAGATGTATGTGGCGTAAGCCATCTTACATCTGCTTAATTACCCACCATAACAGCGGGATGATGATGTCAAGGCTGCGAAGCACCGCCACAAGCGGCTTGGTCTTGACAGTAGCAGCGTGATGTTATACCCATATATCAGGCAATGTTATATGTCATCATGCCCCATATGAAGCATGCGAGTTCCCTTGCGATTGCTGTTTTGACTACATTGTGTTTCTTGCATTTATTTAGTACCATCTTGTAGTATCGACGTCTAAGACGTTCGTTAGCTTTGTCAGCATAAGCGATGACGGCAGGTGTATTCCCTGACTGACGGGCTTTCAATTCTTTGGATTTGAAACCAACCTGTCCTCTTGCATAGCATTGTGACGCTTCTGTTAGGAGTAACCGTACATGCCTGTTTCCTGCTTTGGTGATTCCAAGTCTGTTCTGATCATCACCGCTGGAATTCTCACCAGGTACAAGACCGAGGTAGAAAGCAAAGTGCTGGGCAGAAGCAAAGCGCTTGAAATCGCCGACTTCAACCAGAACAGAAAGCGCAGTATGTGTCTTCACACCGATGAAGCAACAAAGCTTTTTCACGGCTTCCTTGTATTCATCCTGTGTGGCAAGCTCCTCAATACGCTTATCCAATCGCTCAAGCTTGTCTGATAGTGTCTGGTAGGTCAGCAGGTATTCATCGAGGATCTCCTTGTATAGAGCCTCAAGGATTAAGGCCTTAAGCCATTTAAGATGAGCTGCTGTCCAATGACTGTTTCCATCATAGCGATAGTTATGGCGTAAACAGAATGCAAGAATCTGCTGCTTTACTTTTTTCAGTGCCAGCTTGTGATCATCCCTCATACGCAGAAATTCTTTTGTTTCTTCATCCTTTGCAGTTGGGATATGAACAGGGCTGTAGTTATGCTGTGCAAGACATTTGGCAATGATTTCAGCATCACGTTTGTCTGTTTTGATACGCTTTTTACTACGCTGCTCAAGCATTGTAGTAGGAGCGAGAATAATACATTTTACATTGTTCGCCATTAATTGGTGATACAAAGTATAACCGAGGCAACCAGCCTCATAACCGCATATGAAGTTAGCATCGCCTCCGTAGATAGTTCTAAGAAACTCCAGATAGTTCAGAACTTTTTTGTAATCAGCTTCTGTCCTCTGGTAGTGAAAAGCCTTTTCGGCTTCAATTGTGTAAGCACAAAGCGAAAAACTTTCCTTGTGAACATCCATTCCTACGTAAACTGTGTTATAATTCATTTGATGACCTCCCTTTGTATGCGGTAATCCCTGTTTTTGTTGTTTGACAATTACATTATACAGGTAAATCCACGAAGTTACAAAGTGGAGGTCATTACATATTGTCTAATTGCTGAATTCTAGCATTGCTCATTCGATTTTTTCTAAAATTACTATTCATATCAGGAATCATCATAAGCTCATTTGTGACATCGGTATTCGTTTTATGGGTAGCTGTCCTAGCTTTAAGGTCATTCAGGATACAGTTGCTATGAGCAGAGGCATTTCGAATCTCCTTACAAGTCAAAAATCTGTAAAAATTGTTCTTCATTTCCTTATCTGCAAATCGCTCCGCACAAAAGCCATAAAAAGCGACCAATCTTCCAAAAGGAATTATTTCTATAAAAGCCCATATTGGGTAAGCCCCATCATATTTATCTACAATGTCACCACAATATATATTTCCTTTATTTTCTCCATCGGGGTGCTTATCATACTTTTTTCTGTATGCAGTCAGTTTAAAGTAATTGTTATGCTGAGTAAGATATTCCTTAGCCGACTCTTCATCCATTATGTTAAAGAGCACTCCCGTTTGTGAGTGTCTATCTCCATTCTGTGTTATAAGATTTTACTTTCTTGCACCATCCTCGCCGACCTCATAGCCGTCCACTTGGGTGCTGACTGCCATCTGCCCACGGCTGACCGCAAAGAGAATGTTATCCTTAACCTAGTGATTATTGATGTCGGTAAGGACTGGCTTTTTAGCTTTATATCCCACGCCGTAGACACCGGACTTAGTAAACTCAAAGGTGACTGCCTTCTGGTCTGCATCATAGCTGGACCTGGTAATCCACTGGGGCTTACCTTTTCCATTCACAAAAACCGCATAGAGGTTACCCGGCTGTTCGTTTTTCTTCGGAGTATACGGAATTGCAATACTGATGGTTTTTCCCCACAGGTTGGTCAGCTTGGTTTTTTTGACTTTTTTCGCTTTTCTCTCTGTACTGGTCCAATTCTCCTTCTGGTTGGTCAGCTTGGTTTTTTTAACGTTTTTCACTTCCCACAGAGAGATGTCATAAACGGGGCGTTTTTTGATAGCTGCCTTTGCCTTAACCGAAGTAACCGTGATTTTCTTCACCTTCAAAACGATGTTGCCGCTGGTTTGTTGGTTGAGCTTTTTGAGAGTATCCAGCGTAAAACCAAAGTCTGCCATGCGGTCTGCATCGATGATGAACCGCTTGACGCCGGAGGATACCAGCTTGTCCAGAACATCCGCTTTCAAAGTGATCTGTACGCCATTCAGCGTTTTGCTGATTTTCACGGGAACAACCACCTCAATACCGTTTGCGGTGTTGCCGTTCTTTCTGGCATCTGCCTGAGCAGTGGAGATGGCGTCGGATACCATACTTTTTGTAATGCCAACGTTGCCCTTTTTATCCGCCTTTACAGTCTTTGTTTCCGCTGTGGTTGGGGTGGTTGGGGTGGTTGGATTGTCCTTATCCGGGCGGTCAATGATGGTGGAATCATTCTTGGAGGAACTTCCACCACTGGATGAGCCTCCGCCTCCACTGTTGCTTCCGCCTCCACTGCTGCTTCCGCCTCCACTGCTGCTTCCGCCTCCACTCTTTTCTTCAACCGTCAGCGTTCCTTCGACAAAGCAGAGCTCATAGTTTTCGGATGTAAGACCATAAGGCATAATCTTATAAGTACCGACTTTGCTCTCCTTCGTATAGGAACAGTTGAACTGAAGATTTCCGCCTAAGGAAGCCGCGTTATCGCCTCCGGCAAAGCCCTTGTATACCGCCTCATACTTAGGGATCTCACTTTTTACTGGGATCCGCAGATCCTTTGCGGTAACGGTAAGCTTTGCCTTATTGACGGTAAACGCCTTCCATTCACTTTTCGCCGCTTTGAAATTCCGGCTTTCATCGATCTCGGCGCGCACATACCATGTTCCGGCGTTATTTCCGACAGACCAAGCTGCACCGTCACTTCCGCTAGTATCCTGTGTGTAGGTGAACCGCACCGGCCCGACATCCGCATTTTGCAGCTGAACTTCGGGGGCCGGTGACTCGCCGTAGTCGATATTTTCACAGGTCAGTCCGGAAAATGTGTAGTCCGCTTTCTCAATCGTCAGCTGATTATTGAAGATTGCGACCGGTGTTTTCTGTGCCTTTACAGCACTTCCTTCCGTACAGGTAACTCCCACATAATATTGTCCAACGGTTCCGTCTTCCTTCAGGCACACGTCGTAGTGTCCTTCGCTGTTTCGGGAAACCTCTTTTGTAAGGGTCTCATCCTCATATAGCTTATAGCTGATCTCTCCATAGCCGGTAATAACGGCTGTGGCACCGGCTGTACTGTATTCTTCCCGGATCACCGGCTTTAAAGCATCCCCCGCATCCTCACCATAGGTGATCTTACCGAAGGTCTTAAACCACAAAGGATCAAAGTCCGCCTTCTCGATCGTCATATCGCAGAGGAACAGATCTGTCGCATGATTGATCCCGGACACTTCCGATTTCGTAGTGACAAATACGCCATATACACCGGCTGCCGCCTGTGCTCCGAGGAAGTCTCCTGTATATTCCTCTCCCTCCTTCTTTTTATAACGTACCATATCGATCTCGAATTTTCCGCTGTTTTTTGAAGTCGGTGTCACGCTCACTCCATGTGTAGCCTGATTTCCGGCATAGGTGAATTTTGTCTCGCCAATACTGAAATCATCTTTTTTTAATACACGGTTATTTGTCGTTGCCGTCAGCTTAAGGGCATCGGATACATCAAGATTTTCATTTTCGGCAACCATAATACAGGAATAGGATTGTCCCGGCTCCAGATTCGTGTAGGAAATTGTGAAGCTACCATCTCCTGAGGTTAAAGACTGAAAATCTTCTTTTGTTGCTTCGGCCTTAGCCGCCGCCCTTAATTCTTCACCACTGTATGGGCTATACTTTGTCTTATCTGTATAATACAGGGTCGTTCCATCAGATGTTGCCTCAAAGCTGACCGAGCTGTCTCCGGTAGCAGCTGCGTTACCCGTAAGAGAGACCTTATATCCTGCGTAAAGCTCGACCACCGGGGCGCCAGTTGCCTCCGGAGTAAGCCTATCCTCCACAAGCTGATTAACGGCTTTCGTTTCATCTGCCGCTGTACCCATTCTTATGTCATCCTTATAGCGCCATACAGAAAACTTATCCGGGTTTGCCCCGGTAGGCACTGTTTTACTCAAGTAGCTGCTTATCGGTTCTGCACCATTGACCGTATATTCTTTTAAAAGATATTCATCATAAAACGGCTCTGTATCTGTATACTTGTTATAATATTTAACATGAACCGTCCTCTGCTCTGTCTTTGGGAACGCATAGATGTCTGTCGTATTCTGCGAAGCTGAGGGCTCGGCAGAATTATAGACTACGCAGACCGGCGCTGCCGGGCCGGAAAGCTTAACCTTCTCTAGAAAGCTCCTGTATTCTTTTGTGGATACTCGAAACAGCTTGCCTGCTACCGCTCCGCTGTTGAGAACGATACTTAAATTATTATCGTTAGTCTTAAACTTTGCCTTCGTAAAATCGATCTCATTCGTACTGGATAGGTTTTCGATTTGCATCTTATCAAAGGGGAATGGCTTTGAGGGGCTTTCATTCTCCACGGTAAACCTTTTTGGTGCACGAGGGATTTGAGTGATGTTATGGGCAAGGAAGATATCGGATGTATCCCCATGAATCGTACCACCCTTTATCGTGACTTCATTATGCTCGGTATTGTAAATACCATATTGGGCTCCTAATATGGTTCCTCCCTCGACAAGGAGAGAAGCATAGGAGTCGGCTAAGACAGAATCTCCTTTTCTGTATAGATACAAAGCACGTCCGCTATAAGACTCGATCGTGCCTCCCCGGATCGTGACCTGTACGCCGCCTGTCGCACTGATCGTATCGCAGATCTCAGCAGAGCCTGATAAATTCGCATTCTTGATCAATGTGCTGTCTCCTTCAACGATCAGGTTTGCTGCACTCAATTGGATAATCGGCGATTTCGTAATTACCCCGATGATTTCTCCTCCTGTAATATGGATCGTACTCGGTGTCGCGCCAACAAAGCCGGAACAGCTAAGGCTGGATTTTAATGTTCCTTTTCCGGTGACCGTGACCCTTCCTCCGATCTTTCCTTCTAATATAACGGCATTCTCCTCACTGAAGCCCGCCGTATCTATCGTAATATCCTCACTGATCGGCTTATCCGTACTGCCAATAATGATCTGAGGGCCGGCAGTTCCCGTATTCATAAGCAGGATATCATTTAATATACCGGATACGCTGCCGGAGGTTTTATCATACTGGTAATTCTTATTTTCCTCTGTCCCTTCTCCCGCAGAGGCATACGTAACGGTAACATCATATTTACCTTCCACCGTTGACTGCTGAATATCCGCTTTTTTAATAACGCCTTTTACGATCTGGCTTGCCGGAGCATTTTTATCTACGATCCGGATATAATTTCCGGCGGCCTTTTTTAATATATAACTATCATATTTAGCCTGTGTCGTCGCATTCGGGCAAATCACGTTTAATTTTATACTCGCGAGCAATGAGTCAATGTTATCATCAGAACACTCCATCCAGTTCGTCAGCGCCGAGCTTGAATCCATTGCTGCAGAATAAGGCGCCAGAGTAAAACCGGAATTAATCGAGGTCAAGCCGGTCGCATCCACCGTAGGATAGGAGCCATCCTTAGAATAATATAGGGAGCCCTGTTTTCCGCCGTTACATAAGGCAGAGATATCGACATCGCCGGATAAGGTCAATTCGGTCTTATTCGCCATGCTGATGGCATAGGCTGCTCTGGTGGCGCTCGCCGTATTTGTATTTTCTGCATAGATCTCGCCGCCGCTGATCGATAATTTTTCGGCTCCGCTGATCGCATATATCGAATATGTATCGGCTTTACAATTTTCTAAGCGGCCTCCGCTTATGTTGACTTTTTTTACGGAACGAAGGCTTCCGTTCCAGACACCATCGGAGATCTCTACATATCCTCCCGTCAGATTTCCAAAAACACTACCGTTTATCTCCCCGCCCGTCAGATATACCTTATCATTGGTCTTCAGGTTAAATAACTGGCCTCCGGCGCTGTGCGCAAGAGTGCCGCCATTATGCTCAAAGATCACTTCTGCTTCTGCACCTGCACTATTTATGATCGCCTGATAAGATATTGTGATATTTGCGGTATTGTGTATGGTAAAGCAGCCGGCGCTGTTGATTTTAAACAACGCTCCCTATGATCCTACCGCTTCATAGGAGCCCGTCAGGGTCAGTTCGCAGGGCGTGTTAAGCTCAATGCCATCAATTTCCGAAGAAACAATATTATCGAAGTCTATAGCCACCTTTTTTGTTTTGCTCTGGGCTAAGATTTTCTCTACCGCCGCCGTAAGCGTAGTGACATTTGTATCGGTAAGTGCTCCGCCGCTAACCGAAAAGCCTTCGGAAGCATGACTGATCGTATAGACGATATTCTCGGCAGCATCCGCATACATTGCACTCCCGATCTCTTTGGCTGCCGCACTGATCTCTGGGAGCTTTGTGCTCTCCGGCTTTTCTGTCTTTTCTGCATCGGACGGAGATGCCGTCAGCCCTTTCGCCTCTGCTTGAATGCTTTCCTCGACAGCGGAAACCGTTTCTGCTCTTGCTGATATATTTGCCCCGCCGTAATTGACTGCAAGTATCGCTGCCAGCACGGTTACCGACAGCCTCTTATGCCACCTTTTTTTACCCATAAAACCCTCTCCTTTATAAGCATTTCGACCTTGTTACCTGATTTTATAATATATTATCCGGAAAGCTTTTTCAATACTCATTGAACGAAACGCATGCAGTATGCCGTAACCACAGATCTACTGGATGATGAAGTACAGGCTGCCTTTGTGTGCTCCATATAAATCTCCTTTCGCTATTTCAGTTGTTCCTATAAATCGAGTAGGAGGGAGTGACTAACTCCCGTCCTCTCACAGCACCGTGCGTACCGTTCGGTACACGGCGCTTTCAATAGTTGACGTGCACAGACTGATAGGCGGTGGCTAAATCATAAAAGCCACTGTTTATCAGTCTTTCTTTTGTCATTGCTAAATTGACCGCTATCGTATGAGTCACAAACCAATATCCTCTGCGACTGTTTCCTGCTTGCCATGCCAAGTCCTTTGGTACTCCCATCTTTAGCAGATTTCTTATCTTTGTCTTCGGTTTCTTCCATTGTTTCCAGATGCACATACGGATTCTGTGATATAGCCATTTATTTAAGTCATCTATTTTCTTCTTCATATCTGCAACCCCATAATAATTCAGCCACCCTCGCATATACTCTTTTATTCCACCAGATCAAAACAATCCGGATTATCCTGCAAGAACCGGTTTACTGTATGTACCGCAATCTTTGCTGCCAACTCAACAGGAAAACTATATATTCCCGTTGATATTAAAGGAAATGCAATAGACCTGATTCCATTATCCATTGCCAGCTTCATAGAATTAAATGTGATTTTCCATTTAATCATGTCCATTTTGCAAGACCACAGGACTCCAGAAGAAATAGAGGAAAGTTTCGTATCGGTGAAAAGAGAATTATGAAATGCGGACTTGAAGCTGATACATATTGGTGCAGAGGAGATATTTTTGTTAATCTCTGTATTGTGTTTTTAATCATTCTTACTATTACGGGATTTGGGTATGCTATCAGTTACAAAATAGTGGAGATAAAGTGTATTCATTTGGACGGTGGATTGGATGGAGCAATGGAAGTAAATGATGCCGCTATGAATGCAAATCTGAAAGGACAAATAGCAAAAGCGGCAGGGGGAGCGTATGTTGATACGAAGGTGCTTACAGGCCCGATGGCTATTTTGTCCAGATATTGTATACAAAATGGTGTTTCTATGGTGGATTCGCGTGTGTTTAAGTGGATAAACAGAGTATGCATTGCTGCGCAGATTATATTTGCTGTCGCTTGTTTCTGTATCTCGCTTCAATGTTAGCAGTTAGGAGAAGTTAATGGGAAAGATAATTATTCACAAATCGTTTTTAGGGCATATAAAGATTGATGGGAATTGTATTGATGATAAAGTCAAAGAATTAGAAATTGATAGTGGAATTTATGATATTGTTGGCGGAACAGATTGCGATTCATCGACATACTCAAGCTCATTTGCTTGGTGACTTCATTGTACTTAAAATCACTATAATTCACCACCACACCGACTTTACATATCCGCAACAAGAGTTTACATTGTATTATTTTTCAAGAATTTGTGGGTCAAGAAGGAAATCATAAATATTCACGGTCAAAATACCATAGTTGTCATAGTACGGCTGTACAATATCTTTTGTAATAACAATCTTCTTGAAAGAATCATCTATCTTTCTGAACGGTCTGATTTCCTGTGTACGTTTTGCTTCATCAGGTAATGAATACGCTGACTGGATATAATATCTGGATGAACCAAAATTACATACAAAGTCAACTTCCAGCTGTTTACGAGTTACCTTTCCTTCCTGGTCTTTCTCCGCAATGGTAACAACACCAACATCCACGCTGTATCCACGCATACGCAATTCGTTATAAATCACATTCTCCATAGAATGTGTCTGCTCAAACTGACGGAAGTTAATTCTTGCGTTGCGAAGCCCAAGATCAGAGAAATAGTATTTCTTTGGAGTTTCAATATATGCCTTACCCTTGATGTCATATCTCTGTGCTGATTCAATCAGGAAAGAATCCTCAAAACAATCCAGATATTTCTTGATCGTTTTTGAAGTGATTTTAGATTTTTTTACAGTCTTAAAGGTATTCTTTAACTTCTCAGGATTGGTCAGAGAACCAATAGCAGAGGAAAGGATATTCAGCAGATCTTCCAGTTCTCCAATATTTTTAATCCGGTTACGTTTGAAAATGTCTCGAATATAAATTTCGCTAAAGAGGTTTTGCAATGCTGCTGCCTTATCGCTGCTACCTTCACGAAGAACGACCAATGGGATTCCTCCGTAAAGCATATATTCAGACAATCCCATATACTTGTCGCCTTTGTAAACCGACATAAATTCCGAAAAACTCAGCGGATACATATGGACTTCGTCTCCACGTCCGGCAAACTCTGTGACAATATCTTTGGACAGGAATTTTGCATTACTTCCGGTTACGAATACATCCATATTATCTTTACGAAGATAACCATTCAATACAGATTCAAAGCAGTCCATCAGCTGAACTTCATCCAAAAGCAGATAATACATTCCATCAGTGGTAACCTTGGAACGGACATATGCCATAAATTTTTCCGGATCAACTCCACGTTTTTCTTTTTCAATTTTGATAAGGCTTTCTCCAATCAAATACATGTCATCTGCGGAGTCAAACGCAAAACGAATAATATGGTCGGCAGGGACACCGGACTCTAATAAGTGATTATAGAAAATATTATTCAGCAGATAGGACTTTCCACATCTGCGAATACCAGTAATCACCTTGATTAAACCATTATTTTTTCTTCTAATCAATTTATCTAAGTAAAAATCTCTGCGAATTTCCATATGATAGTCTCCTTAGGAAAGATTTTTGCAACCTAACACATTTTTCTGTTCTATATTATCATATCGTAACCTTTAAATCAATATGCATAGCCAGTTTTGGGGAAGATTTTTGCAACCTAACACATTTTTCTGTTCTAAATTTATTATATGCTTCAATCAGTATATTATCCCTGTATTTGTTCATCGTTATACCTTAATTTCCAGCCTGAAATAGCCGTGAACTACATCGGTAATTGAATTACCGAGCATCAGATATATATGGCTTCGCCATACAGGTTCTGGGTGCGTCCATGACACCTTTACTGCTACCTTTTTGGGGTTACACAGCTACTTTTATGATCAGGGGAGAAGATAATCCGGTAACGGATATCTTTTTCTTTTTGCCGCATCCGGCAAAATATTTTCTCATAATGTTATATGCCCCTACTGCATCCGCATTATATACTGACAACTGATCCTTATACAATCCCCTGCTCGTTCTGTTGCATTTCTTTGCATATTCTTTTGTTACTTGTGGTGCATGTGGGGAACACTGGCTTGAATATTCTTCCGTCTGTTTCGCAAGTGTAATTCCATGCATTGCAAGTTTATACTCCAGCATTCCATATATTTTCGCATAAGGCAGTGCATGAAGTTTTTGATTTGTCACTTTTCCCAGATTCTTATTCCTTCGAATATTTGTGATATCACCAATAATAACCGTGTGGATATCATTTGCTTTACAATAATTCACTACTGCTCTGGTCACTTTATGAAGATAGTCGTGAATACAGTTTCGCTTTTTCTTATATACCTTAAGCATATGTTTTGATGGCTTCGGATACTTAATCCCTCCTGCTGACTGACAGCTGTTCCATTGATGCCCAAGTCTTGCGATTTCTTTATCATATTTCTGGGAGATTTCCAAATATTTTCTTCCTAGGATAAAACTTGTGCCCGCAGAATCATAACAGGTCATCAGATTGTGGAGACCCAGATCAATCGATAAATAGTGTCCGTTATCCTGCATTTTTTCCACATCTTTTACGTCATAAATCACGATAACCTGACACACGTTTTTCTGATCCGGTGGATATATCTTAATCTGTTTGATGACATCCGTGTTCTGGAAAATCTTATTTTCCAGATACAGATAGTTGTCACAGATGTCATATGTATGCTTCAGATGCTCCTTTAGCTGCTTCGGAAGTGATAATCGTACCCTTTTGCTTCCAGATACATGTACAATTGCATTCTGCATATAGGTAATTGTCATACCGCTTTGTTTAAATCTTGGCGGCTTTGGATTCTGGATGCCTTTACTTTTTATCAGTGTGTAAAATGACTTCCATGATTTATCCACCAGCTTGCACACTTCCTGTGCCGTCTGCGAGGGCAGGGATTTGAACCACATATTTCCTTTTAACCGTGCTTTCTGATCATACCAGTCAGGGTAACGGACCATTCCAAGCTCCTTGAAATTGCGGCGTTCATAGTTGCACACGTTCCAGAGTTTAGATGCCGCATAGCACATATGGCCTACGATATTAGACTCTGTTGTATTCAGTTGAATATCTGTCTTATGTGACAGCAGCATGTTCTTTTCCTCCTTAATAAGATTTACTCTGATGTTCAATATAACGCCGTATGTTCTCTTCGGACACAGAACCTATGGTTTCCACATAGTAGGAATGGTTCCAAAGCTGACCTTTCCATAATTTCTGTCTGATTTCCGGGAACTGTTCAAATAGTTTCCTGCCACTGATTCCCTTTAAATATTTTACAATATCCGTGACAGACAGCTTGGGTGGGGCTGACACAAAACAATGAATATGGTCTCCTTCACCCACTTCAAATAAATGGACTATGAAGCCCTTATCCATGGCAATCTGTTCTACAAGTTCTTTCAAATACTTTTCAACTTCCGCATTCAGAATCTTTCGCCTGTACTTTACCGACCAAACCACATGGTAATTAATATTGTACACGCAAGTGCGTGAATGAATTAAATTTTCCTTCATACACATAGTATACCACATCTCCAAGAAAAGAACAAGTGTTCCGTTTAAAAATTCAAAAAAAAGGAGACGTTAAAGTCTCCAATGTAACCTGTGGTTACGCGCTTTCATCTGCGGCAATTGAATTACCGAGGATTCCCGCTTTTTATCCTAAAAGCATCTTAGGCTAGAAATTTACATGTTATTGGCACCTTGAATCCATGCTTCCGTCATACACATATCATGTTCTTTCGCAAATTTAAGAGCTGCCTTTAACCCTTTGGTTTTTGCATTGTATGTTCCTTCAAAAACATCTTTTGAAAGATATCTTTTACTTTTGCCAGTCTGTTCCAGACATACCTGATACAATTCTTTTGTTACCCCTGATACCGAAGCATAGTTTTCCAGCAGATATCCCATTTTTTGATACAGGAACTGGCTCCCGTATTCAGCCATATACCTGCAAAGCTTATCTTCATTTAACTTTCTGATGGACTGAATAAATGCAGTCACTTCTTCGAGCCCCGAAATCCTGTCCATATCTTTCACACTGTCAACCAGCGTTTTTTCCATATCTGTCACACGAACGCCGCCACTAAACTGTACATTTTCAACACCATCCTGTGTCTTTGCGTGAATGTACTTATAGGTATATCCGTCAAATTCAAATTCCCGGAACCGTGTTGCAGAAGACACATAAACATCATAATAAACCTGATCCGACATACCATAATATTCTATCGCAAGTTCCTCTGTGATTATCCATATTATATTGACAAACACAGATTCACGGTAGTTTGCGATTCTTCCTATAAAAATTGCCCCGACGGAGCATTTACGCTCCATCAGGGCAGGTTTTACTTGTAGCGGGTCTTATTTTTTCGTGTCATAAAGGCTCCAATGGCAGCACCAATCAAAACAAGTGGTGCTATTCTTGTGAACAACCACTCCATTGCGTGAAAGCCAACTCCAATAACTGCGTTTTCCGGGTCACTGTAATCCCAACCTAAGTATGGACTATTCAGCAAAATTAAAACCGCAAAAGCAATTACTATAATCACACATAAGAAAATAAAAAACCAATGAATTGCTTTTTGCCTTCCTTGTTTTCTTTGTGCTAATTGAAGGTTTATGACCTCAAGCTTTTCAGAAATTGCTCTTAAATCATCAGCTTTCGACTCGGAAATCGTTTCTCCAAGCAAAGTACTTACTGGTGTTTCTAACACTTCTGATATAGAAATCAACATATCAGAATCAGGAACAGACAACCCTTGCTCCCATTTGGAAATTGTCTGTCGAACCACATTCAGCTTAACAGCAAGTTCCTCTTGTGAAAGTCCTTTTGATTTCCTGATTGCTTTAATATTTTCGTTCAGCATTATGGATAACCTCCTTCCTTCCAATCGTTACCTTCATTGTATGTTGGACTGCCCGTTGCTTCAAGCAACGCATATTAACATTGGATATGTTAGGTATAATTTTCTCTGTGATTACAGTATGTTTAGATAATATGAAGTGACCCCACATTTGTAGCAACGTGGATTTACCTGTATACTA
>OMDO01000960.1_pt1 | contig 15297 bp, 27 predicted proteins | sample 1674051 | NCBI WGS metagenome assembly OMDO01 (sample SAMEA103958138, study PRJEB25191) | human gut metagenome | biome: human-associated habitat [ENVO:00009003]; feature: intestine environment [ENVO:2100002]; material: feces | place: Germany | collected 2013/2015 | reverse complement strand
TGTCTAAAAAAACCGTAAAACTTCATAAAAATAAGCAAAAAAATATCACCCCTATAAAAAGGGTGATATAAATCTTTATGTTATTCTCTTTCCTCTTCTATTTCTGCAGTGAAAATACTATCGACCTTATCCGGATTCTTATTTGCCCATTCGATCCACTGTTCTGCATAGGGGCGGGTCTTTTCATTTAATCCAAAGACTTCTCTGGTAAGGATATATCCATTGCCAATAGCTTCCTCCATCTGCATTGTATTGAAATCCACATCTCCGGCATATAAAGGTCTGAAATGTTTTTTTGTATAATATTTTACGCCATCTTTTTTGGTTTCTGTTACTTTATTGATTTTATCTTCTAATAATTCCCAGACTTTTGTTCCATCCGGTTTTATCTTTTCATAAATTCCGCCAACACTGTCGCCAATATATAAATTTGCCATATAAAACTATACATCCTTTCTTTGCCAAATAATAATACCATGTCCTCTTTCTACGGTATTTATTTCTGTGGATAATACCAAATTGAAATCCACAGATTCTTCTGCCTGATTAAGAGTATCATATAAATCATGATTCTTAAAATCAGAAGATAGACATACCATTAAAGATACCCAATTTCCAAGGGTTCCATCTTTTTGAAAACTGGCTTCTTTTGCATAAATTTCTTCCACATAAATGCCGTCTTTGCAATTTACGATAGAGGAAATTATATTTTCGATTGTATTCTTTTTATTGTCATAGTAATTGGAAATATTTAACATTTTTTACCCTCTTTTGTCTACTTATATATGTATAAAAAAACCGCAAATATCCCTGTTTTTTATGATAATTATTTTAAGATATCATAGAAAATGTTATATTTGTTTCTTCCAATTCCTGTATCATATACTGCGAAACCAATTACATCAAAGGTATGTTGATATGCTTTTATGACATCTCTATATGCTTTTGCTACTACTTCGGGATCATTTAGAAAAGCTCCACATCCAAATGCTCCAAGGATAACAACATCTGCTCCCTCATAAGCAGCTACATCCAGAATACGTCTTGCTCTACTTTTATGCAGATCATAAAGTTTATTATTTGGAATCTTTGTCCTACGTAAATTGGGAGCTGCACAGGTAATAACATCCACTGTATAATAATCAGACGGAGATAAAAGTAATTCAGATCTATCATCCCTGGCAACAATTACATGGGAAGTATAAATGCAGGCATCATCATAAAGCGTGTTGTATGCTGTTCTATGTGTCTTATAATAGCCAGAAACAGCTTGTTTTACCAAATGAGGATAAAGTGTGCTGCAACGACATAAATCTTCTTCCTGAGCGTTTGCGCCTGTTTCTACGCCACCTCCTGGATTTGTAGCCGATGCAAAATTAAGAACGCATACCTTTTTTCCTGCTAGGGCATAATCTCTTGCCATCTCGAAACTCTTTTTGTTATCTACTATAATTTTGCAAGTTCTCTCTGTACTTTGTGGAAATGTAGGTTTTAAAATCTTATCTACTGGAAAATATTCATTTGTAACCAGATGGTCCTCTGCTTTTAACGTCCGGTTGTAAAGTGCAATCATTTCCCGAAACATCTTAATATTATTTTCTTTTAATCTATTTGGAATCATTATTCGTTTCTCCTTTATCATATACGTTTTGAATCACAACAGCAAGTAAATAAGCAGAAATAAGTATTTCTAACAATCCCGGTACAATCACTCCAAAATATATTGCTCCGTAATAAACTGCTAAAATGATACTAATCACTATATTCTGAGCTATTTTATGAGTAATATTATTTTCTACTTTCTTTTCCATAGTTTTATTTTCCCTTCATCTGTTTTTTCAAAACAGGTAAGTTTTTTACTACCACAAATCGGGCAATATCTTTCTGCGTTTCTTGGACGCATCGCATATTTTACTTTATAACCACATTTTCTGCATTTGATTATATATTTCTCAGAGACATCCAGTTCTTCTGCTGATATAGTGGTTTTGATTTTAATACCAAAAACAGCTTTAATTTCCTTGCAATAATGTTTCCAAAGTTTGCCATGATTCATACATCCAGGACAAGTATGTAAAATTTCATGTAAGATTACTGATTTTGTTTTTTCATCGGGTACAGTATCCTCACTTAATCTGGTTGCAATGGAAATTTGATAAGCGTCTCGAATCTTTTTGCAATATCCCCACTTCTTTGTGATTCTACCATTCCAAACAATGGAAATATTATCAGAAAAAGGAATTTCTAATGCATTACAAATGCGGAAACAATCAAATATTAAACTATCCAAATCTTTCATCTTTGCACCTCTCTGATAATATATGTCTAAAAAAACCGTAAATTTGAGAAAAATGAAAAAATAAATTTTGCGCTGTGGGTAAGACCATTTGAGATTACAATACAGACTACCGACTTCTTTGCCGAAGTCGTCAATATATTTTTCTAGGGTGTAAGAAAAGAAAGGAATTATCTATTCTATTTTTTTTACAAGGCTCATTTCAAATCAAATGCTGTTTCTATTATAAAATACTGCTTCGCTGTATGCTATTTATATGCTATGCATTTGGAATTTCTAAGTAAGTTGAAACAGCACTGTAATCTCAAATGGCCTTACTATAATATACCTTTACATACAGGCGGAAAAAAATGAGCGTCTTTTTTTAATCTAAATCCGCCCATTTTCGCCTGTTTTCTTGATGTATTTTAACATCGTATATTTTCCCCAGAGTTTTACATAGATTTGTGATTTTTTTTGACATATACTAATAGGTGGTGATGAGTTATGTTTTTAGGCAGAAAAAGACTCCGACAGAAGCCATACCCAAAGAATATTTAACCTGACTTTTTCTTTGGGGCTGGCAAATAAATGTCAGGAGGACACGCCTATGCAGCGTACAAGAAGTTACAGAAGAGATATGCGGAATCGTAAAATCGCGAGAAAAAAGAGAATTGACAAAGCGGTACACTGTTCTATTGGACCTTGGTATGATTGTGATGGGAAATATTCCAAAGGAAAAATCCATTGTAGTTGTAAAATGTGTACTTACAGTAAAATCTTTGATCTTGCTACGGTTCATGATTTAAAAGATCGTGAATTTGTAAAATCACAGTTTGACGATATCGCATAAAAATGGAGTGGGTTTAATCCCGCTCCATTTCTTTGTTTTCATTTTCTATTTTTTGATAAGTCTCATCATATATAGCGGAGATATAATCTACCGGAATTGGTTCTAAGCAAATAGATTCAAAGAAATCATCTCCATTGCTATCTTTTTCCGTAATGACTGGAAATCCATCTGGTACATCAATTTGTAATATTGCAAGGTCTATATCTTCCGGAAAGCATTCTCCTAACCAATTTGAAAGTGCATTATCTACATCCTCCAAGGAATGAAATAAATAAATGGCTTTTGTTTCCTCTCCGCATTGTTTGCTACGTTCTCCAATTTGTGGTTGTAATCCATTTTCAAGAATAGATTGTAAATTTTCAACCGGAGTTACATGAAAAAACGTGGATTCTGTTTTATCTAATATTAAATTCTTCATAATTGCCTTTATCTAAATATCCCTTTCAAAATCAGTCTCTTTTTCATTTTTATCTAAAATGGATAGTGCCTGATTATAAGCGTCTTCATAAGTATCCCATTTTAAAACATCTCCATCTCTTACCTGCATATCTCCAATATATGCATAGAAATGGTCACCACCTGGGAAAGATTTTACACGAATGTGTTCTTTTTTAAAATCGGGAAATATAATATTCTTTCTTCTTACAAAGGCATATTCTTTATCTCCAGAGTATCCATGATATCCCCCAACAGGATTGATATAAATTGCCCCACATTCATGAATTGTATCTAATTGTTGTTCAGCAACCATCATTTGAAATCCTTTAATGGATTGGATAATATTTAAGTTTCTTTCACTTCCCCATCGCACTACAGCTTCTGTAATTTCTGCCTCTCCTAAATATTTAGAATGCTCTGTATTTTTAAAAGAAGGATGCGCCCAATTCCATTCCTTTCCATAAAGATAATTTTCAAATACTTTACCATATCTTGTTGGTACAATTTCTTCGTAATATGCGCATAATTCATCTGCGCTGGAAATTTTTAGCCACCATCCCTGATTGTTAGTGCCTTTATCTTTTAAAACGAATAAAAAATCCTTTGGTCTGTTATTATCATCCATATATTTACCTCTCTAATCAGCAATAGAGATTTTCCTCCACATCTTGTTCCTCCATTATCTCATAGGAAACTATGCAGATTAATCTATCTCAAAATCTTCGTTAATCAATTCTTCCTGTTCTTCCGGAATTTCCATGTGCTCCAGATAGTCGAAAATACGATTTACAGAATCTTCAAAGTTTGTCAATGCCACCGGATGTTGTGTGCCCATTTTATGTATCAATGCACTCATCATCGGACATTGGTTGATAAAATCAAAAGATTCAAACTGAAAATCCAGTGCTTTATTAATGGGTACATGATAAAAGAATAATGCGCTGTATTCCTCTTTGTGCAAAATAGCTACAAAAGTCATCGGTGCTTTATCATACTCATCAAAAACAATCGAAACATCCTCTGGTAGACTCATTCGCATGGCTTTTTCCAAACGTCTATCAAATTTCAATACTTCTTCTGTGCTTGTAAGTATTTTTCCATTGTATTTTTCTATAAATTCCTGCATATGCCTCTTACCTTTCAATGTCTATATTATTTTTTTCTTTGTTGTATTCCTCTACGATTTCTGCCGCAGCTTCTTTTAAGATACACACAAGCTGTGCCGGAGAATACTCATTGATACCATTTTTGTGCAATAAGTATTTTAAGGAACTGTTACTACTTAGATACAACTGTCTTCCACTCTTACTTACAAATGCAATATTTCCCGCAATCGCATCCCATTGTTGTAATGGAATGTTATTAAGGGCATTATCTTTTTCATATTTTTTTGCCAGCGTTTCTACATCTTCAGGCATAAGTGGCTTTAAATTCTCCAGTCCAATCAAAGCTACTACTTTTCCATATTTCTCTCTAAATGGCATATCATCTTTCAATGTGATCCCTAATCTTTCATCAATATTCATTATATGTTTCCTCCGTTAATAAATTTTCGTATTTTATATTTCTTTCAGTTACTTCATAAGTAAAAGTATTTTCTATGTCGATTTCTCCGAAATAATCCTTCGTTGTGGTATATCCGGCGCATACTTTTACTTTGTTAATCTGGTCTGTTTGTGATTCTTTCCATAAATCTTTGTGTATCTGTTTTGAAATATCTCCATAATCTCCGACATCTTCACAAAACATTTCCACAAGTCCTTCCTTTTGCGGAGTATCGTATTCCTCTGGAATTTCAATATCGAGTATTTCAAAACCAGCCTTTTCAAAGCTATGTATCACTATATATCCATAAATATCGTATGGTGTTTCCATATTTTACCTCATTTATAAAAATTCAACGTCAAATTCTTCTTCCTGTGTTTCATCGGATAGAATTGCTTCCTGTTCCTCATCAGATGGAATTTCTTCTTTTGTGGATACAAATTCTTCCAGTTTTTGTGCTGTCAGGGAGTCATTTACCAAATCCCTATATTTTTCCATCTGTGCCTTAAATACCTCGATAGTACCCCAGGTATCCGTATTAGAATCGTGTGCCCCAGCAGAAAAGGTTTCTAATAAATCAGGACGATAATAGGTAATGGCATCTATCAGCTTATGAGAACCTGCCTCTTTATCTAATTTAAAGAGTTCTAGTGTGTCCAAAATGATAGCATTTTCTACTCTTAAGCCATTCCATGAAATCTTCTTAATATCGAAATCGACATTATGTCCAATAATTACTCTGGCATTGTTGAAAATTTCCTGTAACTTTTTCTTTTCCTCAGAAAAACTGGGACTGTCCGCTACCATTTCTGGAGAAATATGGTTTACAGCTTCAGCACCTCTCCATGTTTTTCTACGTTCCGGTTTAAAATAGCTGTTATAAATAGGTCCATTTGTGCCATAGATAGACATCTGTAAAATTTCATCCCATTTACAGAATCCTGTTGTTTCTGTATCAAAACAGATTACCTGTTCCGGATGTGTAAATAATACGGTTGCAGCAGCTTTAATCGCAGCTTCTCTCGCTTCTTTCGTTTCGGCAGGCATATCCAGTATTTTGGAATCGATTCCGATTTCTTCCGGTTTACATTTCATATGCTCACAAATTGCTCTGATCGCAATTTTTGCTGTTTCAAATTCCATTTCTCCGGAAAGTTCCCATGTTTTATCTTTGAAATTCCATCTGGCTCCCTGAGATTTTACAAAATCTTTTTGGCAAAATGGAATATTCATTGGAATATTATTATATCCATATCCGTTATTCTGTAATGCTCTTGCTAATTTTACGCCCATTTTTATATACTCCTTTTTTGTAATTTGTAATTATACATTTCTATTTATATATGTCTAAAAAAAGCGTAAAAATAGGTAGAAAATAAGGACTATTTAATAAAAACAGTCCTTACTTTTCATCTATCTTTCATTTTCTATATCTAATGTCTCAATATATCTTATCCAGTCTTTTTCCTCGACACCAAACATATCAATATCCGCATCAAATTTATCAAAATCTTCAATAGCTTCGATGGCTGTCTCTGTTCCATCTTCAAATAAGCGATAAACAGAAAGTCCTTTATTCTGAAATATATCTATCGCTTCTTCTTTTGTAAGTGGAAGCATTCCTGGCCATGTGTATCCATAATTACTCATATCCTCATAAGTCAGTGTATTCATAAATTACCCCCGATAAAAATCATCCAATTTCGCTTCGACTTCAATATCAGTGGGGTCCAGTTCAAATTTCTTTTCGCCAGTATCTTTGTTTATATAATAACTGAACATACCATCGTCAAATGGATAATACTCATTATGCTTGTTTATTGTATTGTTACTATTCATAATCATTCCAACTCCATTTCTTCTTCTTTTTCCTGGCAGAAGTCTAATTCAGAAACTTCCTTTAAAGTGATATTTGTGCTTTGCACAATACCCAACATTCTATATTTTTCAATATTTTCAAATTCCGCATTTGCATTCATATATCTGGCAACCGGGTCTTCGATATAGAAATACGGATATTTTGGGTCATAATCATCCATTTGAAAATCATATGGATTCGAAATGTTGTATCCGTTTTTGTATAATGCCGTCATAAACTGGTTATATTCTTCTCGATTTTTAATATGAACTGCAATTTTAACATTTGCGAATTTTTGCAAATCTTTTGAAAATCTTGATTCTTCATACGCATTTGCACTATAAGTGGCTTTTATGAATGGATGTTTTTCTACGGCATCTGTAATTGCATTTCTTATTCCACCAATTCCATACTTGTTGAAATTTTCGTTTGTAACTTCCACAGTAACTTCATATCTAAGTATCATCCTTAATCTCTCTCCATTTCTGTCTGTATATCCATAGGCATCTCAATTTCGACATCCCCACGGTTTAATTTTGTTTTCTTTTCTCCAGTTACTTTATTTACATATCCATCTTCCGTTTTGTAATACTCTCTCTGCGGAGGAATTAAGGGTAATTCTATCTTTTTGCTGATTTCATAGTACCCTTCGCTGGTTTCAAATGGAGATACATACCATTTATCAGCTTTATAATCTGCATAAGTCACTGTTTTCTTTTGGTCATATAACTTTGATGGATAACCATTTTTAGGTTCATACCAAAGATACTTTACGTGTTCTGCATATTCCGGATCTTCTACACGGTATTTTTGCTTTTCCGGTATATAAACATTATCCAGTTGCATATCCTTTGGATCTATTTCGATAAATGCTCCATAATCTCCAATTACAATTCTGTCATATCCGGTAGCAATGATTTCCCCGGTAGGACTATGTATCGGTTTTCCGGCATTATTTTCATCCGTAAAATAGAAAGGTAAGGTATCCTGATAGATACTTCTGGCAATTTCCCGCATATCCTCTTTTAAAGGTTTATAACGATATTTTGCTGCCAAATCTGCCTGATACTGTAATAATGTTTTACCAATCTCTGAAATATCTTTTTGTTGTAATCTGTTTCTGGTTTCCATAAGTAATTTACCAAGCATATTTTCGCCAGTACCTCTACAAATCCCCCAAAAAGTATCATTCCAGTTATTTCTTTCCTGAATTTCAAAATTACAATGCGAAAGTTTTTCTGCTAAATCGGGATTTTGTTTAAATTTTTGAAATAAAACCTCTCGCATAATTTGCACTTTATCTGTATGGAATGATTCTGGAATTCCAGTACATCTCGCAAACTTTTTGGCTTCTGCTGGGGAATATTTGCAAAATGGTACTACATCCAAACCACAATAATGATTTTTCAATGCCTGATATGCATTCTCAGCACTAGGGAATGTGTAGTCAATACCATCAATCTGCATGGTCACATTACATAAATACATGTTCGATAAAAACGATAATTCCCCACGTAATGCAGGAATCTGTCCATCATCTTTGATTTCATCTTTTTCTTTATGTAATAATCCAAAATAAAACCGATTAAATGCAATTTTCAAATCCTGTTCATTAGCATAATTCCCTGCATTAAATACGGGAATCTGATAATCGGCAGCAATTCTAAGCGCCTGTGCTGTACCACCCTTTAATTTCCCGCCGTCTGTATAACATACAATAAAATCAGCAGGTCTATCCAAATTTAATCCCAATGCCTGAAAGCTGTTACGTGTCATAAGTGCACGACCGCCTCTGGAAAGATTATCCCAATAGGGATGGTATTTTTTAGCAATCTCTGTGGCTTTGCTCATGGATTCCACAGAATAAGTGCTAAAATATCCATTTCCATTTGTCTTGCCATTGAAATTATCCCAGGGTAAGTAAATTTCCTTTTGTCCATTTACAGCATTGCAGCCATTCTCAAAAGCGGAATCTGCACCATCTGCTCCACCAGATCTTAGTATATCTCCCCGCTTTGCCATCCAGGATCCCATGCGTTCAAATATTGTCAATACCCATTCCGGAGTTTCTCTACTCCCGATTCCTGCATATATCATTGTTTTCGTACTCCTCCCATAATTTATCATAGTCCACAAATGCATACTCATTCGGGACCTCTTCAAGCAATTGGCAATATTCTAGACTTTCTGCTAAGTCTTTGATTACGTCCAATACGGTAAGTGCCTGTTCTGATTTTTCATATACTCCACCATCTATTTCCGTACAATTCGGAGCAAGCAAGGTATAATCCCATCCACATTCAGTATCCTGTAATAAAAGATATCCGACAATTAGATTATCGTATGCTAACTCGACTCCATATTGCCCTAAAATAGCATCACTATGGTTTTCATCTTCTGTTCCGTAATAAATCATAATTCCGGTTCCTCCACATCAATCGTTTCGGGAATATCTAAGGACAATCCGTTCGATTGCAAATCTTTATAATCATCATATCCATATCTTTGACTTTGCAGGTCCAAATAGTCGTCTAATGGAATTTTTCCGATATTTGTTTGTACGTATTTCATGAGGACCTCCACATTATTCCAACTCTAAATCCCAATCATGTCTTGCCTGCATCATAGTCCTGTCAATTTCTGCAATGGAATCTGCATTTTTTAATCGGTTAATTACAGATGTTTGATACTTTAAATCTTTCGCAGCGAGGATAGCATCTAATCTTTCCCGCTCTAAGCTTTCATGGATTCCCTGCATAATATTGACTCCTCTCTGTAAATAAAAAAATAGATAGGTACTATTACCTATCTATTTATGTCAAAAAATTCCGTAAAAATGGTCTGTTTTATTTAATTTTCCATAGTATATTCTATGCAGTTTAAGGAGCATACAATATTTTCTTTATCATCGAAAAAATTATGACCATTTGTAAGTTGAATAAAATACTGTTGAATCATTTTGTAGATTTGAGATGCCTCATCCAGTAAAGCAAAAAACATATCTACATTTTGTGGTGAAATTATCCTATCTGGAAATACAAAATTGCCGCTATCTGAGGTAATAAATAATATTTGTGGAACGATAAATTTGTATTCTTCTGGTGGCAATGCAGTTATATGTGTATCTGAGCCTATGGTTGTAACATCAATTGTATAATGCGTATTCGTAGTATAAGTGTAATGATTTAGAATTGGAGTCTCACGACTTTTTATTAATTTCATATTTCATCATACTCCTCAAAATATTGTTTTGTTTTTTATGTGATAATGCATAACCATGTTTACTTTTTATAATTGGTCTAAATAATTATAAAAATCTTTTTTCTTATATCTATCAAATTGTTTTTCATAAATTCCAAACATCATTTCCTGCAAACTTTCCATATTTGCTTTTTCAGGTAATACCGTATGTTTAACAGCATAAATATATTCATCCTGTACACATTTGAGTAAATCATAAAATTCAGGACGCACTTTCTTTCCATCTTCCGTCATATACTCTCCATTGCGGATAGACATTAGCATATCATGTTCTTTTTCACGATAAGTGATAATCTGACCGATTGCATTTAAGTCTGTTCCCATTAAATACAATCTTACCAGATGCATCATATGTTTTGCCAATTTAATATCTGTCTTTTTTGTATTTCGTTTATTGATATTGCCATATTCACTCTGAATTTTATGTACCTGACTTATCATAGCTTTAAAATCGGTAATAGGTACATTGGTAAACTCACCGGATAATAATAAATGATCGTTACTGACATCATCCAACAATTCTCTGTAAGGATAAATACAATGGAATTCTTCGGTGCTCACCTGTTTGATATCCAAAAAGATATGTTCATCATTATGCATTGCACGAAACGATTCCATTGCTCTGCTAAGGCTGTCTTTTAGCATCTGTAATTTTTTATCATCGTTTTCTCCGTTGCCCAATAATCCATGTTCCAAACGATTATACTGAGCATCTGCATAACCACCAAAAGTATCGATAGCTCTCACACTGAGGAAGTCATTTGCATGATTTAAAATTATTTGTCCCTCAGCAGAAAGGTAAAGATAATGTTCCGGTTTGCAGCCAAGGATTTCAATCGTATTCGGGTTGCAACTGATTAGTAGTTGCAGCATTTTTTTGCATACTATAAATCACGGTATCGGTGTTTGTTTCTACTACCTGTTCAAAATCTTTTTCCAATCCAAATAATGCAGACATTGGTGTAGCTGCAATACCACGGATATCTACATCACTGGTCGGTAAATTTGTACCATATGCTCTACTACCGCCCAATGTCAATAATAGAATATGGTTTCCAAGATATGGATTTGTACGTAAAAAATCATATTCGGATGTTTGTAAAAGCTTTTTATAGTCCATAATCCTCTTCCCTTTCGTAATCATTCATATCTGTGGTAAATTCATCTGCGCCATCGAAGGCAGCCCGTATTGCCATAAGATTTGTACGTTTTTCCAATTCATGTAAAGCAACTAACGGACTTTCTCCTCTTAGTAAAGCACCTTTAAATATCTCGTCTGCAACGGTATCATGAAAAGAGTATCCAACATTATCTTCCGGCGTTCCTGTTCCTCCGGAAAAATGTGCCATAGTAACGGAAGCTTTTTCAGAATTTGCGTTATGTATTTTATCTTCTGTATATGTTTTTAGTTTATATTTTACTTTATCTACCGGACAAACTAAAGTATTAATTACATCGGCAAATAAATCCATTTCTTCTGCGGCTCGATCATCGTTTGTGGAAAGTGGAATTCTTATAACTAATTTTTTAGGCTTTGCTTTAACTTTCATATTTTGGAGATTCTTTTTGCAATAATTTAAAATTGCTTCGTAATCCTGCTCAGAATTGCATTTAACTTTTATATATTTTTGATTATTCTCCATACTCAAAATCCTCTGTACTTTCATTCTCTAATTCTTCTTGTGTTATTATTAATTTCAATGCTGTCGTATCAAATTCTGTTAAAACCGCAGTACCATATTTTGTACTAATGTAGAAATCATGATCATCGAAGGGAATTCCTTTTATTAGCTTCTGTGCAAAAACAGCTTCTTCCGCAGAAGCACATTTGATTTCCATTTCTCCATCCGTAAAAATTTTCACGAATACATCTGTGCCTGCGACTTTACCGATTGTATATTGCTCCATGCGTAAGTCTAATGGCGATTCTGCAATACGTTTTTGGATATATTCAATATCCTGTAATCTTAAATCATCCATATATAGAATAATTTCATCGCTACACATAGAATAAATATCCTTTTTTAGGAAATGTGGAAATGATGTCAAAAATGTCTCGCCTTCGAATTGTATTTTAGAAAGGAAATCCGACATTAAATAAGTTTCATAAGCAATGACTCTTTTCAGATTACAGTTTCCAAATACTACCTGTCTGATATATTTTGAAGTTGCAAAATAGGGAATGTCTGTAAACATCGCCATAAATTGACTCCAACTTTTATCAATATCCTGTGTAAGACCTGGGGCGAATGGTTTTCCTGTTTCGTTTCCATAATGTACTAATGCATTAAAGTTTGCTTTTTTCATATCAATCGAAAGAAAACTTTTGCCGATATTTTTATCTTTATAAGTGTCCCCTTTTGGTATACATTCTCCATATATCGGGAATTCCTTATACATATCAGCTTTATTTAAGGATTGAAAAGCTTCTGATTCTTTAATATAGTTAATGATTCTATCTTTTAAATCATTATAATAAGCAAAATATGCCTGTTCATCAGAATCAAATCGGATACGAAACATAGAGCAAAATTCTAAATACTTCTCATAAGCATCAAATAATTTTAATCGTTCAGTAAAAATAGGCTCTGAATATACTTTTATAGGCAAGTTTTGGTCTTTACAAAAGCGTTTCTTTAAGCTTTCAGTTAGGGTAATCATAGGTTTCCTCACTTTCTTTTTCTTTTATTTTGTCCGGACCACCCACTACAATGAAACGGTCATCTAAAACAGACTCTAAAATTGGTTTGACATCTTTTTGATAGTCTAACTGTCCATTCGTACATCCAGGGCATGGTAAAAAGCATCGTTTAATGCCGTTTTCATCGCATAGTTTTACCAGCTCTTCTGCGGACCGTTTAATCAGTGTACTATCACTTTTATCCCGCCAGTTATTTTTGGTAGGCATGGTAAAAACATGATACATTTGTGTTTCTCCAAGTAGATCATCTACTTGATAAATGCCGCAATCATAAGCATGATTTCCGCCTTTTTTTAATAAAGTACCTAGTTTGATTTCAATATTGGGAAATAATTCCCTGGCAGAAAGAGCAATTCCTTTTCCCATGATTGCAGAACCTTTGGAATTAATGCATCCATTGGTTGTCACACAAACAGCATCCGTAATATCCATTGGATAAGTAAAAAGATTGCCATCATCTATAATTTCATGCATAGTTTTTCTCCCCTTATTTTTTCATCTGTTTATATATGTCAAAAAAATCCACAAATCTGGTTTCTTTTCATAGGAAAATTAGGGAAAAGAATTTGCAAAAAAATAAAGCCCAGAGAATATTTCTCTGGACTTCTTAATATTGTTTATTTTATCTACTGTCGAGTGTCTCTTTTAGATTTTCCAAGCATGTATCTTTGTATTTTCTACTATCCAAAATAGCTTGTCTGTAATCGTCATATGTTTTGAATTCTTTGTATTCCATATCAGGTAAATAATAGCACTGTTCTCCTCTGCACATTTCATATTCATTTGCTGCAACAACAAAATACATATCAATTTTCGATTTTACCGCATCATTCAATACCATACGAATAAACTTTTTTAACTCTTCTATTTTGTCTATAGATAATCCGCTATCTGAGGCATCCAAAAAGATCCAAAGTTCTCGTTTATTAATCTTAGCACATCTACGTACAGTGTCTCCAATCTTTCTGGCAAATTCCGCTAAATTATGATATAACTGCTCACCTTCGGAACTGGTTGCAAGAATTCCTAATAATTTGATGTCATATTTAACGTTTAAAGCATCATCCATTGCTCTATTTCTACCATGTATGACATCGTTATAGGTAAGATTCATAATACCCTGTTTCTCTAATTCTTGTTGTAATTGCAGAATCAGAGATGATTTCCCGGCACCATTACATCCAGAAAGTACCGTTAAACCGGATTTCAATGTTACAAAGTCAGTTTTATACATATCATATTTCAAATCATATAAATCTTTCCAAACTGTGAAATTTCGATAAGCCATTATCTGTCCTCCATTTCTGGGAACTGATATATATAATCTTTTCCGGGCACTAACAAAATCTGTTCATATAAACAAATATCCTGCATAGATATCTGTTTATTCAGATGCATATGTCCAAAATACCATTTTTTATACTCGGTTGTGGCACGTACTTCTTCCAGATAATTGGAAATAATATCCGGTTGATATAATCCCCTGCCACCCATTAAAAACATATCGCTGGTGCATGGACTATGGGAAATAATATAATCGACCTTATTTCCACATTTTTTCAGGTTTTCTAAGCCTTCTGCCATCTCCTGTTCGTTCGGCAATTCTCTCTCCCACCAGGAAACGCCTTTAATTCGATATATAGCATTCATGGAATCTAAATACTTTCGTTTTGCTTTAAAATCAGGATCTTGTGTTCCGAATGCATATGCCGCTGGGTCTAAAATACCGTCCTGTATATCATGTGAAGATGCTCCCCCGAAAGTAAAGTACGTTTGCCCTTGCAGAGTAAAAACCTGTCCTCTCATCAGATGGATCACATTTGGTCGTACAAAATGAACTTTTCCGCCATTCCATTCCGATACAGGCATTGCATCTAATCTGTCATGGTTTTCATGATTTCCATCTACAAAAAGCGTAGTAAATGGTTTATTCTGCAGCCAGTTCAGCCAATACCTTTCATTTTTTGATTCTTCTTTATCCCATACCAGTCCAAAATCACCACAAATAATAACATAATCCTCTTTTGTCATTGTATCCTGCTCTGGAAAAGCCTCTTTGGAAAAGCGGGTAGGGTCTCCATGTATATCGCCTGTAATATAAATCATTGTTTTATTCCTTTCTCTCTTGGGACTGCATATTTGTATATGCCATCGTATCCATATATTAGCAAATTTGCAGGTTTTTCTATATCTGCCAGAACTTTTACGGTAAAATTTCTACCATTTGATTTTATTTCTATTCTATCCCCTTTTTTAATGGTAGTTTCATAATAAAAATAGGATGTTACATTATCCGGGAAATGCAGATATTCTGCCTTCCAAAATAAAGTGATTGCAAACAATACAAATAAGAATAAAAGAATTCC
>OMDO01000951.1_pt1 | contig 15377 bp, 15 predicted proteins | sample 1674051 | NCBI WGS metagenome assembly OMDO01 (sample SAMEA103958138, study PRJEB25191) | human gut metagenome | biome: human-associated habitat [ENVO:00009003]; feature: intestine environment [ENVO:2100002]; material: feces | place: Germany | collected 2013/2015 | reverse complement strand
ACAAGGTACACCCGCATAAGTTCAGGCGTACACTTGCAACTATGGCAATAGATAAAGGAATGCCTATTGAGCAACTACAACAGCTCTTGGGGCATAGAAAGATAGATACGACCTTGCAATATGCAATGGTAAAGCAGAGCAATGTTAAGATTGCTCATCGAAAATACATCGGATAGAGAGGAAAATGGTTATGGCTGAATGGATTGAATGTTCAATCGGAGATTTGTGCAATACAATTTCAGATACTTACAAAGGGAATGATGAATATGTTGTTCTTGTCAACACATCAGATGTTTTGGAAGGAAAAGTCTTAAATCACGAACCAGTTGTCAATAAAAACCTTAAAGGTCAGTTTAAAAAGACATTTAAGAAAAATGATATTTTGTATTCTGAAATAAGACCAGCCAATAAAAGATTTGCTTATATTGATTTTGAAAACACCTCAAATTATATAGCATCTACAAAACTTATGGTCTTGCGACATAACGATAAAGTATTGCCTGAATACCTTTTTGCTTTGCTAAAATCCAACTATGTGATTGCTGAATTACAGCACTTGGCAGAAACTCGTTCGGGCACATTTCCGCAAATAACATTTTCATCTGAACTTGCTCCGATGAAAGTGCTTTTACCGGACAAAGACACACAAAAGAGAATTGTAAGTGTGTTATCAAGCATTGAACTAAAGATTGATGAAAATATAGCGATAAACAATAATTTAGAGGAACAAGCTCAGACTTTATTTAAGGCTTGGTTCGTTGATTTTGAGTTTAATTCCGGAATTATGCCTTCACATTGGCATATCTCTCAACTTGGTTCTGTTGCAAGGATTTCAACAGAAGTGTTTTCGCCCTCAAAAAATCCAAATGTTGAGGTAGAACACTATAGCATTCCGTCATATGATGAGAAACGCTATCCTGTATTTGAAAACTCGAATGGTATTAAGAGCAATAAGTATCGTCTTACATCTAATTCCGTGATGATTTCAAAGCTCAACCCGGATACCAAAAGGATATGGCGTCCTTACTGTATTTCTGATAGACCAATTTGTTCAACCGAGTTCATTGTTTATGAGCCAATAAATCCTTTGAATAGAGATTTTATTTACTCAATTATTGATAGCATAGGGTTTTCAGGTTTCTTATGTTCTCACACTACCGGTTCGACAAATAGTAGACAAAGAGCTACACCAAGTATTACTTTGAACTACAACATTGTATTGCCTGATGACGAAACCATTCGCACATTCTGCTCTATTGTATCTCCTATGTACGACACAATAGAGAATAACATAAAAGAAAATCAAAAACTTGCAGAAACTCGTGACAAATTGTTACCAAAACTTATGTCCGGCGAACTTGATGTCTCTGACATCGACCTCTAAGCCGCTAAATTATTGTTTACAATATGTCGCCTGCCGGGAGACCACAAAAATTGAGAATTATATTATGATAAATCTGTAAAGGAGAGAGATTTATGCCGGGATTATACACAGAAGCCGATTATGAAAACTCTGTAATCGAGCTATTTAGAAACGATTTGGGATACGAATACGCATACGGTCCCGATACCCCAAGGGATTTTTACAGTCCATTATATGAGGAGGTTCTGCTTGACTCTCTGTATCGTTTGAACAGAGGTCTGCCTGATGACGCCATTCAGGACGCTTTGTTCAAGCTGAAAAACTTTGAAAACGGAGAGCTTGTGCAGAAAAACGCCGTTTTTATGGACTATCTGCAAAATGGTATCCCTGTAAGATTTTTTGTTGGCGGAGAGGAGCGTTCCTCTATCGTCTATCTTGTTGACTACAAAAATCCCGACAACAACTCCTTTATCGTCGCTAATCAATGGACTTTCATTGAGAATAGCAATAAACGCCCGGATATAATTCTCTTTTTGAACGGTTTGCCTGTTGTATTGGTTGAACTTAAATCTCCTTCCCGTGAAGAAACGGACGCTTCCGAAGCGTACAGGCAGCTCCGTAACTATATGCAGGAAATCCCGTCTATGTTCATCTACAACGCTATCTGCGTTATGAGCGACCAGTTGACCTCCAAAGCGGGTACAATCACCTCCGGTGAAGACCGCTTTATGGAATGGAAAACTAAAGACGGCGACTATGAAAATACACAGTATGCTCAGTTCGATACTTTCTTTGAGGGTATGTTACAAAAAGAAAGACTTCTTGATATTATAAAGAACTTTATTTGCTTCTCTAATGAAGGTATCAACACATTCAAAATCCTTGCTGGATACCATCAGTATTTTGCGGTAAGAAAAGCGATTGAGTCCACAAAACACGCTACTGTTACAGACGGTAAAGGCGGTGTGTTCTGGCATACACAAGGAAGCGGAAAATCGCTTTCTATGGTGTTCTATGCCCATTTATTGCAGGAAGCCTTAGACAGTCCTACAATCGTTGTTCTGACCGACAGAAACGACCTTGACGACCAACTCTACGGACAGTTTGCAAAGTGCAAGGACTTTTTAAGACAAGAGCCTATGCACGCAGAAAGCCGTGAACATTTGAAATCTCTGCTTGCTGGCAGACAAGCAAACGGCATTATCTTTACTACAATGCAAAAGTTTGAGGAGTCCCACGAGCCTCTCTCTGAACGCCACAACATCGTTGTTATGGCAGATGAAGCACACAGAGGTCAATACGGACTCGCCGAGAAAATAAAGATTACCAAGAACGAGGAAGGCGAAGATGTTGCAAAGCGTGTTATCGGAACAGCCCGTATTATCCGCAACACCTTACCGAACGCTACATACATTGGCTTTACAGGTACTCCTATCTCATCCAAAGACCGCAGTACCCGTGAGGTATTTGGAGATTACATTGACATCTACGATATGACGCAGGCTGTCGAGGACGGTGCTACACGCCCGGTTTACTATGAGAGCCGTGTAATTAAGCTCAACCTTGATGAAGCAACCTTGAAGTTGATTGACGCCGAGTATGACATTATGGCAGCCAATGCAGATGAGGAAGTCATTGAAAAGAGCAAGCGTGAGCTTGGACAGATGGAAGCTGTTCTCGGAAATGATAACACAATCAATTCTTTGGTTTGCGATATTCTTGACCATTACGAGAATAACCGTGAAAACCTGTTGACCGGTAAGGCAATGATTGTTGCCTATTCCCGCCCTATCGCTATGAAAATTTATAAGCGTATCTTGGAGCTTCGTCCTGCTTGGACGGAAAAGGTGGCAGTAGTTATGACCTCCGGCAATAATGACCCGGAAGAATGGCGACAGATTATCGGGAATAAGCACCATAAGGACGAGCTTGCAAAGAAATTTAAGGACAATAACAGTCCTTTGAAAATCGCTATTGTCGTGGATATGTGGCTGACCGGATTTGATGTGCCGTCTCTTGCCACAATGTATGTTTACAAGCCTATGTCCGGACACAATCTTATGCAGGCAATCGCCCGTGTAAACCGTGTGTTCAGGGACAAAGAAGGCGGACTTGTCGTTGACTATGTAGGTATTGCCACCGCCTTAAAGCAGGCAATGAATGACTATACCTCCCGTGATAAGAAGAACTACGGCGATACCGATGTTGCTAAGGTTGCTTATCCGAAGTTCTTGGAAAAGCTGTCTGTTTGCCGTGACAAATTCCACGGATATGATTATTCCAAGTTCCAAAACGGCACAGACCTTGAAAGAGCTAAGACTATCAGCGGTGCTGTCAACTTCATTATGGGCAGAGAAAGAGTTGATGAGAAAGACTCTTTCGTAAAAGAAGCCCTTATGCTACATCAGGCGTTGTCCCTCTGTTCTTCTTTGGTTGACGAGGATAGCCGCTTTGAAGCAGCGTTCTTCGAGTCCGTGCGTGTATTGGTACTCAGGCTGACAAACACAGGCGTTGGAAAGAAGATTTCCCTGCCTGAAATGAACGCAAGAATCAATGAACTTTTGAAGCAGAGTATCAAGAGCGACGGCGTTATCAACCTGTTCTCAGACATTAAAGAGGAGTTTTCTCTGTTTGACCCGAAGTTCCTTCAGGAAGTTGCAAATATGAAGGAAAAGAACCTTGCTGTTGAACTCCTAAAAAAACTGATTGCGGAGCAGGTGTCGGTCTATCGCAGGACAAATGTGGTTAAGTCCGAAAAATTCAGCGAGATTATGCAGCGTTCTCTCAATGCTTACCTCAACGGTATGCTCACGAATGAAGAAGTCATTGAAGAAATGCTTAAATTGGCAAAGCAAATCGCCGCAGCACAAAAAGAGGGCGACAAGCTCGGACTGACTGCCGATGAGCTTGCTTTCTATGACGCATTAACAAAGCCGCAGGCGATTAAGGACTTCTACGAAAACGATGAACTGATTGCCATTACAAAGGAGCTTGCAGATACGCTCCGAAAGAATAAAACGATAGACTGGCAAAAGCGTGAGTCTGCAAGAGCAAAAATGCGTATGCTTATCAAGAAACTTTTGAAAAAGCACAAGTATCCTCCGGAAGGTATGGAGGACGCTGTTCAGACAGTTATGACGCAGTGTGAGCTATGGACGGATAATATGATGGACGCATAAGGTGACGGAGGACGATTATGGATATTAAATTTCAATGGACAAACTTCTATATGGAGCTGGCTACCGCTCTATTAGAATATAAAAATAACCGCAGCGAGTTAATCGGAAAGCTGAAAACAATTTTCTCAGATGCAGGAATGAACTTTCCATTTAAGGAAAAAGGCAAAGAGACATACGAGGACATTTGCCCTTTTACTATCTTCGGTTCATTTAATAAAGGAATTACCAATGCCAATCGAATTGCTTTGTTGGAGCAATTTGCAAAACAGTTCTCGATAAAATCTGCTGTCCCGACAGAATTTGACGGTATTCCCGTCGTAATGAATTTAAGTGCGTGGTTCTTCGCATATAAGGGAAACCGTGGAGAACACGATATAGATAATCTGTGGGATTTACTTGAAAAAGCGATTGCCTACTCTGATGAAGCTTCCGCAGAAAATAAAAACGCTTTCATTGCTGCCTATGACACAGTAACAAAGCAGAAGATGATTAAGTGGAATATTACGATGGGGCTTTATTGGGTAAGACCCTATACCTTCATCAATTTAGACTCAACCAACAGAGCCTTTATTACTGATGTCGATAATATGCCGCACTATTTTACGACAATCTTTTCTGATATAAATAAAGGCTTACCTGACGGAACAAGTTATCTGTTTATGTGTGAGCAGGCAAAGAATGCTCTCAATCAGAAAGAATACGAATACCACAGCTTCCCTGAGCTTTCTTATTGTGCGTGGAAAAGCAGCCAAGCGGAAAAACCGGAAGAACCTCCGACAAAAACCGTTGACTCAAATGTGAAAGAAACAGATTACTGGATATATTCTCCCGGCGATAATGCTTGTATGTGGGACGAGTTTTTCAAGAATGGCATTATGGGGATAGGCTGGGACGAAGTAACCAACCTGAAAGACTTTGCTTCTAAAGAAGAAATCAAAGAATTTATGAAGAAAGTCTATGACGCAAGCTATTCCTACAAGAATAATGCTCATTGCCTATGGCAGTTTGCAAATGAGATTAAAGTCGGCGATGTAGTTTTCGTTAAAAAAGGAATGCACAAAATAATCGGCAGAGGAGTTGTGACTTCCGATTACATTTACGACTCATCAAGAGACACATATAAACATATAAGAAAAGTTGACTGGCAGAATAACGGCGAATGGGAACACCCCGGACAGGCTGTTATGAAAACACTTACCAACATATCGGCTTATCCTGATTATGTTCAGAAGCTCCTTGATTTGTTCGCAGAAGACTCGCCGGAAGAAGTGTCGGAACAGAAAGAAATCAAGTATCCGCCATATTCAAAGGACGATTTTCTGAATGAAGTGTATATGGACGAAGATACATATAACACTCTGACAGAATTGCTTGAAGCAAAATACAATGTTATTTTGCAGGGTGCTCCGGGTGTGGGCAAGACTTTCGCCGCAAAGCGACTTGCCTATTCCATAATGGGACAGAAAGACACCAGCCGTGTAGCAATGGTGCAGTTCCATCAAAGCTACTCTTATGAAGATTTTATTCAGGGATACAGACCTTCAAAAGAAGGATTTGAACTTGAAAACGGTGCGTTCTATAAATTCTGCAAGGAAGCGGAAGAAGATAATGAAAGACCTTATTTCTTCATCATTGATGAAATTAACCGTGGTAATTTGAGTAAAATTCTCGGCGAGTTGATGATGTTGATTGAGAAAGACAAGCGTGGCGAAAAGATAAAACTGCTCTATTCAAACGAATGGTTCACAGTTCCTCAGAATGTGAGAATTATTGGAATGATGAACACAGCGGACAGAAGCCTTGCACTTATGGATTATGCGTTAAGAAGAAGGTTCGCATTCTTTGATTTTGCACCGGCTTTTTCTTCGGAAGGTTTCAAGAATTACTTAGCGGAAAAGAACTCTCCAAAACTGGAAAGCTTGATAACCGTTGTTGAGTCCCTTAACAATACAATTTCATCAGACGAGTCGTTAGGAGACGGTTTCAGAATTGGACATAGTTACTTCTGTACCGACGATGAAATTACCGATGAATGGCTCAAATCTGTTGTGGAGTATGAAGTGATACCGTTAATCAAGGAATACTGGTTTGATGAACCGACAAAGGTAAGAGACTGGTCTGCAACCTTAAGGAGTGCAATAAAATGATACGCATACAAAACATATACTATATGCTTTCATATGCGTTTCAAGTCTTGAATGAGCAGGGATATAAACAGGTGGCGACGGAAGAATTTGATAATGTCGCTGAACTATGTGCAGCCATTCTCATTAAGGGAGTCTCGTTGCAAATCAAAAGAGGATTAGGTAAAGAATATGTGCTTCAAACAGAGCCCTTGTCAGCTCTCCGTGGCAAAATAGATATTTCCGCTTCGGTAAAAGAGCAATCAATGCTGAAAAAGCAGTTGGTGTGTAATTATGACGAGTTTTCCGTAAACTCTTATATGAATCGAATTATCCGCACGACTATGGATACTCTTGTAAGAAGCAGTATCAGCAAGGACAGAAAAAAACAGCTTCGTAAACTTCTCATCTATTTCTCAGAGGTAGAGCCATTGAGCCGAGAAAGTATAAACTGGAAGCTGCAATTTAACGAGAACAATCAGACATACCAAATGCTGATTTCGATTTGTTACCTGATACTTAAAGGATTGTTGCAGACAACATCTGACGGAAGCACAAAGTTGATGGATTTCCTTGATGAACAGCGTATGTGCAGGCTATATGAAAAGTTTATTCTTGAGTATTACAGGAAGGAACATCCTGAAATAAAAGCGTCGGCTTCTCAAATTCCGTGGGATACTGATGACGGATACAGAGAAATGTTGCCGGTTATGCAGAGCGATATTATGCTGAAACAAGGCTACAAGACATTGGTAATTGATGCAAAATATTACTCTCATACAACGCAAAAGCAGTATGATGTAAACACTTTGCATTCAGGCAATCTGTATCAGATTTTCACTTATGTTAAAAACCTCGATACAGAGAACACCGGCAATGTATCGGGAATGTTGCTTTATGCAAAGACCGATGAATTGGTATTACCGAACAACAATTACAAAATGGGCGGTAATGCAATTTCAGTAAAAACGCTTGATTTGGATTGTGATTTTTCAGAAATACGGAGACAGTTAGATGAGATAGTTCATTCCTGCTTTGAATTTGAATGATAATAGAACTTAGTGAGGTTAATGTAATGAAAAAGCTAATTATTGTATGTGAAGAAAAATGCCGTCAATACGGCGATTATCTTGCACAGCTTATCAGCTTGGAAGATGATACAGAAGATGAAACAGTAGGAACAAAAGATGGAGAGGTTGCTGCTCAGGTATGGCTTGAAAAGGACTACAAAGCTAATGCCGCACAGCTATCATCTAATCAATACATTCTTTTTATCGGACAGGATAAACTTATTAAAGAAAAAAGCTCCCATATGAATATGGAGTTTGCGGAATTTGGAATGAAATATGGCTGGCTTGGAAAGCAGGCTGTGCTTTCTGTTGAGAAAGTCGTTGAAGCTGATAAATATGAGAACTTTATTTCATACGCTCAGAACTATCAGCAGAATGTTGAGCAGTTAATTAAGAGCAAAGATAAGAAAGCTCTGAAAGCAGGTACTGCCGCAGGAGCAGCGGGAGTTGCTGGAGCTGCGGGAGTTGCTAAAGCAGGAGCATTGGCAGTTATCTCACCGGTAGCGTTAGTTCCAATCGCCGGTATTGGTGCCGGTGTGATGGCGGTAAAGAAATTTACGCTTAACAGCAAGATTAAAGAACAGCAATATAGTTGTGCTGTAATGAAATTCTATTTAGATGACCTGAGCAAGTTTTTAGGTTTATAAAGGGGCGTGAAGCATAATGGTTGGATTTGAAGAGGGATATACATATTTTGAAAAAAATGCTTCTGCTTATGCCGCAGCCACTATGTCTGATTCCTATGTTGCGTCTGTGAATGATGAGATAAATAAACTCGTTCAGGATTTGAATTCCTTGGAGGGTTTTAAGACTGCTTCTAATGTGCTAAAAGGCGATGTTGCGGAGTTCTGGCATACCGGAACATTTAATATTGATTCCGCACTGAAAGGTTCATCAAACAGAGCTTTTGTGGATAGAAGCCACGATTTCGCTTCAACTGATATTTCAACTAACTTTGGAGACAAGTACGGGCTAAAATATTATAGTGACGGTCAAGCGAGTGCAAAAGCACAGGCTGTAAGTGTTTTTCAAAGGTTTAAGGAGTATCAGAGCCACGGAGGAACAGATAATTTAGAAGATTTCTTGCGTAGCAGAGGTTATGATAATGCAGAAAATGTTTTGAATGACCCTATTTACTCCGGGCAAATTCGTATCATACCCCGTGACCAACTGGAAGAAGCAACACAGTATCTTGAGCGAATGATTAAGACCGAAGCTGCAAGGCGACCGGAACAGGTTTATCGTTATCAAGAAACGCTTGATTTGTTAAAAGACCGCCTTAGTGACGACAAAGGAGCTGAATCCATTCCACTTTCAAAAAAGGAAGCAGAAGCTCTTGCAACGCTGGCGAAACAGGGAAAAATAAATGCAGACGAATTGGGACTTACGACCGAAGAACTAATCAAATACGACTACATTATTCAACAGGCGTTCAAAGCCGGGCTTACGGCAGCTACCATTTCTGTTGTCTTGAAAGTTGCTCCGGAAATAATCAAGGCAATAGATTATTTGATGAAAAACGGAGAAATCAACGCTGAGCAGTTTAAGAAGATAGGATTTGCAGCAGTATCAGGTGGTGCAGAAGGATTTATCCGAGGAAGTGTGTCAGCAGCTATTACAGCTTCCTGTAAAGCAGGACTTTTGGGAGAAGCACTTAAATCTGTTGACCCGACGATTGTTGGTACGGTAACTGTTCTGACGATGAATGTTATCAAAAATGCTTTTCAAGTTGCTCTTGGAAAGAAAACAAGAACTCAGCTTTCGGGCGAGCTTGTCAGAGATATGTATATTTCAGCTTGTTCATTGATTGGCGGTGGGATTTCTCAGGCGTTCATAGAAGTACCGGTATTAGGTTATATGATTGGTAGTTTTGTTGGTTCAATCATCGGTTCTTTTACCTACAATATCGGATATAAAGCGGTTGTATCATTTTGTGTGGACTCAGGATTTACAATGTTTGGTCTTGTAGAACAAGATTATACCTTGCCAAAAGAGATTATTGAGCAAATGGGAATAGAAACATTTGAATATGAGTCTTTCCAGTATGATACATTTGAACCGGAAGGATTTTCATTTGATACCTTTGAAACGGATACTTTTGAGCCGGACACTTTAGATATTACATTTTTACGACGAGGGGTAATTGGCGTATCAAAAGTCGGTTATGTTCTGTAAAGCGAGGTGCGATTGAATGGACGAAAAAGAAATCAGAAAAAGACTTGCCAGTCGTGCCGCAGAGTATATGATGTTTAGGAACGATGAAGAAGAAAACGCCGAGACGACGACAGAAGTATCTTCATCGGGTAATGTTATTGTATTCCCTGACTTTGAAAAGCTGAAAAGCGAAGTAGAAAAAATGCGTACAGAACTGTCAATGCTTTTGCTGGAGCGTGACGAGCTTCAATTCGTTATCTGTAAGAATATAGAGACAGAATATATGCTAAAACTCGGCAGTATTGAGTATAAGGCGTATGAAGCTCAATGTGCCGCTCTGCGACTGAAACGCAAAATCGAATTGATTCAGGCAAAGAAAAATAGACAGGAAAAGGTCATTATTTCTGCTATTGAGGAAACTCTTGATAGCGAATTTGCAGAGTATCAAAAACAACTCAACGAGCAGATTGATAGGATGAATGACGCTCTTAAACGAAGTAAGGCAGAAGTTCTGTCTGACGAAGATAACAAGGAACTTAAAAAGCTCTATCGTAAAATAGTAAAGGCATTACACCCTGATATTAACCCCGATGTTTCAGAAGCACAGGTTCAATTATTTGATAATGCAGTATCAGCCTATAAAAGCGGCGATTTGGAAACATTGAGGATTATCGGCGAAATGGTCGGAAACAATCCGCTGCCTGAACAGCATAAGGACGCTATGGCACAGCTTGTCGAAGAACGAGAGCGTTTACAGGGACTTCTGAAATCTATAAGAGAGAGTATTGATAATATCAAATCAGAGTATCCGTACACGATGAAGGATATTCTTGAGGATACAGAGAGAACCAAGCAGAAGAAACAAGAACTTGAAAATATTCTTGAACAGTATAACGAACTTATCTCTATTTATAAGTCGAGAATCGAAGAAATGTTGAGGTGAGATAATGGGAGATTTGGTTAAATCCGGCGGCAACGGACTTGTAGGACTCTTGCACGGCAAAGGCGGAGAGCTTTCCATACCCAAACCTTTTGAAAAAGATATATTTCTTTTTGATACATATGTAGCCGGGACAACCCATATTGAGGGTATCGAAGAATTAGAGCCACATCTGAATAACGATGACAGACTTGAGTTTTTCAGAGAACCCGATAACCGATATGATAAGCAAGCGATTGTCATAAAGACTGCTGACGGTGTAAAAATCGGTTATGTACCGAAGCAGGATAATGTAATATTTGCTCGCCTGATGGATGCCGGGAAGCTCCTTTTCGGTAAGATTACCTCAAAGGAAAAGAAAGGCTCGTGGGTAAAGATTTATATTAAGGTTTTCCTACACGAATAAAACAAAAACTTTGGTTTAGAAAGAAAATTAGCTATATAGTGCTTTGCACTTTATATAGAAGGCAAGGATAAAAACGCAACGCACATACGATGTGCCAGAGCCGGTAGGTAGCCCGGCCGTCCCATCGCTTTCGATGGGGTAAGTAACCTGCCCCTCCGGGTTGTCCGTTCTTTGCTCATAAAATTCAAGGAGGGATATTTATGGGCGAGACTGTTGGCAAACTGTCGGTGTTTTTTGACGAGCCGTTTTGGGTTGGCGTTTTTGAGAGAATCGAGGATGGTAAACTATCAGTAGCTAAGGTAACATTCGGTGCAGAACCGAAGGATTACGAAGTATATGATTTTGTCTTGAAGCACTATTACAATTTGCAGTTTAGTCCGGCTGTTGAAGTTGCTGTTGCGGAGAAGCATATAAATCCAAAGCGTATGCAGCGTGAGATAAAAAAGCAGATGTCCAATACAGGTATCGGAACAAAATCTCAACAGGCATTAAAATTGCAACACGAACAGTATAAGACAGAACGCAAAAAGAAAAATCGTGAGCAAAAGCAAGCTGAAGAACAGCGTTTGTTTGAACTGAGACAGCAAAAGAAAAAGGAAAAGCACAGGGGCAGATAAAGCCTCTGTGCAATTCCGTTATAAGCAAAGATTGTGAGAGATTATTATGCCTATACCATACGATAAATTGACCTATAATGACATTCTACACCATCAGGCAGCGTATGAGTGCTTCGACAAAGCCGGAAAAGAGTTGTTTCCTGATTGGGATATTATTGGCTTTGAAAAAGCGGTGCTTGGTTGTGGGGATAATCATTATTTGTTTATGGCTGAACAGATTAAAAAAGTTCCTCGTCTTTTTGGAGATTTAGATGAAACTATGCCTTTTCTTCGGTTTCGAGAAGAAGGGCAGCATTACGGCTATGAGTTATTCCTTTCTCCTCCAAAGCATTGGGGTAGCCGAGGTGCGCCATTATGGTGGGCATATGCAGCACGCAAATTCACCTATGACAAACTACCTATGGACGAACAGTTCTTCTATGAAAAATATAAGAGTATTGTCCAAGAGTTTGGTATGAGGATTTATAGCAACCACCTTGTCTATATTGAACGATTTGCTGCCGGTGGAATGAGTTCGGGAATGGTTGGGGAAGAATTTGTTCGAGAAGGTTGGTATGATGTGAGACGCAGAAACCGTCTATATCAATATGATAAAGTTGTCTCTCAAACTCTTTATTTAGATAAGGTTAAAGAGAGAATTGCTTGGTATTGCAATACAACGAATACTATTGATTATGAATTGAATCCTGATTTTGACAGCGACAGTTTTCTATTTGCATTTGAGGATACGGATATGAACGACCATCAAAAGGAAATCGTATCTCAGCTTTGGGGAATATATACCGGAAAACCAATGAGCAAAAAAGAAGTCGCTGAGAATATGGGAGTCACATATAATAGAATCCGTCAGGTGGAAATATGCTGTCTGCGGCATATGCTCCGTAATAGAAATCGAGAAACCTTAATTAAAGAAAGATGATTGCGTTAGGAGATACCGAAGCCGCAGGAAGTGTATTTCAGAAAATCGGCGAGCTTTCCACGCAGGATATTACTACTGTAAAGCAATCGCTCGATTCTATTGTGCCTACTTACCTTTCGTGGGCTAAAGAAATCATCAACCTATTTTTATAAGGATTTAAGTGCTGTCAAATACTTTTGACACCGTGTTTTCAGCGAAGTAAAACAGGTTTGATAGACAGAAAAAGAAAAAGTGATTATTCTCGGAGTAGGTCAAGAGAACAAATCACTTGCGAAGGAGGAATTTTTATGGAGCTGAACGCACAGATAAAAAAATACCGAACAGAGCTTAATCTGTCCCAAGAGGAATTGGCTGAAAAGGTATATGTGACAAGACAGACGATTTCAAATTGGGAGAACGGAAAGAGCTACCCCGATATTCACAGCCTGCTGCTTCTCAGTTCATTGTTTAATGTATCTCTCGACCAACTAATTAAAGGAGATATAGAGACAATGAAAGAAATTATTAACGAGCAGGAAGTTAAGAAGTTTAATTATTACGGAAACATTTTCAGTATTCATTTTTTGATTTTGATTATCTCGGCGCCACCGCTATTCTTTTGGTTAGAAAGATATGCATTTATACCTTTCGGAGTGTTGTTTGCAATTACAATGTTTTGGGCATTGAAAGTTGAAAAAATCAAGAAAGAAAATGATATACAGACTTATAAGGAGATAGTTGCATTTACGGAAGGAAAGAAGTTGGACGAACTGCACAAAGCAGTTGAAAAAGGAAAACGTCCGTACCAAAATATATTGAAAGTTGTAATTAGTGCTGTTGTTACGGCAGTGATTTGCTTTTTAATCGGGTTTATGATGCACATATTCTTGAATTGAGCGGATTATTTTAAGCAGTAATAATGAAATTAACATTAAAAATAGCGATTCCACTCATATTCCCCTTTTGAGAGGTGTGTTTTTGTATAAGACAGAATTAAAATTAAGGAGCAAAAACACATTGGAGGTAAACTTATGAACCAACTAACAATCGGAAAATTTATTGCCCAGAAAAGAAAAGAGAAAAACCTAACCCAAGAACAGCTTGCGGAAATACTCGGCGTGTCCAACAAGACCGTATCAAAATGGGAATGTGGAAAATGTATGCCTGACTACGGCATTGTAAAACCCTTGTGTCAGGAGCTTGGCATTACTGTGTCCGAGCTTATGGATGGAGAGGTCAAGGATGACAGCAGTATTCGGGTGTTTGACGAAGAACAAATACTTGATATGCTCCGGCGGATACAGCAGCTTGAAAAACAGAGAATGTCAATCCTCGGCATACTGCTGATTGTAATGGGAATCGCTTTGCTTGCGTTTTCTCAGTTGCTCGGCGGAACAGATTTCAGAGATTTTCTGTCCGGCTTAATGGCAGGAATATCTGTCGGAGAAATGCTCGTTGGAGTATTTATTATCGGTCGTTCATTCGCAAAACAATAGAGTACAATGTCTGCTACACTTAGTACACAGAACATCTCGTTTTTTTATAAAATACCACCTATGGTCAAATAACAACCATCTATCGGGAAACAGTAGACTTTGTTTCCCGATATTCTTATACTAAAGCCGTGGAAAGGAGGTAAGCAAATGCAGATTGAGATTAAAATCGATGAGCACTGCACTGAACCGAAAATCACCATTGTGACAAACAAGGTGACAGATGAGGTTAATGAAATAATGAAAAAGCTTGCCGGGGAACAAAAACAAATGATTGCAGGCTTCCAAGATGAACAAGTGACCGTATTGGAGCCAAATCAAATTTATCGTATTTTCGCTTCAAACGGGAAAGTATATGCCGAAACAGAACTTGGGGAATATGTTATCAGGCTAAGGCTGTATGAAACGGAGCAACGCCTTGCAAGCAATTCGTTCGTGCGAATATCTAATTCTGAAATCATCAATCTCAAAAAAGTAAGAGGCTTTGACCTTAGTTTTACAGGCACCATTTGTGTTTCTCTTTCGAACGGAACAGTTACTTATGTTTCGAGGCGATATGTCGCCAGAATCAAACAATTATTAGGAATATGAGGTGATAAAATGAAAAAGCAGATACTTTCGCGTGGATTAGTAGGATTTCCTGTCGGAATAGCCATTGGTTTTGTGATTACATTGATTATTTCCGCATGTGTTGGAGACGGCTCATATTATCCTGTAACACCAGAGTTAATCGGTTCGATGGGTAATGAGTTGAACGCCGTCATTTTACAGACTGTTCTCTGTGGTATAATGGGTTCGGGTTTTGCAATGGCTTCTGTTATTTGGGAACTTGATTCGTGGAGCCTTGCCAAACAAAGCGGCATATACTTTTTGATTGCGTGTATAATAATGTTACCGATTGCCTATATAACAAACTGGATGAAACATTCTATTGCAGGTGTCCTTTCCTATGTAGGCATTTTCGTTGTGATTTTTGTCCTTGTTTGGATAGCCCAATATCTAAGTTGGAAACGCAAAATAAAAAGAATGAACGAATGCTTCGGAAAAGGTAAAGATACAAAGTAGGTTGTGACCTTGTAACGCATAGAAAGGGCAAACAATATAAGACCGTCAGATCTCATTCGAGACTTGACG
>OMDO01000945.1_pt1 | contig 15461 bp, 13 predicted proteins | sample 1674051 | NCBI WGS metagenome assembly OMDO01 (sample SAMEA103958138, study PRJEB25191) | human gut metagenome | biome: human-associated habitat [ENVO:00009003]; feature: intestine environment [ENVO:2100002]; material: feces | place: Germany | collected 2013/2015 | reverse complement strand
CCAGGGTGGAGACATAGGCTTCATTGGTGTAGTAGCGCTCGTAGAGCTTGCGGCAGTCGGCCTTCATAGCGGCCAGCTGGTCGGGGTGCTCGATGGCATGGGCCAGCACCTTGGAAAGCTGGACGGGGTCGTCGTTGCGGTACACAAAGCCGTCCACCCCTTCCGTGATGAGCCCGGCGGTGCCGGTGTGCTCCGACACGATGGAAGGCTTGCCGAAGATCAGGCCCTCGGTCACAAAGGTGGGCATAGGGTCATCGCGGGAAGCGCACACAATGCAGGTGCACTGCTCCATCAGCGACTTGATCTCCGGGCGTTCCAGCCGCTTGCGGTAGAACACATTATGAGGGAACTGCTCGGTCAGGGCGTGCACATGGGCGGAGACGTCCCGGTCGGAAGCCTTGCCCACAAAGAGGAAGGAGGCCTTTTCCCGCACCTCCGGCGGCAGCAGGCGGATGGCTTCGCAGTAGATGTCCTGCCCCTTGCGCATCTCCATGGAGCCCACCGTGACAAACAGGGGCCGCCCGCCGGCATAGCTCAGGTCGTAGCGAGGGAAGCTCTCGCGGGCGTAGTCGGGCAGGCCGTAGATCAGCTGCTCCACCTTGAATTTGGGCCGCACCGAGTGCATGGCGGCGGTGGCGTGGGAGCCCACAGCGGCAATGTGCACGTTGTCGGACAGCTCCTTGGGGATCTTGTGGGTGATGAAGGGATAGCCTGCAAAGGCGTCGTGCAGCCACCACAGCACCGGCACAAAGCCACCGTTCAGGGTGCACACGGCGGGGGCTTCCACCACCGTGTTGGCCAGCACAAAGTCTGCGCTGGAAGCCAGCTCCCACAGGGTGGAAGAGGTCACGCAGTCGCGGCGGGTGACCACGGCAGCTCCGGCCTCCAGAAAGAGCGGCAGGGAACCCTCGTCCGAGGGGCCCAGTACCACCACTTCATAGCCAAGACTGCGCAGCACCGGGATGGCGCTCACCAGCACGATGGGCGCACCGGTCATGGTGAGTTCATGGCTCAGCACCACGGCGCGTTTGCCGGTGGCCGAGAATACGTCCTCGGCGCACAGCTCCCGGCGGAAGTGCAGCAGTGCCTGCGGGACGCAGCGGCAGTTCTGCGCCAGCTGGTTTGCCAGCCGCAGCAGTTCCAGCACATCGTCTTTGCCGCGGGCCGCCGCGCGGCAGCGGTCCAGCAGGGCGCGGGAGAGCAGGGCACAGCGCTGGCCGGGCAGGTGCTGGTCGGTCTGGTACAGGGCACTGCCGCCGTCGTAGCCGAACACGGCATCGCACACCACAAGGTCAGCCCCCTGCTGCAAGGCGGCTGCAAAATAGGTGAGGGCGGTGGAGGTGCACTCCACATCCTCGCTCACCAGCAGCACACCGTTCACGGAGGGGGTCAGCTCACCTTCCAGCCGGTCCACCAGCCGGAACTTGCGGTGCAGCTGCTCGGCCAGAGAAAGGGTCAGGGCATTGCGGCGGCCCGGAGCGTACACCAGCAGATAGGTGCTCTGGGTGTCGGTATAGGTCTGTTCCCGCAGCTGGCGGCGCTGCAGGGGGCTGTAACTGCTGTACATGTACGAACCCCCTTCAATGCCGGTGGAACAGGCCCAGCAGCTTGCGCAGCGGTGCCGTGAGCTTCCAGCTGCTGCTGCCCAGCACGTTTTCCAGCGAGGCTTCGTAGGCGGCCCGGCTGTTCTGCAGGTCGGTCAGATGCTGCTGCTGTTCTGCCAGCTGCTTGCGCAGCTGCTGGATCTCAGCGTTTGCCTCCAGCAGCTGTTCGGTGCCCTGACGGGACACGGCCTCGGTCTCTTCCTTGAGCACGGTCAGCGCCCGCAGCAGGGCCTTGCCGGGCTGCTCATGCAGGTAGCGGCCCAGGGGATAGTAGCGATATTTCACCGCAAACTGCAGCCCGGCAGGGAAGCCTACGGCACTTTCCACTGTCAGGTTGGGGTCGATGTTCATGAACAGCATGGTGCCCTCCTGCAGGGCGTTGCCGTTGAGGATGTGGTAGCTGAGCCGCTCGTCTGAGAGGGAAAAATCAGTGATGCAGCAGGCAAATTCACCGGGATCCAGCCGCAGAGCCCTGGCCTCCACGGGCAACTCGAACACAGCCGACACTTCGTGGGTCAGCTCGTCGTAGGAGTCAGGGGCAACGGTCAGGCACTCATGGGGCGAAAAGCCGGAGCCGGAGTCGTAGAACAGCTGGGGCAGAAGCAGAGCACCCTGTTCGGTGTCGGCACCCTGCGAGGCCAGCACGGCCTCATATTTCAGCACCTGCTGCTCCAGCTCCAGGCACCGCTGTGCCAGCCGGGAAACGCCTTCGTCCGACAGCCGGAGCTGCTGTTCCAGTTCGGCCACGCGGCTGCCTGCCGCGTCCAGGGTCTGGGGGACATCGTTGTTCATAACCGGATTCTCCTCTTGTTTTATAGGATACGGCTGCACCGCAGCAGCCGGGGAAATCAATGCTGCGAAAGCGCGGGGGTGCGCCGCTGGGCCTGCCGCCGTGCGGCCGAGGCTTTGACGATCCAGCTGCGCCGCAGGTTCAGCAGGGCGCACACCAGCCCGATGGAGGTAAACGCGATCACGTTCTGCAGCAGCATACCCCGCAGCGGGTGGTCTGTAAAGTGAGCTGCGAACAGATACCACGGAATGGCGATAAGCTCCACCGTGTGGATGCAGAAGATGTTCAGCGAGTTGCGGCCGATGGCCTGCAGGCCCTGTGCGATGGGGCCGGTGAAGCGGTTGAGCCGCATGAACAGGCGGATGAACAAAAAGCCGGTGGCGGCATCCAGCAGGATGCTCAGCGGGCCGAGGGTCCACTCGCCCATGGAGATGCAGTCGGTGCTCTGGGCAAGCAGAGCTCCCACAGCGGTCAGAGCTGTGCCGCCCAGCAGGATGTACAGGGTGCGGCGGGGCAGGGGCTTGTCCAGCCAGCGGTTCTTCTTGGCCAGATAGCCGATGTAAAGGTAGGGCAGCGACACCATGCCCTGTGCGATGCAGAAAGGAGCCTCCCACACCAGCGTGATGCCCCAGCCAAGCAGGGTGACGCCGACGACTGCGGGGGTTATGTACCGCTCGGGGAAGATCTCGAGCAGCACGTCCAGAAGCACCCACGCCAGCATCAGAGCCACTAAGTACCACATGGGTCCGCAGGAGAAAAACTGCTGCCCGAAGTAAGTGGCCGTGTGGGGCAGGCCTAACAGGAAACCGCCTAAGACCTTAGCCGATTCTGAGATGGCAGCATCCCACGAGCCGAAAGCTGCGTGGTGAAGGAAAGCGTGGAGCACCGTAGTGGCCAGTGCAGTATAAAGGTAAGGCTTGAGCAGGGTCTTGAGCTGCTGCTCGATGCATTTGTGGATGGAGCGCTTGCGGAAGCCGTAGCCGCTGGCAATAAAAAAGGCGGCCATCAGCGCTTCGCGGTAAGCGAACAGCGCGAACGCGAAAGGGGTGACGTCGTTGGTGCCGAGGGGGTAAAGCTCTGCCGTGTGGGCAAAGACGATGGCCAGCATTCCGATGCCTTTCAGCAGGTCGAACATGCCAAGGCTGCTTACAGTGCGGGGCTTGGTGCCTTCCATGAAAAGGGTCCTCCTTGTGCGCCATTCGTCCCGGAGGCCCCGGAAGGCCGTGTTTTAGGCGCGATAAATAAAAATATGAAGCTCAGCGGGGAGCTTTTTTGCCAAATGATATAAACAGTATAATGCTTTTTGGGCTTGCTGTCAATTTGATAAGGACTCGACCTCCGGGTGAAGTTTCGTCCTGACGAAAAAAAGTGTATCACAGCTTTTCGCGCATCGCAACAAAAGGAAAGAATTACATCTGCCTGCACAAATCGAATGCAAGCTCAAGTTGCATATTTGTGCAATTAAATCTTGCGTTTGTGCTCTGCTTGCGGTATACTGTTGCCATGAGGAGCCGTGCCAAAGTTTTCCTCGAAATGCCAGAGATTCGGAATGACTCTGGAAGGTAAATAAAAAATGCAGAGCTGAAAATTTGACAAAAAGGAGAAAGACCGATGGCTGAATACATCAAAGTACCCGCAGGCGTATACGACATGGTGACCCGCTGCATGGAGCAGGAGTTCCCCGATCATGTGGCCATCCGCTATGTGGCCGAGGACGGCAAGACCGTCGTGGAGAAGAAATATCGCGAGTATGCGCAGGACATCCGCCGGATGACGGCCTATCTCAAGGCCGAAGTGCCGGACATCAAGGGTCGGCGCATCGTTCTGCTGAGCCGGAACTGCTATGAATTTTGCGTGGCGTCCTTCGGCATCATCCTCGCCGGCGGCGTCCTCGTGACCCTGAACCAGAAAAAGACCTGGGATGAGCTGGAATATGAGCTGGGCCTCGTGGAGCCTGCCCTCATCCTGAACGACGGCATCGACTACGGCTGCCGCGCCGAGCTGGAAGCCGCCTACGGCCCGAAGCTCCGCCCCATGGACTGCTATAAGGATACTGCCCCCGGCGAGCTGACCAACTGCGTGGGCCACGATGATCTGATGATGCTGATGTTCACCTCCGGCACCACCGGCCGCAGCAAGGGCGTCATGCTCTCGGAGCGGAATATGTGCGCCAGCCTGCACACCTATTCGGAGGTGGCAGAGAACTGGATCACCGACCGCCTCCCGGCAGGCCAGAAGCTGCCGCTGAGCCATATGACCTTGCTGCCCCTCTTCCACATGGCCTGCTTCGTCTGCGTCATGTCCTACCCGCCTGCCGGCTGGGCTCTGAACCTCTGCGGCGACATCCGCGACTTCTACCGCGACCTGGGCCTGATGCACAGCGATGTCATGGCCTCGGCCCCCATGCTGGTGGAGACCGTCTACAACGACATGAAGCGTGGCCGCGTCAGCCGCCTGAACGGCCTGTGGGACCTGTGCTGCTCTTCCGCTGCCCTCGACCCCAAGATGCTGCTGGAGCTGGCCCAGAACGGCTTCGTCGTCAACCAGTGCTACGGTATGACCGAGACCTTCGGCGACGGCATCCTGAACTTTACGCAGGTCGAAAAGCACATGAGTGCCGTGGGCAAGCCCGACGACCACGTTCAGTATAAGCTGGACGAGACCGGCGAGATCTGCATCAAGGGCGACTGCGTGATGCTGGGCTACTACAAGGACCCCGAGGCCACGGCAGAGGTCATCGACGCCGACGGCTGGTTCCACACCGGCGACCTTGCCCGGATGGATGAGGAAGGCTTCTATTACATCACCGGCCGCAAGAAGAACCTCATCATCCTCGCCAGCGGCGAGAACGTCAGCCCCGAAGAGCTGGAAAAGAAGCTGGCCCTCTGCCCGGCCATCACCGAGTGCATCGTGAAGGAGAAAAGCCAGAAAATTTGTGCCGTCATCTACTGCCCTGAGGATAAGCAGGAAGAGGTCAGAGCCTTCGTCACCGAGGCCAACCGCAGCCTGCCGCTGTATAAGCGCATCAGTGCTGTGGAGTTCACCGCTGAGCCCCTGCCCCGCAACGCTCTGGGCAAGCTGCTGCGCAAATAAACAATAAAACAGCGAAAAAGGATACGCCGCGTGGTTGCATTTCTCTGTCGAAACAGGTATTATTACGTTGAGGCAGAAAATGTCAGCTGCCGGCGTTTCGCTGCAAGAAAGAAAAACAGCAAGGAGCGACAAAAATGATAAATACTGTATATGAGCTCATCACGGACGTCATGGCGAAGCAGTACCCCGACCGGGTGGCTTTCCGCTATGTGGCCGCCGATGGCAAGACTGTGGTGGAAAAGACCTACGCCCAGTATGTGCAGGACATCCGCAGGGCCGTTACTTATTTTAAGGAGAATATCCCCGACATCAAGGGCAAGCGTGTCGGCATCATGAGCCGCAACTGCTATGAGTACGGTGTCAACAGCTTCGGCGCGATCCTCGCCGGGGCCGTCGTCGTGACCATCAACCAGAAAAAGACCTGGCCCGAGCTGGAATATGAGCTGGGCCTTGTCGAGCCTTCCCTCATCGTCAACGACGGCATCGACTATGGCTGCCGCCCCGACATCGAGGCCGCCTACGGCGATAAACTCCGCCCGATGGACGCCTTCAAGGACAGCGCGCCTGCAGAGCTTGTTGACTGCGTGGGCCATGATGATTTGATCGTGCTGATGTTCACTTCCGGCACCACCGGCCGCAGCAAGGCCGTCATGCTCTCGGAACGCAACTTTTTTACCACGGTGGAGTGCCAGGTCAAATTCGGCGACGCCATGCTGGACTATAAGCACGAGCATATGCCCGAGGACAAAAACGACGTCCTGAGCAACTTCGCCATCCTGCCCCTGTTCCATCTGGGTACGTTCATCTGCCTCTTCGTTTGGGCCTGCAAGGGCTGGGCGCTGAACCTCTCCGCCGACATCCGCGACTTCTACCGCGACCTCGGCCTGATGCACAGCGATGCCATCGCTGTGGCTCCCATGCTGATGGAGGCCATCTACAAAGACGTCAAGCGGGGCCGCCGCGCCCGCCTGAACGGCGTCTGGAACCCCTGCGGCTCCTCTGCCATGTTTGACGGCGCCATGCTGGCCGAGCTGGCACAGCAGGGCATGATGATCACTCAGGTGTACGGCATGACCGAGACCTGCGGCGACGGCATCATCAACTACGAGCAGGACGAAAAGCACATCCGCGCCGTGGGCAAGCCCGACGACCACGCCGAGTACAAGCTGGACGAGACGGGCGAAATCTGCATCCGCGGCGGCTGCGTCATGCTGGGCTATTACAAGGACCCCGAGGCCACCGCAGAAGTCCTCGACGCCGACGGCTGGTTCCACACCGGAGACCTGGCCCGTGTGGACGAGGACGGCTTCTATTACATCACCGGACGCAAGAAGAATATCATCATCCTCGACAACGGCGAGAACGTCAGCCCCGAAGAACTGGAAAATCTGCTGTCCAAGTGCGAGGCCGTCAAGGAATGCATCGTCAGGGAGAAGGGCAAGAAGATCTGTGCCGTCATCTACTGCGGCGAGGCCGACCAGCAGACCGTCCGCGACTTCATCACCGAGACCAACCGCACCCTGCCGCTCTACAAGCGGATGAGCGCCGTGGAGTTCAGCACCGAGCCTCTGCCCCGCACCGGCACCGGCAAGCTGCTGCGCAAGTAAGAATAAACCGGGCAGGCTGCGGAATACTGGAAAAGAGCCGCAGCCGCCTTTAATGGAACTACGAAAGGAAGATTCAAACTATGGAAAGAACCGAGATCGTGTCCCAGATCCTTGCAATTCTGGAAGATGTTGCAGAAATTTCCCCTGAGGATGTCAACGAGAACAGCGTCCTGATGGACGATCTGGACCTGTCGTCCATGGAGATCCTGACCGTCGTCGCCGACCTGGAGGAGACTTTCGGCCTGCGCATCCCCGAAAAGGAGCTGCGCAACTTCGTCACCGTCAGCGATTTGGCCGACTATCTGGCCGCACACGCGGGGGAATAAGGAATGGATGCCGAACAGCGCTCTGTTTTTCAGGGTATCGTTTACTATTACCGCGAAAACATGGTCAACTGCCGCTATCAGGTCACGCTGAAAGATGCCGTGGACGGTGCGCTTTTGCAGCAGGCTCTGGATGCGGCCCGGACAAAGGCACCCTACTATTTCCAGAAGCCGGTGTGGGAGAAAAAGCTGCTCCACCTCGAGCCGTCGGGCGCCCCCTGCCCGGTGCGGCAGGGCAGCGCAAAGCCCGAATTTCCGGACGAGAACGGCTTTACGGTTGCCCTGAGCTATGAGGGGAAGGTCGTCTGCTTCGACTGGTTCCACTTCCTGGCCGATGGCCGGGGCATAGCACCCTTCATGACCATGGTGCTGCAGTTCTACTGCAACCTGCGGTACGGCACGGCTTTCGAGGGCCGGACCCTTGAGACGGACCCTGCCTACGACATCGAGGACATCCTTGCAAAGTACCCCGAGAGTCAGGTGGCCAACGATATGCAGCGCCCCGTGGTGCAGACCTTTGAAGAGACGCCCACCTGCTGCCGCATCCGGCTGGAAAAGGCGGGGCTTGTGGACGCCGCCCTCCGCTGCGGCGTCAAGCCCTTCAGCACCCTTACGGCTCTGCTCTGTAAGGCGGTGCGGGCGTATCTGGACAAGGACGAGGTGCTCTACAGCTACTCGACAGACGCCCGCGACGCGCTGGGTGCGCCGAACGCCCTCTACAACTGCGTGGCATCCTTCCAGCGCAAGCTGCCGCTGACGGCAGATGCCCCGCTGGCCGAAGTGGCTGTGGGCGTGGACGCTGACCTGAAAGAGAACCTTTCCGCTGAGCGAAAACTGTTCCGTATTGCGGAGCAGATGGGCTGGGTCTACCGGGTCTACCAGCAGAAAGCCAGCCTCAGCATCAAAAAGCGCATCTTCCAGATGGGCGAGTACATCAGCGGCTTCCCGGCGGACTTCTGGGTGAGCTATCTGGGCGACCCCTTCGCCCCGTCCAGCCCGGAGCTGACCCGGTACATCGAGGACTTCCAGACCTGGGTGCCGGCAGACGGCGCTTCCATCGGTCTGGAATGCACCAGCCTGCATGGCATCATTACCATCTGCGTCAAGAACAAGGTGCCGCGCCCCGGCTTTGCCGAGACTCTGCGCGCCGCATTCGAGGCCGAAGGCATCAAGGTGCTGGAAGCCGCAGAGCTGGGCGCAGACAATACATAAGATCAAACCTCTCCGTCACGCCGTAGGCGAGACGGAGAGGTTTCTTTTTATCCAAAACGTAATTTTTATATCAAATTTTCATGCGTCATACTTTTGCGAAAAAATCGCCTGAAAAGCCGATTTTTCCCTTGCGTCCAACAGTTTGCCGTGGTAGGATAGGTCGAATGTGACCGAAACACACTGGGAAATGGACAAAAGTGAGGAAAATCGTATGGAAAAAAATAAGAACAGCGGCTCGGCACTGGCAAGAAAGATGGCGGTGTCTCTGGTTTGCGGTCTGGCGGCAGGCTTTGCCTTTATGATGCTGCGCGAAAAGCTCGTGGCTTCCGGCAACAGCGGCATCTGGCAGACCATCAACGACCTGCTCTTCCAGGACATCACCGCAGAGGGCGCGGAACGTGCGCTCGGCCTCTTCTACATCATCGGCCAGCTCTTCATCAAAGCACTGCAGCTGGTCATCATCCCGATGGTCTTCACCTCCATCGCGCTGGCCATCGGCAGCATTGCCGATATCAGCACCATGGGCCGCATCTCGGCCAAGACCCTCTTCTGGTTCCTGCTCTGCTCCTTTATGGCGCTGGCACTGGCCGGATGCGTGGGCTACGCCACCTATTCCATGGGCCTCTTCAACGCTCACATCGAGGGCCTGACGGAAGCCGCCGGCTCCACCGGTTCCAACCCCCTGAACGTGGTGCTGAATGTCATCCCCTCCAACATCGTCACGGCTTTCGGCAGCAACAACGCTGTTCTTTCCTCCGTCTTCCTCGCGGTGGCTGTGGGCCTGAGCATGAATGTGCTGGGTGAGAGCCGTACTTCCACCCTCCGCCGCCTGCTGGGCGAGGTGAACGACGTGGTGGTGGTCTTCCTGAACTTCGTCGTCACAAACTTCGCGCCCTTTGCAGTCTTCGTGCTGCTGACCCGCACCTTCGCCATCTACGGCATTGATTACCTCAAGCCCGCTCTGGTGTATGTGGTGGTCACGGTGGTCCTGCTCTTCGTCTTCCTGCTGGTGGCCTATCCTCTGGTGGTGGCGCTGGGCGCAAAGCAGAACCCCATCACCTTCATTAAGAAGATCGCCAACGTGGCCGTCTTCGGCTTCTCCACCTCTTCCAGCGCAGCCACTCTCCCCCTGAACATCAGGGTCTGCACCGAGGATTTCGGCGTCGATGAGTCCATTGCCTCCTTCGTCCTGCCTCTGGGCATGACCATCAACATGGACGGCACCGCCATCATGCAGGTGGTGGCCACCGTCTTCATCGCAGGCTGCGCCGGTTATACTGTCACCCCGGCCCAGCTGGTCGTGGTCGCTCTGCTGGCTCTGCTGGCCTCGGTGGGGACGCCTGCCGCCCCCGGCGCAGGGGCCGTCATCCTCTTTACCATCCTGTCCGGTGCGGGCTTCGTGAATGACAGCGCCCTGCTGGCCTACTCCCTCATCCTCGCCATCAACCGCCCCATCGAGATGCTCGTCACCTCCCTGAACGTGGTGGGCGACGCTGTGGCCAGCATCTGTGTGGCCAAGAGCGAGGGTCTGCTGGACGAGGAAAAGTTCAACGCATAATTGACCTGTAACATACAAAAGCGCCCCTCCGTTTTACCGGAGGGGCGCTTTTTGCTCAGCAGAAGTCTTCTTTTTTACAGACGGCCCAAAGCCGCCGCCGGGGTTTTACGCCGATTTTGCGTCCGCATGGTTTCGGGCCGGGCGGCTGCGGCGGTAGAATAAGGTCGTTCCCGGTAAATCGAAAAAGAGAGAAGGAGCCATGAGGCTCATGGAAAGAGAGGACTTTCGCATGAAAGAGAATAAAATGTCCCGCCGCAGCTTTTTGAAGGTCGGTGCCTTTGCGTCCGCCGCCGGTATGCTGGCCGCAGCGCCTGCTGCCGCCAACGCTGCTGCCCCCAATGCGGCCAACGCAGCAGAGGAAGAGAACGGACTGCTGGGCGTGTTCGGCGGCAAACCCAAGTATGTCTTCCTCTTCATCGGCGACGGCATGGGTACGGCCCAGATCCAGTCCGCCCGATTCTATAAGGGTACGGTGGAGAACAACGGCGCTGTCGTCGAGGGCGAGCTGAGCTTCACCCAGTTCCCCGAGGTGGGCAGCGTGACCACCTACGACAGCACTTCTTTCTGCCCCGACTCCGCTTCTACTGCCACTTCCATCGCCACCGGCCACAAGACCGAGAGCGGCGTCATCAATATGTGTCCGTGGACCCGCGATGTGCCCTATGAGACCATCGCCGAGAAACTCCACGCCCAGAAGAACTACAAGGTGGGCGTCGTGTCCACCGTCAACATCGACCACGCCACCCCCGCTGCCTTCTATGCACATCAGAAGACCCGCAAGAACTACTACGCCATCGGCAAGGAGCTGGCCGCCTCCGGCTTCGAGTATTTCGCAGGCGGCGAGTTCCAGAAGGTGAACGGCGACGGCACCGGCCCCAACAACCACGAGATCGCCGCCCAGAACGGCTACAACGTCGTCACCCGTCAGGCAGACGCCGCCGCCCTCAAGGCCGGTGCAGGCAAGACCCTCATCATCGCCGAGGCTCTGGCCGACGGCAAGGCCATGAACTACGCCATGGACGCCGCCGCAGGCGAGTGGCAGCTGACCGATTACGTCAAGAAGGGTATCGAGCTGCTGGATAACCCCAAGGGTTTCTTCCTGATGACCGAGTCCGGCAAGATCGACTGGGCCTGCCACGCCAACGATGCCGCCGCTTCCATCCACGATGTGCTGGAGATGAGCAACGCCGTGCAGACCGCTGTGGACTTCTACAACGCCCACCCCAACGAGACCCTGATCCTTGTCACCGCCGACCACGAGACCGGCGGCATGGCCATCGGCTACAAGACCACCAACTACGACACCTTCCTGACCAACCTCACCCACCAGAAGATGTCTTACGCCAAGTTCGACTCCACCTATGTGAAGGGCTACATCGCCAACAAGACCCTCTTTGAGGCTGCGATGGCCGACGTGAAGGCCAACTTCGGCCTGACCCTGCCCACCGACCCCGATGCCGCCAAGGCAGGCAAGCTGCTGCTGACCGACTACGAGGTGGAGAACCTGCGCAAGGCCTACGAGCGGACGCTGGCCGTCGGTTCTTCCTCCCAGCAGGAGATGAGCCAGCAGGATTATGAGCTGTACGGCACCTACATCCCCTTCAGCATGGCCATCTGCCACACCATCAACCACAAGTCCGGCATGGACCACACCACCTATGCCCACACCGGCGCGATGGTCAACATCTATGCGCTGGGCGTCGGCGCGGAGAAGTTCCGCGGCGTCTTCGACAACACCGAGATCTACCACAAGCTGGCTGAGCTGACCGGCGTACAGTAAGCCTCTCTCTTCAAACGAAAAAGCCTGTGCAGACGCTCCCGGGCCGGGAGACTGCACAGGCTTTCTTGTGTTCACAGGTGGATGGTGCAGCCGCGGCCCAGCATCTGGGCCAGCAGCATAAGGGTCGAGACGCCGAAGCACCCACCCATCATCAGCAGGCAGAGTACTACAGAGCTGAAGTCGCACCGGCATTCGCCGGGCCGGGCCGAGTAGTAGAGTACCTCGCACCCCAGCAGGATGAGCCCCGCCGCCGGTAGCACCTGCCAGATGACCAGCCACGGCAGGCCGGGCAGGAAGCGGGCCAGCAGGAAGAGCGTGCCCGCCGCGATGAGGCAGACGCCCAGCGTCAGGGTGCCCACCCGACGCAAGGGTTTATTCGTCGTGTTCTGTTCCATCATCCGTCACCTCGTTTTCATTCACCACAGGAGAAGAGAGCAGAGCGGCGTTGTCCGGCTCGTCGGCGTGATACTCGCAGAAATCGGCATCCTCGGGGACATCCTTGGAAGCATCCGGCTTTTTGGCCGGATGGGGGCCTTTCACCAGCCAGACGCCGCAGACGATGAGGGCCACACAGACCACCACATCCGGCAGGCTGGCCATGACGAGATAGAGGGCGCGGAAAACGGGGGAGGAGTGGCCCCAGCGGTAGACGAGGTCGCCGAGAGTGTTCATGATGAGGTTCTGGTAGGCGATGAGCGCACCGAAGGCGATGAGCAGCCAGCCCACCAGCTTGTGGCTGTCCAGCAGAGCCCGGGCCAGCCGCCTGTCGCGGGGGTCGAAGTGGACGAGGTAGTCGTCCTCCGGCGCGGTGTCCGCAATGATCTGCGCCCGGAGGTTGAAGGTGTCAAAGAAGCTGTACATCCACACCACCACCAGCAGGAGCAGCACCGGGTTGAGCAGTGAGCTCACCATCCCGATGAGGCAGGCCGTGAGGATGAGGGAGAGGCCCCGCTTCATGTAGCCCTGATACATCTGGCCTGCGCCCGGGCAAAAGGCGAAGAGGAAGGTCAGGATTCCGTTTTTCATCATAATCGATCTCCTTATTTCGTTTGATCTGCAAGTGGCGAATTTTTGTATTTTTCTGCTGCAGGGCCGCCGGCTCCGAACAGCAGATCATTGAGTGCTTTTGCCAGCGAAGCCTGCTGCTTCGGCTTGTCGTCGTCCATTGGCTTTCCCAGTATTTCCGGCTGGGCGGACGGGCGGCCATCTTCCACCGGCTTGCCCAGCTGCAAGGCTTCTTCGGTCTGGCTCTGGCTGGTCTCCGGTGTCCATGTGTGCAGCTCCTGCCGGAAATTCAGCAGCTGGTCTATGGTGCCGGAGCGCCACATGGTAAAGGCCAGCACCGCCGCCACACCGGCCACTGCGGCACGGCCCCATGTGTTCTGCATCAGCCGCACCCAGATAGCGGCCATCACCGCCTTGTGCGCGGAGTGGGGCGGCGTTTCCAGCGCATCTGCCGTCAGCAGAGCGGTGTAGCGGTCCATGCATTTATCGCAGTAGGATAAATGCTCGGCGGTTTCCAGCCGGCCCAGCTCATCCAGCCCGCCTGCCTGCAGGGCCTGCAGGCCTTCGTCAGTCAGGCAGCCGTTTTTGTCAAACAGTTCCATGTACACACTCCCCTCCGCAGCGCTCACGCTGTAATATCTGCTGTGCCAGCATCTTTTTGGCCCGGTAGATCTGCGCCTCCACCGTCTTGGGCGGGCGGCCGCACAGCTGTGCCGCCTCGGCCATGGTGTGCTGTTCCAGCAGCACCAGACGACAGGGTGTTCTGTAGGGCTCCCGCAGGTCCAGGATCATGGCGGTGAGCTCTTCCTCGCCCAGAGCATCCAGCACCTGCTGTTCCGGCTGGGTGCCGGGCGGCGCGCCTTCCAGCGCCAGCACCTCATCGCCGGGGGTGTTCACCCGGCGCACCCATGCGCTGCGTAAGTAATCCTTGGCTTTGTTGGCCGCAATGCGGGCCAGCCATTGCTTTTCAAAGCCGGACGGACAGCGGTCGATGGCCCGCCATGCCGCCAGAAAGGTCTCCTGCGTCAGGTCCTGCGCCTCCTGTACATCCGGTACCAGCTGGTGGCAGACCGTGTACACGAGCGCCTGATATTTCTGCACCATCGTGCTGAATTCCTGTGTTGTCAACGCGCTGCACGGCCTCCTTTCCGGTTCTGGATGCGGTACTCTGCGCCGCCCTTCTGTCTTTAATACGAAAGAGCGGCGGCAGTTCCTGCAAAAAACTAAAATATTTTCAAACTTTTTCTTCTGCCGCAGATATGGTACAATAGCAGTATAGCACACAGGGAGGATTTTCGCCATGGCTTCTACCACCCGTCAGGCGCTTTTACAGGCGCTGAGCGCCGCCGAGGGCGCATATATTTCCGGCCAGCAGCTGGCGCAGCAGCTGGGGGTCAGCCGCGCTGCCGTGCACAAGGCGGCAGCGGCGCTTACCGCGCAGGGCTATGCGCTGGAAGCCGCCTCCCGCCGGGGGTACCGTCTGCTGGGCGGCGACCCCTTCTGCACCGAGGCGGTCGGCCCCTACCCTGCCCCGGTGCAGCTGTACGACACGTTGGAAAGCACCAACCGCACCGCAAAGCTGCTGGCGCTGGAAGGCACCGCCCACGGCACGCTGGTGCTGGCTGGCGGGCAGACCGCCGGGCGCGGGCGGCTGGGACGCAGCTTTGCCAGCCCGGCGGGCAAGGGGGTGTACTGCTCGGTGGTGCTGCGCCCGCCGCTGCCTGCCGCCAACGCCCAGACCGCCACCATCGGCGCGGCAGTGGCAGTGTGCCGGGCGGTGCAGACGCTGTGCGGGCTGGAACTTGCCATCAAGTGGGTGAACGACCTGTATTACAGGGGCAAAAAGGTGTGCGGCATCCTGACCGAGGCCGGTACAGACCTTGAAAGCGGCCAGCTGGAATGGCTGGTGGTGGGCATCGGCCTGAACCTGACCTCCCGCCCGGAGGACTGGCCCGAGGAGCTGCGGCCCATCGCGGGCAGTCTCTACCCCGGCGGGCCTGCACCGGTGAGCCGGGCGGCACTGGCCGGGGCCATCGCCCGGGAACTGCTGGGTCTCTGCCCGGCCTTCGACTGTCTGGACGAGTACCGCGCCCGGTGCTTTGTGCCGGGCCACTGGGTCACGGTCTGCACCGGGACGGAGAGCTACGCCGCAAAGGCGGTGGCCATCGACGACGCCGGGCGGCTCATCGTGGCGCGGGAAGGGGGCCGCACCGAGGCGCTCTGCCACGGAGAAGTGAGTATCAGGCCGTCGCCGCTGGCGGTAAAATAATAAGAATAATATAGAAAGAAAGCATCGGCAGACACCCGGCGAGGGTGCTGCGGATGCTTTTGCTTTAAGCAGAGCGAATGCCTCTCCCTTTGGGAGAGGTGTCACCGAAGGTGACGGAGAGAGCAAGCCCGGAGAGAAAGTGGCACAGCATGGCGAGAAACAGAGGCTTTGTCAGGGCGATGCTATCGCAAAGCGGACTGTCTTTTTGTCAGCGGCCTTG
>OMDO01000939.1_pt1 | contig 15507 bp, 8 predicted proteins | sample 1674051 | NCBI WGS metagenome assembly OMDO01 (sample SAMEA103958138, study PRJEB25191) | human gut metagenome | biome: human-associated habitat [ENVO:00009003]; feature: intestine environment [ENVO:2100002]; material: feces | place: Germany | collected 2013/2015 | reverse complement strand
AAGCGGCGTGCGCATTTCATGCGAAGCATCCGCTGTGAACTGCTGCTGCTTGGCATACATGTTGCTTATAGGACGGATATTGCGTTCTGCCAGCCAATAACCGAAATAGCAGGCAGCAAAATAGAGTATCAATGCCATACACAAAAGCATAAACAGTGTTTTATAGGCCGCATTATAATAAAACTGCATATTTTTGAACATATACAGCCTGCCAATCTGCTTATCACCGTCAATAACGGGAGCAACAGCGGCAAGATATCTATAACGCGCACCATTTGCACTCTGCATCCGCAAAAGACGCGATGTATTCAGCTTCTTCGGCCAATCATCTTTATGACTCATCAGCTCCTGCCCTGCCTCACCTGTTCCAAGCTGGTTTAAAATTACCTTCGAGCCATCTGCATTCACAAAGTATGCAAGCATCTTCCCGCTGCGGATAGCTGCTTCGGAGCAGGGAGCCTCCTCCGATTCTACCCATTCTTCGCCCTCATGGTAAATTTGCGCTACAAGATTTTCCTTTTCATGCGCCAATATTTCCCACCAGATAAAGGTATAGGCAGCAGCTACAATAACTAAAATCAAAGCACCGAAGATTGCCGCATATAAGCAGGTCATACGCCGGCGCAGCTTTTCAAAAGGCTTATTCCACATAATAGCCCACGCCCCGCATCGTTTTAATCAGTTCTTCTCCGTTCAGCTCCATAATTTTTTTACGCAGCAGACGGATATGCACATCAAGATTGTTCTCCGTCACATCGCTGTCAATGCCCCAGATGCGGTCCTGCAGCACCGCACGCGGCATAACCTGCCCACGGTTACGCAAAAGCAGCTCCAGCAGCTTAAATTCACGCGGACGCAGCTCTACACGACGCTCGCCGTATGCCAGGCAATATGTAGAGCTTTCCAAAGTATAAGCACCGTAACGCAGCTTTTCCGCGCTGTACTGTCCTTGGCGACGGCAAAGAGCGTTCAGACGCGCCACCAGCTCCTCCAGCTCGAAAGGCTTTACCAGATAGTCATCGGCACCGCTGTTTAAGCCCTGCACCTTATCCGCCAACGTATCCTTGGCCGTCAGCAGCAATATTTTTCCCTGATAATCCTCCTCACGCAAACGCTTGCACAGGTCAAGTCCGCTCAGAAGCGGCATCATCCAGTCCAACACCAGCACATCATAGCCGTCGGCATATACAGCATCGTAGGCAGCCTCGCCATCCTGCACCCAGTTCACAGTTATATTTTGCTTTTTCAGCAGCATGCTCAAAAGCTTACCTAAATTTATATCATCCTCAGCTAACAAAATTTTCATTGCTTCCGCCTCCGTTACAGCTATTGTATCACAATGCAGTATAGGCATGTAAAATTAATTTCAACTGAAAAATCGCTGCCGAGGCTTTGCCTGCAGCAGCGATTATCTTACATGATATATCTGTTCAATGACGGCACAATTTCCGCATAGGTGCCTTTTTTATTGGCCAGCATAATATTAATGGCCCATACAGTCTGTCCGCGGTCATCCTCCGTGCGTGTAGCCTGCAGCTTACGGTTGGTACCTGTAAAACATATGATATCTTCCAGCTCCAGCAAAAGCGCCATATCCTCACGTCTGTAGCCCTCAAGACAGCGGTCGGAAAACATTACTGTCAGCATCAGCATATCGTCCATACGCCAGCATTCCAGGCGATAGGCACGGCCGTCGCTCAGCTTACCGTTATAATAGCCGACATCCTGCACGCCGTCCTCATCCGGCTCATAGGGAGAAGGAACATAATCCACGCGGCAGGGAACAGGAAATTTTTTTATCAGCATAAATTCGTTCTCCTTAGAGAGCAAAGCGCCTCAGAGCTTAAGGCTTTGAGGCGCGCTTGCTTATACGTTATTCCTTATCGGAAGTTTCTTCTGCTACAGTTTCAGCAGTTGCAACTTCGGGCATCGGAACATTATATTTAACTTTGATATCACGATAACGGCTCATACCGGTACCTGCCGGAATCAGCTTACCGATGATAACGTTTTCTTTCAGGCCCAGCAGCGGGTCAACTTTGCCTTTAATAGCGGCATCGGTGAGTACGCGGGTGGTTTCCTGGAAGGAAGCAGCAGACAGGAAGGAGTCGGTAGCCAAAGAAGCTTTGGTGATACCCAGCAGGATAGCACGGCCTTCTGCAGGAGCCTTGCCTGCTTCCAGCATCTCGGTATTCTGCTCTTCAAATTCTGCCACATCAACGTCTTCACCCGGCAGCATTGTGGTGTCACCGGATTCCTCGATGCGGATTTTGCGCATCATCTGACGAACCATAACCTCGATATGCTTACTGTTGATATCTACGCCCTGAGACTTATAAACGCCTACTACCTGAGATACCAGATAGTTCTGGGTAGCCTTCACGCCGCTGATACGCAGTACGTCATGCGGGTTAAGAGAACCTTCGGTCAGACGGTCGCCCTTAGCGATTTCCTCGCCCTCAACAACAGACAGCTTAGCGCCGTAAGGAATCTGATATTCCTGGTTTTCGCCATCCAGTGCCATTACGGTTACCTTGCGGCTGTTGCCTTCCTGGGTAATATGTACGTGACCTGCAACCTCGGACAGAATGCCCGGATGTTTCGGTTTACGTGCTTCGAACAGCTCCTCGACACGAGGCAGACCTTGAGTAATATCGTCTGCACCAGCAACGCCGCCGGTATGGAACGTACGCATGGTCAGCTGAGTACCAGGTTCGCCGATGGACTGTGCAGCGATAGTGCCGACTGCCTCACCAACATCGACGTTCTTGCCGGTTGCCAGGTTACGGCCATAGCACTTGCGGCAAACGCCGAACTTAGCCTTACAGGTAAGTACGCTGCGGATTTTAACCTTTTCACGCAGCTGGCAGATACGTTCTGCCATAGGCTCGGTAACATATTCATTGATATGATAAAGAATTTCACCATTTTCATCCAGAATATCCTCAGCCAGGTTACGGCCAATGATACGGTCATGCAGGGTTTCAATGATGGTTTTCTCTTTTTTGCCTTCGGTAATTGCCTCAACCTCAATGCCGGCAATTTCGTTATTGCGGATACGCAGCTCCTTAACGGTACCGTCAGCCAGAACAGCGTTGATAATGTCTTCGGTCATAGTTTCGCCGGTATGTGCCAGCACTTCGCCTGCACCGTTAACAATATCTGCTGCCACTTCTTTGCCGTTGAAGTTATGCATCATTGCTTCCTTCAGCACATTATGAGCAAAGGTATCGCTGATGTTGATGCGGACATTTTCGATATCCTCACCGTTCATATCTTCGTCGGAATAGAGATTGATTTCTTCAACACCTGCATCATTGAGCTTAGCAAAAAGCTCTTCGGTGATGTTGGTATCTGCTTCAGCAATCAGGTTGCCTTCTTCATCAAGTACGCCGGAAGCCAGGGTACGACCCATAACCTTTTCGCGGATTTTGTTCTGGCTTGCGCCAAGAACAGCCTTGCTCAGACGGCTGCGTTCCTTAACCAGGTTCATACCAACGATATCGCAATCATCCTCACGGACAATTACGTCCTGTGCAACGTCAACCAGACGACGAGTCAGGTAACCGGAGTCAGCGGTACGCAGTGCGGTATCGGCCAAGCCTTTACGAGCACCATGAGAAGAAATGAAGTATTCCAAAATAGTCAGGCCTTCACGGAAGTTAGATTTGATAGGACGGTCAATGATACGACCGGAAGGATCGGCCATCAAACCACGCATACCGGCCAGCTGACGAATCTGCTGTTTGTTACCGCGGGCACCGGAGTCAGCCATCATGGATACAGGATTGAACTTGTTCATGGTGGATTTCATCAGTTTATCGGTAACCTTATCGGTTGCTTCGTTCCACAGGTCAATTACCTTACGATAACGTTCGTCATCGCTCATCAAACCACGGCGGAAGAGGCGTTCAACCTTATCAACCTCATGCTCTGTTGCTTCCAGAATAACTTCTTTTTCAGCAGGAATCTGAATATCGGAGGTTGCGATAGAAATACCGGATTTACAAGCATTATCGTAACCCATCTTCTTAACAATATCCAGAATCTCGGCAGTACGCAGGTTGCCGTACAGCTTGTGAGCCTTAGCAACGAGTCTGCCCAATTCTTTCTTGTCAATCAGCTTGCCGAGATGCCAACGTTCAACTTCAACGGTTGTTTCAACAACATTGCCGGAAGCATCCAGACGCTTTTCAACAACCTGATCTTTTTCTTTATGATAGTAACGCATTTCCAGAGGCAGCTCGCCATTGAAAATAGTGTTACCTACAGTTGTAACTACCAGGGACATACCGGTTTCACCGACAGCTGCACCCTTTTCTTCATCATAGATTTCGCTGTTGGGAATATAAACCTCGATAGGTACTTGCAGATCTACCGCATGGTGGAAGTAAGCCAGCTGAGCTTCATCTACGCTGCTGTAGCGGGTTCCTTCACCCTTAACGTTCGGGTCATCCTTGCTGGTCTTTTCAATAGTCAGATAGTAGGAGCCCAAAACCATATCCTGTGTAGGAACAGCAACAGGCTTGCCGTCTTTCGGTGCCAGGATGTTGTTTACGGACATCATCAGCATACGTGCTTCAGCCTGAGCCTCAACGGAAAGCGGCAGATGGACAGCCATCTGGTCACCGTCAAAGTCGGCGTTATAAGCGGTACATACCAGAGGATGCAGCTTAATAGCACGGCCTTCGGACAGGATAGGCTCGAAAGCCTGAATGCCCAGTCTGTGCAGAGTCGGTGCACGGTTCAACAGTACAGGATGTTCCTTGATTACCTCTTCCAGAACGTCCCATACAGCGTTGGTAGCACGCTCTACCATGCGCTTAGCACTCTTAATGTTAGTTGCTTCACCGCTGTTTACCAAACGCTTCATAACGAAGGGTTTGAACAGCTCCAGAGCCATTTCCTTCGGCAGGCCGCACTGATGCATTTTCAGCTCAGGACCTACAACGATTACGGAACGGCCGGAATAGTCAACACGTTTACCTAACAGGTTCTGACGGAAACGGCCTTGTTTACCCTTGAGCATGTCGGACAAGGATTTCAGAGGACGGTTGCCGGGACCGGTAACCGGACGGCCGCGACGGCCGTTATCAATCAAAGCATCTACTGCTTCCTGCAGCATACGTTTTTCATTGCGGACAATGATATCAGGCGCATGCAGCTCCAGCAGACGTTTCAGACGGTTGTTACGGTTAATAACACGGCGATACAGATCGTTCAGGTCGGAGGTTGCGAAACGACCGCCATCCAGCTGTACCATAGGACGCAGTTCAGGCGGAATAACCGGAACTACATCCATAATCATCCATTCAGGACGGTTGCCGGATTTCAGGAATGCTTCGGCTACTTCCAAACGGCGGATAGCACGTACACGGCGCTGACCGCTCAGCTCCTTCATTTCATGGCGCAATTGCTCTGTCAAAGCTTCCAGATCAATAGCTTCCAGCAGCTCTTTAATAGCCTGAGCGCCCATACCTACACGGATGCCTGCTTCAGGATATTTATCACGTTTTTCCATGTACTCAGGCTCGGTCAGCAGCTGGCCTTTAACCAGGTCAGTGCCTTCACCCGGGTCAAGTACGATGAAGCTGGCAAAATACAAAACTTTTTCCAGGCTACGCGGAGAAATATCCAGAATCAAGCCCATACGGCTGGGGATACCTTTGAAGTACCAGATATGGGAAACCGGCGCAGCCAGTTCGATGTGGCCCATACGGTCACGACGAACCTTGCTGCGGGTAACTTCAACGCCGCACTTGTCGCAGATAATACCCTTATAACGGATGCGTTTATATTTGCCGCAATGACATTCCCAATCCTTAGTAGGGCCAAAGATTCTTTCGCAGAACAGGCCATCCCGTTCCGGCTTCAGGGTTCTGTAATTGATGGTTTCGGGTTTTTTTACCTCGCCGTAGGACCAGGCTCTAATCTGGTCCGGAGAAGCCAAACCGATACGCATAGACACAAAATTATTTACGTCGATCAAGAATCATTCGCTCCCTTCTCTTACATATTAGTCGGATCATCTAAGTCACCATCGGGATTATCGGTAATAGTGAAATTACCCATATCGGCAATGATGTCACCAGAATCACTATCATCCTCGGTAGCGTCATTATCAGCATAATCATCAACAGGCTTTTCAGGTGCGTTTTCAACAACCTGGCCGTTGATGTCTAAATCAACCTCGCGAGCGGTGGTTGCAATATCGTCATCCTCATCGTCGCGTAATGAAACCTCTTCCTCGTCCTCGTTGAGAACCTTGATATCCAGACCGATGGACTGCAATTCCTTAACCAGTACCTTGAAGGATTCAGGAATACCAGGATCAGGTACATTTTCGCCCTTAACAATTGCTTCGTAGGTCTTAACACGGCCAACAACGTCATCGGACTTAACAGTCAGGATTTCCTGCAGGGTGTAAGCAGCGCCGTATGCTTCCAGCGCCCAAACTTCCATCTCACCGAATCTCTGGCCGCCGAACTGTGCTTTACCACCCAACGGCTGCTGGGTAACCAAGGAGTACGGGCCGGTGCTGCGGGCATGGATCTTATCATCAACCAAATGGTGAAGCTTGAGGTAATAGGTCAGACCAACGGTAACAGGGTTATCGAAGGGTTCACCGGTACGACCGTCATACAGAGTGGTCTTAGCAGTTTTATCAATGCCTGCAAGCTCCAGTGCATCAGCAATATCCTGCTCATGCGCACCGTCGAATACAGGTACGGAAATCTGTACTGCTTTTACGCTCTTGCCACCGAATTTATCAATTTCAACAGTTTCCGGCATACCATATTTTTCATAATCGTAGCCGTAATGCTCTAATTTCTTAGCGGTTTCGGAATTAGCCAGCTCTTCCTTGAAGGCTGCTTCAAATTCCGGAGTACCTTCTGCTGCGCCGGTTTTTTCAACGGCATTCAGCTTAGCTGCCAGGTTGGTAGTATCAATTTCCATACCCAGCGCACGTGCTGCCCAGCCCAGATGGTTCTCCAGTACCTGTCCGATGTTCATACGGGAAGGTACGCCCAACGGATTCAGTACGATATGTACCGGTTCGCCGGTCGGCAGGAAAGGCATGTCCTCACGTGCCATAATACGGGAAACGACACCCTTGTTACCGTGACGGCCTGCCATCTTATCGCCTTCGGAAATCTTACGTTTCTGGGCAATATGTACACGAACCTGTTCGTTTACTCCCGGCGGCAGATCATCGCCGTTTTCACGGCTGAATACCTTAACGCTGACAATCTTACCTGCTTCGCCGTGCGGTACACGCAGGGAGCTGTCACGTACTTCACGTGCCTTTTCACCAAAGATTGCACGCAGCAGACGTTCTTCTGCAGTCAGCTCGGTTTCGCCTTTCGGAGTAACCTTACCTACCAGAATATCGCCGGGGCGTACTTCGGCACCGATACGGATAATACCACGCTCATCCAGATCCTTCAGAGCTTCGTCGGATACGTTAGGAATCTCGCGGGTAATTTCTTCTTTACCAAGCTTGGTATCGCGGGCATCACAATCATATTCTTCAATATGGATAGAGGTAAAGATATCAGCCTTTACCAGATCCTCGTTCAGCAGAACAGCATCCTCGTAGTTATAGCCTTCCCAAGGCATATAAGCAACGATTACGTTGTGACCTAAAGCCAGCTCGCCGTGATCGGTAGCAGGGCCGTCAGCCAGAATCTGCTTTTCGGTAACCTTATCGCCTTTAAAGACGATAGGACGCTGGTTAACACAGGTACCTTGGTTGGAACGTTTGAATTTCAGCAGCGGATATACATCCACTTCACCGTTTTCTGCACGTACACGGATTTCGTTGCCTACTACGCGGATAACTTCGCCGGCACGTTTAGCCAGAACGCAGACACCGGAGTCAGAAGCAACCTTGTATTCCATACCGGTACCGATAATCGGAGCCTGAGTGCAGAGCAAAGGTACAGCCTGACGCTGCATGTTCGCACCCATCAGAGCACGGTTAGCGTCATCGTTCTCCAGGAAAGGAATCAGCGCGGTTGCGATAGATACTACCTGTTTAGGAGAAACGTCCATCAGGTCAACCTTATCCGGAGTAATGGAGAGGACATCATCCTTTGCACGGGCGGTAACACGCTCGCCCAGGAAGTAGCCGTCATCATCCAACGGTTCGTTGGCCTGTGCTACGATATATTTATCTTCTTCGTCCGCAGTCATGTATCTGATTTCTTCAGTTACACGTTTATTTTCTTTATCAACAACACGGTACGGAGTTTCCATAAAGCCGTATTCATTGATAACAGCATAGGTGGACAAAGAACCGATCAAACCGATGTTAGGACCTTCAGGCGTCTCGATAGGACACATACGGCCATAGTGGGAGTTGTGTACGTCGCGGACTTCATAGCCTGCGCGCTCACGGGACAGACCGCCGGGGCCGAGGGCAGACAGACGACGTTTATGAGTCAGCTCTGCCAGAGGGTTGTTCTGGTCCATGAACTGGGACAACTGGCTGCTGCCGAAGAATTCCTTAATAGCGGCAACAACAGGACGGATGTTAATCAGAGCCTGCGGGGTGATAACCTCGTTGTCCTGAATGGTCATACGTTCTTTTACTACACGCTCCATACGGGAAAGACCGATACGGAACTGGTTTTGCAGCAATTCGCCAACGCAGCGTACACGACGGTTGCCCAAATGGTCAATATCATCGCCGGTGCCATGGCCATCCATCAGGTTCAGCAAATAGTTGAAGGAAGCAAATACATCCTCATTGGTAACAGTATGCATTTTTTCATCGATACCGGTGGTGAACATCAGAAGCATTTCTTCTTCATGGTTCTGAACCTTGACAGCACGCAGACCGCGTTCGTTATAAATGCCGCTTTCTGCTATCTTATCAAGATTTTCATCGGTCATCTTAGTGCCTGCCGGCAGGATGATTTCGCCAGTTTCTTCATCAGCAATAGCCTCAGCCAGTACGGTACCGCTCAGGCGGTTGCGCCAGCCAAGCTTTTTGTTAAGCTTATAACGGCCAACATTAGCCAGATCATAACGCTTGCTGTCGAAGAAGGTGTTTTCAATCAGCTGTACGGCGTTTTCCAGAATAACAGGCTCGCCCGGACGCAGCTTCTTGTAAAGCTCCAGCATAGCTTCATCTCTGTTAGTGGTAGTATCCTTTTCCAGAGTTGCCAGCAGCGCAGGATGATTGCCGAAGCAAGCCAGGATCTCATCATTGGAAGACAAGCCCAGAGCACGCAGCAGCACGGTTGCCGGAACCTTACGGGTACGGTCTACACGAGCAGAAATAATATCATTAATGTCAGTTTCATATTCAATCCAAGCGCCACGGTTAGGAATTACAGTAGTACCGTAAATCTTTTTACCGCTGGGATCCATAGTTACACTATAGTAAACGCCGGGAGAACGCACCAGCTGGCTGACGATAACACGTTCAGCACCGTTGATAACAAAGGTACCGGTATCGGTCATCAGCGGGAAGTCGCCCATAAATACAGAGGATTCCTTAATTTCGCCTTTTTCCTTGTCTTTGAAAATCAGGCGTGCTTTAACGTTCATCGGTGCAGAATAGGATTCATCTCTCTCCTTGCACTCTTCAACGCTGTATTTAGGAGTTCCTAATTCAAAGCTTTCAAAGGAAAGCTCCAGATTACCTGCAAAGTCTTTAATAGGAGAAATGTCATGCAGAATCTCCATGAGGCCCTTTTGAACGAACCATTCGTAGGATTTTCTCTGGATATCAATCAAATGAGGCATTGCCAAAATTTCATTGATTCTTGCATAACTATACCGAGTCCTATCACCTACTGGAACCGGTTTAAACATGTAATTCCTCACCCCTTCTTGTATTATCAGCACACTAAACTCGGCGAATCATGCGTGACAAAAAAAACAACAAGGTTCTTACCACAAGGACCTTGTCAGTTGTCTTCGATGATCTGCCTCATCTTTCATTATAAGCAAGATACGCCGTTCAACCACTGACCCGGCAGTATTTGTTGTCAAAATTTACACCTGCAAAAATAATAATGATGTAGTATGATATGTTATCATAAATTACGCAAGTTGTCAAGATTTTTGTCAAAAAAATACAGACACACCATCTTCGATGTGTCTGTATTCGCATAGGCGCAGCTTATTCAAAGCGGCCTTTAAGTACAATCTCTTTATCCAGCAATGCAACCTGGCCTTTAGCAAACAATGCGTCGATATCCAGGTTTTCGTCCAACACCAGCAGGTCAGCATCCGCACCGACTGCAACGCAGCCTTTTACACCGGTTTTGCCGAGCAGCTCGGCAGGTGTAGAGGTCAGCAGCTTGATAGCCTCCTCCAACGGCAGACCGCGACGCACCAGACTCTTGATAGTCAGATGCAGATATTTAGGAGAGCAGTAGGTCAGACCAATGCAGTCACCGTTTTCATTGAACTTAGGCTGAGAACCGAAGGCGTCACTGCTCATCGTCAGGTGGTCGGTGCTCATGCCTTCCCAGCTCAGGATTTCCATAATCTGCTCTGCACCGATTTCCATATCCTCATCAGTGCTGCCGGCAGTCATGTCAAAATAGCCGCCGCGACGTACCAGCTTTGCGCCTTCTTCCATCAGCTCGCGAGTACGCAGCATATGAGTCGGCAGGAAGTTCTTTGCAGGAACATCGGAATGGTCCAATGCGTAGAACAGCGGGTCCAGTTTGCCGATACCAGAACCCATATGCATGGTTACCAAACCGGCAACATTAGCCAACAGGCCACCGCGACGGGTTGCGGTAGCAACCTCAATCAGCTCCGGTCCCTGAGGATTAGAGCTACGATGATCGCTTACTGCAATCTTGGTGCCGATAATCGGTGGAACCATCATGATATCCTTTTCGATAGAACCGGTAATGGTCGGAGAAGGGATACCGTAAGCACCGGTCAGGCAGTAGGCGGTAATGCCTTCTTCCGTCAGTGCGCGTGCTTTAGCTACCAGGTTTTCTACACTTCTGGTTACACCGTCTGTACCCAGCAGGCCCAGAACAGTAGTAATACCGCAGCTGGTAATCTGGCTCAGCATTGCTTCGGGTACGCGGGAAGCAGGACCCTGCTCACCGCCGCCGCCGGTTATATGCATATGCATATCAATGTAACCTGGCAACAGCTTTTTGCCGCTGAAATCAAATACCTCAACCTCAGGCATACCTTCGTAGCCTTCAATTTTATCAGCAATACGCACTACCTTATCTGCAATAACCAGCACATCTTTTTTACCAAGATGCGCAGGTGCATAAACGTCAGCGTTTCTAATTAACTTAATCAAAATGTGTCACTTTTCCTTTCATTGTGTACTAAGCAACGGCTCAGTACTGCCGACTTGCTTGCGCAACCGGCTTATTTCTTTTCGTCTTCCAGCTTAGCAATACCGATACCGGTGTAGCCGTAGAACAGAGCGATAATGAAACCGGTGTAGCAGAGAATTGCCCACGGTGCATAATCCAGAGTTTCAATGCCGGTGCAGGCGGTCATATAAGCACCTGCTGCAGACCAGGGAACCAACGGTACAAATACGGTACCTGCATCTTCCAAAGTACGGGACAGGTTCTTAGCAGCAAGACCTCTTGCTTTATAAGCGTCACGGAACATTTCACCGGGAATCAGAATGGACAGGTAGGAGTTACCGGTGCACAGGCCCATGGTAATGCAGGAAGCAACGGTGGAAGCAATCAGATCGCCAGTGCTCTTAGCAAAGGTCAGGATTTTTTGCAGAACTACTTCCAGGCAACCGGCCTTGCTCATAATACCGGCAAAGCAGAATGCGCAGAATACCAGCAGAGTGGTGCCCATGATTTCAGCCATACCGCCGCGATTCAACAGCTTGATAATCTGCGGAGCAGCAGTAGCCGGGTCAAAGCCGGGAGTGGTCAGCATAGAAATTTTGAAGCCTTTTACGGTAGCCAGCAGCAGGTTTTTCAGGTTGATGTTTTGGAAAATCAATGCTTCTGCGCCAGCCAGAACAGTGGAAGCCATCATAACCGGCAGAGTCGGTTTCTTAAAGATAGAGCCTGCCAGAATCAGCAGTACAGGCAGAATCAGCAGAATGTTAAAGTTATACATGCCATCTAGCTGAGTCAGCATAGTGCTTACTGCTTCGGAAGAAACATCGCCGCCGATATTGCCCTTTAAGCCTACGAAAGCGTAAACAACCAGGGAAATAATAGTTGCCGGAACAGTAGTCCAGAACATGTGAGCAATGTGCTCATAAAGAGTAGAACCAGCTGCAACCGGTGCCAGGTTAGTGGTATCGGACAGCGGGGAGATTTTATCACCGAAATAGGAACCGGCGATTACAGCACCTGCAGTAGCTGCCAGGTTTACACCCAGAGTGCTTGCAATACCCATCAGTGCAACACCCATAGTAGCAACGGAGCCCCAGGAGGTGCCGGTTACGATAGATACTACTGCGGTAATCAGGAACGCGGTTACCAGCATGAAGGTCGGGTTTACAATCTGTACACCATAATAAATCATCATCGGGATAGTACCAGAAGCCATCCAGGTACCAACCAGCGCACCAACGCAGGTCAGAATCAGGATTGCCGGCATGCCCTTAGCAATCTTCTGGCAGATTTCGTCCATCATTTCATCCCAGGTAACACCAACGCGGTAAGCAATCAGGCCGGCAATAGCAGCTACCAAAAGCAGCAGCGGCTCGGTTGCGTAACCCAGATAACCTTTGCCGACAGTCAGAATAACCATCATGGCAATAATAGGAATAACGGATTCCGTAAAGGTTGGCATACGCCTATTTGTTTTTTCTTCAGTTTTTTGCATATCCTTTGACATAATACCCTCGTTTCTGCCAGTCATCCAGCCGGCTTAATTTTGCGCAAGCAACGCTATCTATAAAAATTTTATCATTATAGCTTAATTATCTCAACAGTTTTCTTTATCTATACTTATTGGAATTTTTCTTGTATACATAAGCAATTTATTCGCCGCTCTGTATTTTGTATACAAAATTTGTACTATAATTCGTGGACATTTGCTTAACCATACGCTTTTTTATACTAAAAATTTAGGACTTCTTCAAACATGCTGAAGAAGCCCTAAATTAAAAAATCAATAAGATTATTTTCCCTGTTATAGTATTTTGATAAATTATTCTTATATAAAGAACAGAAAGTAAATTAACCCTTTATCTTTTCCTGCGACTCTTTTAAAAGCTCCAAAAAGCGTTTTGTAGGCAAGGTAAAGTTAAATTCATAATCATAAAGAACCGATATAGGCATATTTCCCGAATACTTGACAGGGAATTCGACTAATGTCCCCTGCTCCAGTTCCTTCCTTACCTTTACCCGCGGTGTCAAGGCTATACCAAGATTCTGCTCAACTGCCATCAGCACGGATTCCGAATCACTGAAGGTCAATATACTTTGCAGACGCGTGAAATCAACCTTAGATTTCAGATGCTTATAGTATACCTCGCTTGCAGGATAAGCAATAAAGGGATAATCATAAATATTATTGTTTTCTCCCATCTGTTCATACAGTTCTTTGGAGGCTACAAAAACCATCGGCTGATTCCAAAGCTGTACACGCTTGGTATAAAGCGGCTGCACATCAATATGCACAAAGGCAAAATCATACAGCTTTTGTACAAAAGCATCATTTATTGTCGATTCTACCGTCATACAGCGGTTGACCTCTATATCCAGCTCGGGAAATTCCTTTTTGAGCTTCAGCAGCACAGGCAAAAGATAAAAGTTTATGCCCTGAGTAGAAACGCCTATTTTCAGACTGTAATTCTTCTTTTGAAACTGGCGCATTACCTCCTGGCTTTTCTGATAATCAGCCATCAGCTGCTGTGCTATCGGCACAAAGTTTTTACCTGCCTGCGTCAGATAAACATTCTTGCCATCTCGGGTAAAAAGAATAACGCCGTATTCTTCTTCCAAAGCGTTGATATGATTGCTGATTGTAGGCTGGGTAAAATTAAGATATTTTGCAGCCTGCGTAAAGCTGCGGCACTGTACAACAGTCAAAAAAGATTGATATACTTGGATATTCATTTCGGATATTCCTCAAATTCTTATATTTCATCGAGAACAGGTACAAAATATGCTTCCACGCCGGTAATTTCTCCCGGCTGCAAACGCACAAAGGTTTCCGACGCTTTACCGTTGATTACAAAGCAGGAATAAGTGTACTTGCCGGTTGCCTCACCGTTATCTGTTTCCTGCTGTACATCTGCTGAAGGAACAAACTGCTGGTAAATCAAATCGCAGTCATCGCATTCCTCTGCCTCGTAGCTCGTTGCACCATCAGGCTCTACAATAGCAATGCCTGCACCCTCACGCCCAAAAATAGGCTTCTTAATATAACGCTGACCTGCCAGCGGCTTGCTGTCCAAATAGGTCGGCGTTAAATGCGCAGCCAACAGTTCTTCCTCCTGCGGTGTCCAGAAAAGACGATGCTGATATAGATACCATGCCAGTGCCAACAGCGCTTTATTCTGCAGTACAATGGATTTTACAGGGTTAACCAGATCCACAGCCCCGAAATTTGCCAGCTCCATAAGTTTTAAGCCTACAGGATAGCCGTCTTCGCTTTCATCATCCATCAAAAGCTCCAGCGGATGCAGACGATACAGTATATCAATTCTATCTTCCTTATGGAATATTTCATTAGGAATGTACACTCCGTCATCATGTACTATAAGCTCATCTAAACCGACAAGGCGACAAACGAATGGCTGCTTGCTCAAAATGCGTTCACGCAACACCTCTTGCACACGCTCAAATAAAAATTTGGCGTTAGCCCAATCCTCACTGTAGCCTTTATCAGCAGCAAAAGCAATGCGCACTACATCCTTATCTGCATATTTAGGCTGTTCCAACAGCTTTAAAAAGGGCTCTGCCAGCTCCTCACCATCTGAACGCGGCTGCAAATGCAGGCCGTACTCCTTAGCAAAATATGCTTCCGCTACCTTGTTGGCATAAAAGGTTTCCGGCAAGGCGCAGGGTGTATCCGAATTAATTTCTACCAGCTTATAGCAGCCGTCGGTATTCTTTACAAAGTCAAGACGGCTGATATAGCTCACATGGTCCGAGTTATCCGCAAGGATATACGGTGTGAGCTTATCCGTCATATTAAACAGATTAAAGGGCATTGCGCCATTATTATTGGTACGCAAAGCCTCTGCCAGGCGTGACAGTGCTGCTGTAAGGCCGGCACTGATGCGCTGCAGCTCCCGCTTATTGGCATTGCTCATCAGCAGCGCGCTGATAGTAGGATAACGGTTTTCCCACTCCGGCGCATCCAAATACGGCATCATATTCAAATCAATTTTATCAAGCCATGTATCAGGCTTACGGTATTTATACATCTTCATCACCTCAGGAAATTGCGCTGCCGCTGGAGCGGCTCATGCCACTGCCGATGCCGCTTTTGCCTGTGCTTCCCGTACTGCCGAGCTTGGAATTTTGCGTGCTTCCTGCAGTTCCCTGCTGCACAGTAGAGCCGTTGGCGGTATTA
>OMDO01000932.1_pt1 | contig 15615 bp, 12 predicted proteins | sample 1674051 | NCBI WGS metagenome assembly OMDO01 (sample SAMEA103958138, study PRJEB25191) | human gut metagenome | biome: human-associated habitat [ENVO:00009003]; feature: intestine environment [ENVO:2100002]; material: feces | place: Germany | collected 2013/2015 | reverse complement strand
CGACGTACCAGTCACGGGTCAGCAGCTCAGGCATACGGTAGGTCAGGTTGGTGCCCACAACATAGGTCAGCTTGCCCTCGGCCACAGCCTTGTCGAACTTCTCCAGACCGCTGGTGAACAGGGGGAAGGTGGCGTTGGCGATGATGTTGGCAGCGCCGCGCTCCTTCAGGTTGCTGGCGACCTCCAGCATGCTCTCGCCGGAAGCAATGATGTCGTCTGCGATAAAGACGGTCTTGCCTTCCACGCTCTCGCCCAGATACTCGTGGGCAACGATGGGGTTGCGGCCATTCACCACGCGGGTGTAATCGCGGCGCTTGTAGAACATGCCCAGATTGCAGCCCAGCACGCTGGAGAAGTACATGTTGCGGTTCATGGCGCCCTCGTCCGGGCTGACCACGGTAAACTTGCTCTTATCAAAGGAGAGGTCCGGGTCCTTCTTCAGCAGGCTCTTCAGCACCTGATAGGTGGGCATTGCGTTATCGAAGCTCATCAGAGGCACAGCGTTCTGCACGCGGGGGTCATGAGCATCAAAGGTGATGATGTTGCGCACACCCATGGTCTGCAGCTCCTGCAGGGCCACAGCGCAGTCCAGACTTTCGCGCACCACACGGCGATGCTGACGGCCGCCGTACAGGCTGGGCATAATGACCGACACACGGTGTGCCTTGCCGGCCACTGCCTGGATCAGGCGCTTCAGGTTGGCGAAGTGATCGTCCGGAGACATGTGGTTCTCGTAGTTGAACAGCTTGTAGGTCACGCTGTAGTTGCCGGGATCGACCACGATGAAGATATCGTCGCCGCGCACCGACTCCTTCACCAGACCCTTGGCATCGCCGCTCTGGAAGCGGGGGCAGTCGCAAGGAATAATGAAGGTCTCTTTGTCAATTCCGGCAGCCTTGGCCCAGCGGACCAGATGCTTGTCGATCAGGCCGGTCAGTTCCTCTGCACCGGGGCAGGAGATCAGCCGCATATCTGCCACGCTGGGCTGCTCAAAGAACGACTTCGGGGAAATTTCAATGGACATAATCACAACTCCTTATTGCTGCTTTCCAATCCGAACGATCTGCGTACAAATGCGCATATCTACTTTTATTTTATCACAATTTGACATTTGTGCCATATCAATTTGTTTCAGCTGACGATTTTCTGCGCCTTGCACATCTGTTTTACCTTTTTCAAACAGAGACTGTGTGTTTTCGACAAAAAGACAGTCTATTCCCTGCCATTTCGCAAATTTCGGCTGATTTTCACGGAAAAGTAGGACTTTTTCTTTGCCCAAATCACCTCCCGGGAGAGCCCTTCCCGGAGAGGAAAATGTCGTGTGTCGGGCAGCAGAGATGCTTCTGTTTTCGCTCGTTCACCCTCCCCGGCAGAGCCGTAAAAACAAAGGCATCTGCAACAAATTCGCTGATCTTCTGAAACTCAGAAGCGATCGTTGCAGATGCCTTCTTATTTTATATGATTGCGATAGGTGCTTTGTGTTCCGCTTACAGGGCAGCGACCGCAGCCTTCAGGGCATCCACGCGGTCGGTGTTCTCCCACTTCACGCCCAGATCCTCGCGGCCCATGTGGCCATAAGCGGCCAGCTGACGGTAGATGGGCTTGCGCAGGTCGAGGTCACGGATGATGGCAGCGGGGGTCAGGTCAAACACCTTCTCCACAGCCTGCTCGATCTTCTCGTCTGCCACCGTGCCGGTGCCGAAGGTATCCACCATGATGGACACAGGCTTTGCCACGCCGATGGCGTAGGCCACCTGTACCTCGCACTGCTTTGCCAGACCCGCAGCCACGATGTTCTTGGCCACCCAGCGGGTAGCGTAGGCTGCGCTGCGGTCCACCTTGCTGGGGTCCTTGCCGGAGAAGGCGCCGCCGCCGTGAGGGGCGCTGCCGCCGTAGGTGTCCACAATGATCTTGCGGCCGGTGAGGCCGGTGTCGGCGGCGGGGCCGCCGTTGACGAAGCGGCCGGTGGGGTTGACGTAGATCTTGGTCTCATCGTCCAGCAGGTCGGTGGGAACGGTGGGCTTGATGACCAGCTCGATCATGTCCTTGCGGATCTGCTCCAGAGACACGTCGGGGCTGTGCTGCGTGGACAGGACCACGGTGTCCACGCGGATGGGGGCGCCGTCGTCACCGTACTCCACGGTGATCTGGGTCTTGCCGTCGGGACGCAGGTAGTCCACCAGACCCTGCTTGCGCACGTCGGTCAGGCGCTTGGCCATCTTCTGGGCGATGGAGATCGCCAGAGGCATCAGCTCCGGCGTTTCGTCGCAGGCGTAGCCGAACATCATGCCCTGGTCGCCGGCGCCGTTGTCCAGCTCGCTCTCGCCCCTGGCCTTGGCCTCGTAGCTCTTGTCCACGCCCAGCGCGATGTCGCTGGACTGCTCGTCGATGTTGGTGATAACGGCGCAGGTGTTGCCGTCAAAGCCGTACTGGGAGCGGTCGTAGCCGATGTCCAGCACCACCTGACGGGCGATCTTGGGGATATCCACGTAGCAGCTGGTGGTGATCTCGCCCATGATGTGGATCAGGCCGGTGGAGGCGCAGGTCTCGCAGGCCACGCGGCCATTGGGGTCCTGGGCGAAGATGGCATCCAGCACCGCATCGGAGATCTGGTCGCAGATCTTATCGGGATGCCCCTCAGTAACGGATTCGGAAGTAAACAGATGTCTTGCCATGATAATTTCTCCTTTCTTTTGGGAACACGCAATAAAAAAGCGCTCTGTCCGAACCGACAGAGTGCTGAAGCTTTCTTGCCTTCCCTCATCTTTCGATTCGTTCGCCGGATTTGGCACCTTGAAAAAACAGGTTGCCGTGGCTTCATCGGGCCGGTCCCTCCGCCACTCTTGATAAGGTATTTACTTGTATACGTATCATAGCACATTTTTCGCGGTTGTCAATAGATTTCCCGCAAAAACCGCAAATTATCCACTTTCCGGAAACTTTTTTATTGTTCAAAAAAATGACATGACTTTTTTCGTCCTATGCGCTACAATAGGCGTTACTTGAATTGATACAGGAGGACGTTCCCCTTGAAAAAGCTCTATGACGGGGTGCAGCGCTTCTGCGCCGCCCACCCCCGCTTTGGTATTCCCAATCTGATGCGCGTCATCGTCATCGGCAACGCGGCGGTGTATATCCTGTCCATGCTGACAATGTACACCAATCCCGCCGCGCTGGACTTTCTCAAATTCAACCTGAACGGTCTGCTCCACGGCGAGATCTGGCGCATCGTGACATTCATCTTCTATCCCAGTGCCAGCTCCCCGCTGATGCTCATCATCAGCCTGTACTTTTACTACTGGATCGGCTCCACACTGGAGCAGCAGTGGGGCACCGCCAAGTTCAATCTCTACTACTTCAGCGGTATGCTCCTGACGGTGATCGGCGCCATTCTGGCCAGCCTTATCACCGGCAACAACTTCATCAGCGTGGCGGGCACCACCTACGTGAACCTGTCCATGTTCTTCGCCTTCGCCATGCTGTTTCCCGACACCACGGTGCTGTTCATGTTCTTCCTGCCCGTGAAGATGAAGTGGCTGGCGTATCTGGACGGTGCGCTGTTCGCCTTCGACATCATCCGCGCCATTGGCCAGCACAACTGGGCAGGCGTGGTGCTGCCGGTGGTGGCGCTGCTGAACTTCGCCGTGTTCATCTGGCCGGAGGTACACTATCTGGCCAACCGCACCAGGCAGCAGTACAGCCCCAGGACCGTGCAGTTCAAGCAGGCGATAAAGCAGCAGGAGAAGGAAAAGGGCTATCACCACAAGTGCGCCGTGTGCGGCCGCACCGACACCGACTACCCCGATCTGCAGTTCCGCTATTGCAGCAAGTGCGCGGGCTACCACTGCTTCTGTCAGGATCACATCTTCAACCACGTACACTTCACCGAGGAGTGAGTGCAAAGCGCCCTCCGGCCTGTTGGCCGGAGGGCGCTTTTTCGTTTATTCACGCTCCGCCGCGCCGCTGACGATGTGGTAGTAGGCATTGGAGGTCAGCTTATAGGCCAGCGTATACAGCAGGGCGAAGGCCACGTAGCAGACGACGGTGGTGCCGATGAGCAGCGAGGTGTTGCTGAGGTTGAACAGCAGCAGGAGCTTGTGGATGAAGGGGAAGGCGAAGCACAGGTGGACGCCGGACAGGGCCATGGGCAGGAAAAACACGGTGAGCAGCTGGGAGTTGATGCTGCGGCGGATGTCCCGCTTCGTCATGCCCACCTTCTGCATGATGGCGAAGCGGCTCTGGTCCTCGTAGCCCTCGCAGACCTGCTTGTAGTAGATGATGGACACGGCGGCCAGTGAGAACACCACGCTGAGCATGATACCCAGAAAGAACAGGCCGCCGTAGGCGCCGTAGAAGTCGCTGCGGTTGGCCGCCAGAGACTCCACCTCCCAGCCGGTGGTGAGTCCGGTCTCCGCGTTGACGCTGTACAGGGCCAATTGCAGCGCGTCCGTCAGGTTCCGGGGCGTGCCGCCCTCTTCGTAGGAGGCGGAGCCGCTGTGCTGCGCGTCGTCAGGCAGGTCACTGTCGAACTGGTAGTACCAACGAAGCTGGACGGAGAGGTCGCTGTTGGCGGACAGATCCAACAGCAGCCGGGCGGCGCTTTCGAAGTCGGGCACCACCACGTAGAGGGACGGGGTGACATCGGCGGCGGAGGCGCCATTGACGGCGCAGCGGTCCAGCAGGGACTTCACGCGCCATGTGGTATCGCCCACGGTGAACTGCGGGGCCGTGTAGGTCATGCGGTGGCCGTAGACGTAGACCTCGCCGTCCGACAGCGTCAGCTCCGTGCCCGTAAGGGCGTTGTAGTCCGGCAGAGAGATCAGGGTCACGCGGGTCATCTCCGAAGCCGGGCCGCCGCTGTCGCTGGCGCTGCGCAATGCGCCATCCGGCGTCAGTATGCCGTAGAGCCATGCGGCGCGGTAATCCTGCACATTGTCGCGGGAGGAGCCCATGGCGTCCGCGGCGTCCGCCACGGCGGCGCGGAGGATGTCCAGATGCGCTTCGTCCATCTGGTCCAGCCGGTCGCCGAAATAGCACTCCACGCCGATGTCACGGGGGTAGCGCTGGTGCAGGGCGTCCTCCACGCCGTAGTACATGCAGGTGGTGGAGGAGAGCATCACCAGCACCATGGTGGCCAGCACGCAGATGCTGGCAAGACCCGCGCCGTTGCGCTTCATGCGGTAGGCCATGGAGGAGACGGACACGAAGTGGCGGGGCTGATAGTAGTAGCGGGGGTTCTTCTGGAGCATGCGGCACAGGGCCACGGAGCCGGCGATGAACAGCAGGTACGTGCCCACAATGACCATGATGACCGCCACGAAGAACCAGGTCAGCGCCTCCAGCGGCTCGCGGATGGACACGGCCAGCCAGTACGCGCCGCCCAGCAGGGCGATGCCCAGCACGGCCAGCGCCCACCTGGCGCGAGGCGGCTTCTCGCCTACGGACTCGCTGCGCAGCAGGGCCACGGCGCTGACGCGGTGCAGCTCCCACAGGGAGCGCAGGAAGATCAGGGCGTGGATGGCGGCGAACAGGCCCAGCGTCACGAGCAGCGAGGGGACGCTGACGGTGAAGGTGTAGGTGATCTGAAGATGAAGGAGATTCAGCAGGGCCGCCTCCGCCAGCTTGGACAGCAGGATGCCCAGCGCCAGGCCGATGAGAGTGGTGGCGCCGCAGGAGAGCAGCGTCTCCCACAGCAGGACGCGGGCGATGTTGCCCTTGCCCATGCCCAGCACGTTGTACAGTCCGAACTCCCGGCTGCGGCGGCGGATCAGGAACGAATGGGTGTAAAAAAGGAAGATCAGGGCGAAAAAAGCGATGACCATGCTGCCGAGGCTCATAATCAGGGCCGTGCTGCGGCCGCCAGACATCTGAGGCAGCACAGAGGACACCGACAGGCCCATGAGGATGTAGAACACGGCGGTGACGCCGGTGCAGGTCAGCAGGTACGGCAGGTACAGCCGACGGTTCTGCTTCATGCCCGTCCACGCCAGACGGGGGTAAAATCCGCGGTTCATCGTGCGTCACCGCCTGCCTGCAGCATGGTCAGGGTGTCGGAGATGACCTGATAGAAGCCGGCGTCGCTGCTGTCGCCGCGGTAGACCTGATGGAATACCTCGCCGTCCTTGATGAACAGCACGCGGCCGGCGCGGCTGGCCGCCTTGACGGAGTGGGTGACCATGAGGATGGTCTGGCCCCGGCGGTTCACGTCGCCGAACAGCGTCAGGAGCTCATCGGTGGCCCGGGAGTCCAGTGCGCCGGTGGGCTCGTCCGCCAGCAGCAGGCGGGGCTGGGTGATAAGTGCGCGGGCCACGGCGGCGCGCTGCTTCTGGCCGCCGGACACCTCGTAGGGGTACTTTTTCAGCAGGTCTGCGATGCCCAGCTGGTCCGCCAGAGGACGCAGGCGGTCACGCATCTCGCTGTACGGGCGGCCTGCCAGCACCAGCGGCAGATAGATGTTGTCCTCCAGCGAGAAGGTATCCAGCAGGTTGAACTCCTGAAACACGAAGCCCAGATGGTCACGGCGGAAGGCGGCGGCATCCGCCTCCTTCACGGCGGACAGGTCACGTCCGTCCAGACGCACCGTGCCGGCGGTGGGGGTATCCAGCGCCGCCAGAATGTTCAGCAGCGTGGTCTTGCCGGAGCCGGATTCGCCCATGATGGCCACATATTCGCCCTGCTCCACCGTGAACTCCACGTTGTGCAGGGCCTCCACGCGGCTGCCGCCGAAGCGGGTGGTATACACCTTGCGCAGACCGCTGACTTCCAGAATCGACATAAAAACGACCTCCTTTTGTTTGCAGGTCACAGTATAGCAGGGGCGGGAAACGGCTGCCATAGCGTTGGCTTACATTTCCCGCCCGTATTCTAACAGAATTGTAAGATTTCAGACGCTCACTCCAGAGGGCCGGTGCGGCGGCTCAGGTCCAGACGCAGCACGGTGCCCTCCCCTGCCGCAGACGATGCGGTGATGGTATGCCCCAGGTCGCGGCAGATGCGGCGGCAGAGGTACAGGCCGATACCGCTGGCCTGCCGGTAGGTGCGGCCGTTGCGGCCGGTGTAGCCGCGGTCGAAGATGCGGGGCAGATCCTCCGCCGTGATGCCGATACCGGTGTCGCGGATGCAGAGGGTGGCAGGGGCCTCCGCGTCGATGGTGATGCTGCCGCCCTCCGGCGTGTATTTCAGGGCGTTGGACAGCACCTGCTCCACCACGAAGCCCAGCCACTTCTCGTCTGTCACCACCGACAGATGCAGCGGCTCATAGTGCAGGGTGAGCTTACGGTCGATGAATTCCCCCGCGAATTTCCGCAGGCTCTGGCGGATGATGCCGTCCAGATCGCAGGCGCGGATCACATAGTCGCTGGTCCCCTCGTCCAGGCGCAGGTACATCAGCACCATGTCCACGTACTGCTCGATGCGCAGCAGCTGGCTCATGAGCCGGCGGGCATTGGGGGTGTCGTCCGGCTGGAGGGTCAGGCGCATGGCGGCGATGGGGGTCTTGATCTGATGGACCCAGGCGGTGTAGTAGTCCACCATCTCCCGATAGCGGGCGGCGTCGGCCGTCTCCCGCTCCGATGCGGCGCGGCGCAAGGCGGCGATGGCGGCCATGCAGTCGGCCTCCCCAATGGAGGCGGGTTCCGGCAGGTCCATGAGCTGAGCGTTAGCCGCCGTCTGGAGCTCCGAGAGCTTCCGGTGGCGGCGGAGGGTACGGGTATAGTCCCAGACTGCGGCGGCCAGACACAGCAGCAGGCTCAATAACGCAGGGTAGGCCACTGCCGCCAGCGGCAGGCCATACAGAGCAAAGCTGGCCGCCAGCAGGCCCCAGCTCAGGATGAACAGTAATATCGCCAGACGGTGCTGGCGGAGATATCGTCCGAAAAATTTCATAGGTCTCCTTATGTCAGTCCTGCGCCACCAGATAGCCCACGCCGTGGCGGGTGGTGATGAAATCCTCCAAGCCCGAGGCGGCCAGCTTCCTGCGCAGGCGGTTGACGTTGACCGTCAGGGTATTCTCGTCCACGAAGCTGTCCGTCTCCCACAGGGTCTGCATCAGCTTTTCACGGCTGACCACCTGTCCCGCCCGCTCCATAAGGCACAGCAGGATGCGGTACTCGTTTTTCGTCAGGTCGACGGACGCGCCGCCGTACTCCAGCTTCTGCACGTCCGTGCGCAGGCGGGCCCCGCGGCACACCGGCACCGGCGGCTGCACCGCAAAGTCGTAGGTGCGGCGCAGCAGGGCCTGCACCTTGGCCATCAGCACGTTCCGGTCAAAGGGCTTGGCGATGAAATCGTCGGCGCCCATGTTCATGGCCATGACGATGTTCATATTGTCCGCCGCCGAGGACAGGAAGATGATGGGCACGCGGCTGGTGCGGCGGATCTGGCGGCACCAGTGGTAGCCGTCGAAAAACGGCAGAGAGATGTCCAGCAGAATGAGGTGCGGGCCGTAGGCCGCGGTCTCCTCCGCCACGCGGCGGAAATCCGAGACGCAGCGGGCCTCCAGCGCCCAGGACTCCGCCTGTTCACAGACGGCCTGCGCGATGGCGGCGTCGTCCTCCACGATGAAAATACGGTACATGGCGCTCCCCTCCCCTGCTTTTTCGCTGCCAGTTCATTATACCCGACAGGAGGGCCGGTGGCAAGCCGCCGGAGCTTATGACTTTTTTAATTTTTGGGGTTGACAGCAAACCGTGTTATTCGTATAATACAGTTGACGACCGTATTACACAGCTAATACAGTTTCGCAGAAAGGAGGCGAGGCGCGTGATCTCATTTCAGGACTTCCGACAGACGGACGGCACTCCCATCTATCTCCAGATCGTCCGATACATCCAGCAGGGGCTGGCGGCAGGCACCATACAGGACGGCGACGAGCTGCCGTCGCGGCGGGTGGTGTCGGCGCTGCTGGCAGTGAATCCCAACACCGTGCAGAAGGCTTTCAAGCTGCTGGAGGACGAGGGGCTGGCCACGTCCCGTGCCGGAGCCAAGAGCTGTATCCAGGCATCGCCGCAGCAGATCGAAGCCCTGCGGCAGGCGATGCTGGAGACGGAGATGCAGGCCATGGTGGACGCGGCACGGCGCATGGGGCTGAGCCGCGAGGAGGCCCACCGCCTGCTGGACGCACTGTATGACAAGGAGGGAGCGGAGGTATGAGAAAGCATTTATCCGTACTGGGGCTGGCGGCCCGAGGCGCGGTGGGCCGCATACTGCTCATCACGGTGCTGACGGCGGCACTGGCAGGCGCGCTGCTGTATCTGGTGCCGGCGCAGACGCCCAGCCAGTCCACGGTATATCCCGACGGGGAGGTCGTGGAGACATATACTCCCAGCGACTACTGTTATCTGCCATCCCGCACCGGCGCCACGGTGGTGTGCGCCGTGGGACTGGCGGGTGTGATGGCGGTGCTGAGTCTCAACGGCTGCGGCTACGGGACAAAGACGGATCTGACCATGCGGCGGCTGCGCATCGGCGAGGGCGCGGCCAACCTGTGGTGGATGGCGCTGAACGCCGTGTGCCTGCTGTTCTACTGGGCGGTGATGGCGGCGGTGACGGTGCTGGTATTGCAGCTGCGCATCCGGAACATCGTACCGGACAACGCATTATACACGCCCGGGCGGCAGACGCTGCTGCTGGCGGTGTATGCCAGCAGCTTTCTGCACCATCTGATGCCTGTGCGGGACACGCTGGTGTGGGCGGAGGACGGACTGCTGCTGGCGCTGTGCGCCGCGGCGGCGGCGCGGTTCTCCCAGGCCCAGCGCCGGGGAAAATTCAGTATCGCGCCTATTGCGGCGCTGGCACTGACCATCGGCGGCTTCTTCCCACGGATGGGAGCTGCCTCCACATTCATATGGGCTTTTGTGGCCGCAGCGGGCGCGGGACTCTGCGTGGTGCTGCTGCAGAAAGGAGAGACGGAGGATGCCGAAAAACAGGACTTCCGCGTGCGGCAGGATGCTTGAGCACGTCCTGCCCCCCAACGTACCGGCGGACACCATGCAGGGCATCATCATCGGCAGTCTGGCCATCGGCGCACTGACGGCTGCCATCGACTTCACCGTGCATTACGCCGCGACCTACCGCGGCATGTTCTACTGGGACGGACGGCTGATGGACACGGCGCTGATGGGCCCCTTCTCCGCCTATGTGGAGCCGGTGGTCATCGTGTTCGGCGTGGTGGTGCTGCTGGCGCTGCTGTCCGCCGTGATGCTGTACAGCTCCTATTATCTGGGCGGGCGCAGCATCTATCTCATGCGCCGTCTGCCCGATGGGCGGCAGACCCTGCGGCGGCAGGTGTGGACCGCGCCGCTGGTCTGGGCGGTGTGCGCCGTGGCCGCGGCGGCGGTGGTGCTGGGGCTGTGCTATCTGGCGTGGCGGTTCATCACGCCGGAGCAGTGCATTCCCACGGCGGAGAATATCCAGCGGGTCATGAACGCCATTGCCGCGTCGCCCTATTCGCACTACTACGGTTAAGGAGGGATCACATATGCTTGAGATCAGCCATATCAGCAAGAAATACGGTTCCAAGGAGGCGCTGCACGATGTGTCCCTGACGCTGCCACAGGGGCAGATCGTGGGGCTGTTCGGGGAGAACGGCGCGGGCAAGACCACGCTGATGAAGTGCGTGCTGGGTCTTGTGCGGCACGAGGGCACCGTGACGCTGGACGGCGCCGCCATCGACCGCACCAACATCGACCGGCTCAGCTTTGCCACCTGCGAGCACTCGTTTTTCCCCGGGCTGACAGCGGCGGCCCATCGGGACTTCTACGCCGCCCACTTTCCCCGCTTCAACGACAAGCGGTTCCATGGGCTGATGGACTTCTTCTCCTTACCCATGGACAAGAAGCTGCGCAGCTTCTCCGCCGGTATGCAGAACCAGTTCGAGGTCATCATGGCGCTGTCGCAGGGCGCGGACTACATCCTGATGGATGAGCCCTTCGCCGGAAACGACATCTTCAACCGCGAGGACTTCTACAAGGTGCTGCTGGGCATCCTGACGGAGCGGGAGACGGTGCTTTTGAGCACCCACCTCATCGAGGAGGTGAAGGACTGCATCTCCCGGGCCGTACTCATCCGCGAGGGCGGCATTGTGGGGGACTGCTCCGCCGAGGAGCTGGAGGAGTCCGGCAGAGACCTGATGGGCTATATCAAGGAGACATATCACTACAGGCCGGAGCGTGTCAGTCAGGCACTGGATGCCCTGACGGACGGAGAGGAGGGCGAGGACGCATGAAACAGAGCCTTGCGGCCGCGGCGGCCATGCTGGTGCTGGCGGCGGCGGTACTGACGGCGGCCAATACGGCGCTGGACGCCACCGCCGTGCCGACGCCCTACACCGCCGTCCTCTCCCACGGCGACGCCGCAGCGGCGGAGGGCCTGCGCTTCCGCACCGCCGCGCGGTTCGGCAGTTGCCTGCGGTGGGACACGGTGTACGACGTGGGGGCCAATACGTGGGAGTCGGAGGAGTCCTTTGCCATGCGGGTCTACAACAACGCCTACACCCAGTATGACGATGTAACGGATCGTCCATCGTGGGAGAGCTTCAACACGCGGTACATCAATGCGGCGATCCGGCGGGACGATGCGCTGGGTGCGCACCTGCGGCAGGCCGCGGAGGCCCGGAATCGTGGGAACGGCTACGAAAGCAGCTACGCCGAGCGGGTGATGCTGCGGGAGTACTATGAGGCGTATCCCCTGTACCTGGCGTCCGATGCGCACAGCGTGGGGCAGCTGTTTGACGACTACAGCGACTACGATGAGCTGACGTTCCCCATGTTCGACAGGCTGCGCATCCCGGTGGGGGATGCGGACTGGATGGAACCCAGCGTTGTTACCGGTTCCTCCGGAATGATGTATCTCACGGGCGACACGCGGCTGCGCACCCAAAACCGGTTCACGCCGCTGTCGCTGGGGTGCGAGAGCGGTACGCTGGTGACGGTGGGCTTTTCCCCCGACGCGGAACCCCAGGCGGAATGGGCGCCGGAGGGCTTCGGGCTGTGGTACATCCCGTTCATCAAGGAGAGCGGCACCAGCCGGGCCGGAGGCGGCTACGTCTACACGCGGGTGGATGCGGACAATGCGCAGCTGGTGTGTGAGCTGGACATCGCCGCGCAGCGGGTGGTGGGCTTGCAGTACAGCGGCGACCGGTCAGAGGTGCTGCTGACCACCGCTGAGGACGGTCAGTACGTGCTGCGCATTCTGGACGCGGCGGACTTCCGCTGCAAGCAGATCGTCCCGCTGGTGGAGGTGGGCGAGCTGCTGCACTGGGAGGGCACCGTCGGCACCGGGGCCGGTTTTGCCTATCAGGAGAGCCGGTCGGACTACCCCACCGTGACCTATCACAGCGAGGACGACCTGCTGGTGGCCGCTGCGGGCAAGACGCTGGTGGTGCTGCTGCCGGAGGGCGGCGGCTGGGCCGTGGAGTTCACCACGCCGCTGCTGTGGCCCACATGGCAGGACGATGGAACGCTGGACTGGGGCGCGGCCATGCTGACGGACGCTGCGGACGCGTGGTACTACGGCAGCTCCACCATCGATCTGACGGACGAGGTGGACCGCATGCCCATGTGCTGGCAGGACGGGAAGCTGGCGCTGGCCGCCAACGACTACAGCGGCGAGCAGACGCTGGTGGAGGTCTACGACCGGACGGGGCTGCGGTACGGTGCGCTGCTGGACGCGGGGCTAAGTGCGCAGGAGCGCTCCAGCTTCGGCTTCAGCGCGGCGCGGGAGTATCCCGAGCTGGTCTGGGAATAAACAAAAAAAACAGCCCTCCGGCACTTCTGAAGTGTCGGAGGGCTGCTTTTTCTGCTGATTTTGGGGCGTTATTCCACGGTGACGCTTTTGGCCAGATTGCGGGGCTTGTCGATGTCGCAGCCACGGGCCAGGGCGATGTAGTAGGCCAGCAGCTGCAGGGGCAACACGCCCAGCTGGGGCAGGAGCATGGTCTCCGTCTCCGGCACGGTGAGGACGCGGGCCACGCGGCTGTGCATCCGCTCCGCGCCGGTCTCGGTGGTCAGGGCCAGCACCCGGGCGCCCCGGGCCTGCACCTCCACCACGTTGCTCATGGCCTTGTCGAACAGGGGCATATACGTGGCGGCGGCGATCACCGGCGTGCCCTCCTCAATAAGGGAGATGGTACCGTGCTTCAGCTCGCCGGAGGCGTAGGCCTCGGAGTGGATATACGAAATTTCCTTCAGTTTCAGGCTGCCCTCCAGCGACAGGGCGTAGTCCAGATTGCGGCCGATGAAGAAGATCTGCTCATGGCCCGCCAGCTCCCGAGCCGCGGCCTGTATCTCCGCGGTGTCGGAGAGGATATGTGCCATCTGGGCGGGCAGGGCCTCGATGCCCTGCACCATGGCGGTGTAGGTGTCGAAGTCCACGGTGCCTAAAATATCGCCGAAGTACAGGCCCAGCAGGTTCAGCACCACCATCTGGGTGCTGTACGCCTTGGTGGTGGCCACGGCGATCTCCGGCCCCGCCCAGGTATACAGCACGTCGTGGGACTCCCGGGCGATGGAGGAGCCTACTACGTTGACGATGGACAAAATGCGGGCGCCGCGCTTTTTGGCCTCCCGCAGGGCGGCCATGGAGTCCAGCGTCTCGCCGGACTGGCTGATGACGATGACCAGGTCGCCCTTGCCCACGATGGGGTCGCTGTAACGGAACTCGGAGGCCAGACTCACCTCTACGGGGCGGCGAAGCAGGCGCTCCAGCACGTACTTGCCCACCATGCCCACATGGTAGCTGGAGCCGCAGGCCACGATGCACACGCGGCCCAGCTCCCGTATCTCACGATCCGTCATGGTCAGGTCGCTGAGCACCACGCGGCCGTCCCGGATGCGGCCGGTGATGGCGCGGGCGATGGCGTCGGGCTGCTCGTAGATCTCCTTGAGCATGAAGTGGTCGTAGCCGCCTTTTTCCGCGGCGTCCACATCCCAGTCGATGTGGTGATGCTCCTTTTCGATGGGGCGGCGGCGCTCGTCATAGATGCGGATGCCGCCGCATGTGACGATGGCCAGCTCGCCGTCGTCCATGTACACGATATCCCGTGTGTGGCGCAACAGCGCCGTCACGTCGGAGGCGATGAAGTTTTCCCCGTCGCCATAGCCCAGCAGCAGCGGCGCGTCCTTGCGGGCGGCGATGAGACGGTCCGGCGCGTCGGCGCAGACGATGCCCAGCGCGTAGGCGCCCTCCACGGCGGAGAGCATGCTGTTCACCGCCTCGAACACGTCGCGGCTGGCGGCGTAATAGTAGTCCAGCAGCTGGGCTACCACCTCCGTGTCCGTCTCGGAGCGGAAGGCGTAGCCCTTGGCGGTGAGCTGGGCGCGGAGCAGGGCGTAGTTCTCGATGATGCCGTTGTGGACAACGGCGAACAGGCCGCTCTGGCTGACCTGGGGATGGGCGTTGATGTCGTTGGGCTCACCATGGGTGGCCCAGCGGGTATGGCCCACGCCCAGCGTACCGGTGAGGGTGCGGCCCTCCTCCGTCAAATCGGCCAGCGCCTGCAGGCGGCCTCTGGTCTTGCAGACCTGCAAGCCCTCGGGGCCGCAGACAGCCATGCCCGCCGAGTCGTAGCCGCGGTACTCCAGACGGCGCAGGCCGTCCAGCAGGATGGGGGCGGCTTCCTGCGCGCCCACGTATCCCACGATTCCACACATATTTGATTTTCCTCCTGAAAGATATGATCTCTGTCGGAAGAACAAACACGCAGACCATTTGTGTCTTCGCATCCGGTCACAGCCCCTCTGTTTTGCGGTCGCCCGCATATTTATGAGCTGTGTGCGCATCCGGACGATGCGGAGGAGCATCCGCCGAATTTTCGATCGCTCCCCACCTCGTTATCCCACGGCGGCGGAAAAGAAAAATATCCGCCGGCCTGCCGGCGAGAGATTTTTCGTCAAGACAAGGCGCAAAAGCGCAGGAATACTTTCTGTATTTCCAGCTTTTGCAACGATGTATTGGCGGAAAATATCCGCCGGCGCGTGGGAGCATGGCGCTTGTGTCGGAACCTGTGTCCGAATCCTCCTTTCACATTCTGCGTATCTATGCAAACGCTGCGGGCGGCATATTTCCGGCCCGCAGGGGCATACTGAGAGAAATACCCTATGGAAAGGGCGTGTATCGCTTGGCAACTGCGTTTTTCCGCACCATCATCCTGTACCTGCTGCTGATCGCGGGCCTGCGGCTCAGCGGCAAGCGGCAGATCGGCGAGCTGGAGCCCATCGAGCTGGTGCTGACGCTGCTGATCTCCGATCTGGCGTCGGTACCCATGCAGGACTTCGGGCTGCCGCTGCTCAACGGCGTGGTGCCCATTCTGGCACTGATCGCGCTGTCCACCCTGTTCAGCTGCGCCAGCCTGCGGAACGTGCGGTTCAGGTCGCTGGTATGCGGCGAGCCGGCGCTGGTCATCAGGGATGGCCGCATCCGGCAAGAGGTGATGCACCACAACCGCCTGACGCTGGACGAGCTGATGCGGGATGATCCGGCAGAGAGATATCAGCAGGAACAGGATGTAAGAATGGAGGGCATGGCATGGTGACGCTGTTTTTAAGGCAGGGCGAAAATGGAAAGCAGGTGCTTCTCTCATTTCCTACGACAACTCCCGCAGAAAAAGCGGACGTGGCT
>OMDO01000920.1_pt1 | contig 15802 bp, 10 predicted proteins | sample 1674051 | NCBI WGS metagenome assembly OMDO01 (sample SAMEA103958138, study PRJEB25191) | human gut metagenome | biome: human-associated habitat [ENVO:00009003]; feature: intestine environment [ENVO:2100002]; material: feces | place: Germany | collected 2013/2015 | reverse complement strand
TCCTGTTTCAAAAGAAAATCCCATTTTCTGATACCCAAGTACAAAAACAAGACTTACGATGAAAGGAATACAGCTTCCTGCATATCCCCAGGCATATCCGAAAGAAGAAACCCGATCCATCCGCTCCGGGGCTGTCACATCCGAAAGCATGGAGTCATAAAAAACCAGACTGGAATTAAATCCAACCTTTGCAATGATAAAAATTACCAGAAACGAAATCCACCATGTGGTCAGTCCCATCAGCAGACAGCCGGCGCACCCGACCAGAATACACGATAAAAAGAGCGGCTTTTTGAATCCCCTGGTGTCTGCCAGCGTTCCCATAACCGGTCCTAAAACTGCAACAATCAGTGTGGAAATGGATGCCGCATACCCCCAGTATGCCAGATAATCCACATCCGAAACTCCCGCATTTTGCGCAAGATAATTAAAGTAAACAGGAAGTATTGTGGAAACCATCAAAACAAATGCCGAATTTCCCACATCATAAAGAATCCAGCTTTTCTCCTTTTTTGTCAATTTAAACTGCATGTTTTACCTCTTTTCCATTTTGTACAACCTCTTTTCCAACCAGCTGTGATCCAAAACTATAATCAAAGATAGGTTCTAATCCCCTGCTCCCATCCAGATAAGTGCCAAACTGGCTGATCATCCGCAGGGCACTGAGTTTTGCCTGACAGTAATACTGCATCAGCTGCCGGTTGCTGTCTTCACACTGTGGATTTTTACGGTAATTTACAAGCAGACCGTGCATTTCTTTGTAATTCCCGGAAACATACAAAAGTGCATAAATAAAGAACCGCCTGATTCTGGATGGCGCAATCAGCATGTTATTATAGGTGATCATTCCTTTTAATGCTTCCCGGACATCTGCCGGTGTCGTTTTCGGATAAAACCAGCGGATCACTTCCGCATTTTCCATACACGGGACAATATGTTCCGTCAGATTCTGCCGCAACGGATCTTTCCTATCCATAAGCATAAGCATACGGTCAAACTCTACTTCAATTTCCGTATGGGAAATACCACTTGCTGCAATTTTCTCATCAATATACCCATGGCAGCTTACATCAAGTGCAAAATGGTTAAGCACTCCATAGGTGTATGCCAGAAATGGTTCTTTTTCCTTCTGGCTATTAATTATATTTTTGGCTCTTTCAAAAAATTCTTTTCCGGAATGTCCATGCAAATCATATCCGATCTGGTTGACCGGATTCGGTCTTAATGGCTTATAGTAAAACAAAATATCCGGTCCGTGAAGTCCGATCAGATACAGCTGTGGATATTTTTCAATGATTTTTCTCTCATTCCCTTCGAGTTCCCTGCGGACCTGCTGTCCAAGCCGGTAATGTGCATACGTTGACGGCATGATTTTTTCTCCTCTTTTCCCTGTCATTTTTATATCTAATTATATGCCGGCTCTGTAAATTTTGGGATGGTGCATGTATAAAATGCAGGTAAAATTTATATAATTTGACCTTTTCCCAAACGTAGCATATAATAGGAAAAACCAATGGACATGTATGATTCTTGGGGGGGATATCCATGATTACAATGTTAGCGAAAATCTTTATCAAAAACCGTCCGGCAAAAGAACAACGGCAGGCATATGGCACCCTGTGCAGTATCGTTGGAATCTGCTTAAATGTCTGCCTGTTTGCCGGAAAATATTTTGCCGGAATGTTAAGCGGTTCCGTTGCCATCACAGCGGATGCATTCAACAACCTGTCCGATGCCGGTTCCTCTTTTATTACACTAGCCGGATTTCTTTATGCCGGGAAAACTCCAGATTCGGAGCACCCGTTCGGACATGGGAGGTTTGAATATGTGTCGGGATTTGTTGTAGCGATTGCTATCCTGATGATGGGATTTGAACTTTTAAAAACTTCCTTTTCCAAAATTCTGCATCCGGAAGCCGTAGACACAAGTCTGCTTGCCATGGGAATTCTGGTATGCTCCATTCTGGTAAAAATCTACATGTACTGTTACAACCATTATATTGGGAAAAAACTCGATTCGGATGCCATGCAGGCGACCGCCATGGATTCGCTTTCCGACACCATTGCCACCTCTGTGGTTCTGGCAGCCATGATTATTATGCGCCTGACATCCATCAATGTCGATGGATTTGGCGGTCTGCTGGTAGCCATTTTCATCCTCTATGCCGGAATAAAAGCGGTCAAAGACACCATGGATCCGCTTCTCGGAAAAGCTCCGGACCAGACATTTGTCCGGGAAATCCGTGCCATTGTCATGTCCCATCCCAAAGTACACGGTATCCATGATCTGATCGTTCATGACTACGGTCCCGGCCGCCGCATGATCACCCTGCATCTGGAAGTTCCGGGGAATGAAGATGTCTTTCAGCTCCATGACATGATCGATCACATTGAACGGGAGCTGGATCAGAAACTCGGATGTGAAGCCGTCATCCACATGGATCCGATTGAAACCAATAATGCCGCAATTGCCCAGATGCAGCAGCAGGTAGAACAAAAGGTTCTTGAAATTGACCGCCGTATTACCATCCACGATTTCCGCCTGATCAACTGCGATACCCACACCAGCATTGCCTTTGACGCGGTCATCCCCTATGGTATGCGGATCCGTCCGGAAGACCTGAAGGAAAAAATTGAAAACAAGCTGCAGGAAATCGAAGGAAACTATCAGTTTATGATTCATGTGGATCAGAGTTATGTACCTGTATAAAAATAACGGTTCGCAGATTTCCGCGAACCGTTATTACTGACAGCTTTATTTATTGCATGCCTCGTAAGCATCCTGAAAGAAAATCTCCTGTGAGTTTACCGGCTCCTCATTGATATGACGATCCTCATAAATGCCTTCGGCATTCTGCTCTTTTCCCTTCTCATCATCTTTCATGATGGTATCAAAGATATACCGGATGCGCTCCCGGATTGCAGGATCATAAACCGGAGCTGCCACTTCCACGCGGCGCACCGTATTTCTCGTCATAAAATCGGCAGATGCAATGTACATCTTTTCTTCATCCCCCACACCAAAACGATAAATTCTGGAATGTTCGAGATAACGTCCAACAACGGAAATCACCCGGATATTTTCCGTCACGCCCGGAATCTGTGGCTTCAGGCAGCAGATGCCCCTCACAATCAGATCAATCTTTACACCGGTCTGGGAAGCCTCAATCATCTTATCAATCAGGACTTTATCCGTCAGGGAATTAATCTTGACCCCGATATAAGCCTCTTTTCCGGCTTTTTTATTTGCAATCTGCTCCTCCATCATCTCAAGGACTTTGTTCTGCAGACATTTCGGTGCAACCAGAAGTTCCGAAACCTCATCCACCGTTTCTCCCTGCTGTAATGCAAGAAACACTTTTGCTGCATCGGCACCGATTGCCTGATTTGCGGTAATCAATGACAGGTCCGTGTACAGTCTTGAAGTTTTCTCGTTGTAATTTCCGGTTCCAATCTGCGTGATGTACGCATAACTGTCCCCTTTTTTCTGTGTGATCAGGCAAAGCTTCGAATGTACTTTGTAATCGCCCAGTCCATACAGTATCTGGCAGCCGGCATCTTCGAGCCGGTGCGACATCTCAATGTTATTTGCCTCGTCAAACCGTGCCCGCAGTTCCACAAGTACCACCACTTCTTTTCCGTTTTCCGCTGCCTCAATCAACGCATCAATGATCTTGCTCCGGTCTGCGACACGATACAATGTCATTTTGATGGATACCACATCCGGGTCTTCCGCTGCATCATTCAACATTTTGATAAACGGTTTCATGCTCTCAAACGGATAGGAAAGCAGAACATCCTTTTTTTCCACCTGTGACAGGATACTTTCATGCATGGATAATGCCGGCGTCTCCCGTGGGCTTCTCTTTTCATAGAACAGTTCTTTCTGGTCACGCAGATAATTCTGCAACGTAAAAACAAACGAAAGATCAAGCGGTGTCTTTACATTAATAATATGACTGGTTCCAATTTCCAGAAAATTAGACAGTTCCTGCTTTGCTTCATCATTGATCTTACGGCTCAGTTCCACCCGGACGGGATCCAGACGGACACGTTTTTTGATAAGCTGCTCCATCATATCCCGGTAATCCATATCTTCGTCATACAGATCATGTGCATCAATATCTGCATTCCGTGTCACACGCATAATGGATTTCTCGCGAATGGTATATTTCGGATACAATTTTGAAATAAAATGCAGAATCAATTCCTCAGACAGCATAAAACATCCCGGTCTGGTCGGTATCTCAATCAGACGTTTGAACACACTGTTGGAACACGGAACAATTCCGGTCTTTTTCTTTCCTTTCTGTGATGTCAGGAGCACAATTGCATACAGCTGCTTATTTGCAAGGAACGGAAACGGCTGCTGTTTTCCAATGACCATCGGAGATAAAAACGGTGCAATATGTGCATCAAAATATTGTTCAAGAAGTCTTCCTTCTTCATTGGAAAGACGGTTAAAATTGATAATCCGGATTCCTTTTGGCTCAAGTTCTCCCATGAGCTGTTCATAGATTTTTGCCTTTTTCTTTTCTAACTGGCAGACACGGGCTAAAATTTCTTTTACCTGTTCCTCACTGGTCATTCCGGTCTTATTTTCAATCACCTTTTCTTTTGCATTCATCTGCATCATGAGCGTGCCCACGCGCACCATGAAAAACTCATCCAGATTTGTCTGGTAAATGGATGCAAAAGTCATGCGTTCTGCCAGCGGTACCCGCGGATTTCCCGCTTCATTTAAAACTCTCTCGTTAAATTGCAGCCAGGACAGTTCTCTGTTTGTATAACATTTTTCGGTCTTCTTCATTTGATTGGTCTCCTGTCTTTTTATCCTCTGCCGGATTATATTTTCTGCCCGTTTCAGCTGCCCAGCCAGCTGATGCAGAAACCGATTCCATATGTGCATGCCCTAATCCTCTGCAAAAAATGCCTGCATAGTTACATTTTCCTTTGCTACCTCCACAAGATTTACACAACTGTTTCCAATCCGGTCAATATTATGGAGCACATCATTAAACGGAATGGTAAGTTTGGAATCGCACTTTCCCTTTCCCACTCTGGCAATATGGTTTTTGCGCATTTTTTCACCCAGCTGCATGATGTCTTCTTTTTGCCGCATCAGTTCTTTGATATCCATATTCACATCCCCGGAAATCGCCTGAATGCAGCTTCCGTAAATCATCTGGATCTGTTCCATTGCCTTTTTCAGTTCTTTCAAAGCATCTTTGGAATACTTATGTTTTCCTTTATTCTGTTTTGCCACGGTTTCCATGATTTCCCTCGTCAGCTGCCCGATCCGGTCAATATCGCAGAGAATGTACTGCATACCGGCACTTTGTGATGCCTGTTCCTCGGTCAGCACACCTCCGGAATACAGTGATGCAAAACAATCATTGACCGAAGCATACAGCTTCTGCAGTATTTTCGCCTTTTCTTCTACAAGTTCTGCATTTTCTTTATCAATCTTTCCGTTTCTGTACTGCAGTTTTCCGATCATTTCATCTACAAGTTTTGCGCAGTACATTACTTCTTTTGCAACCAGCTGCAATGCTGCTGCCGGCTGTGCAATCAGCTTGTTATCCAGATATTTCGGATTTTCCAGTGCTTTAGTTCCCATTTCCTTTCCATCCGGTACAAGTTTCATCACAATTTTTACCATAAGAGGAATGAGTGGAATCCAGATCAGCGTCATGACAAGGTTAAATCCTGTATGGGCATTTGCAATCTGCCGTGAAATCACATCAATTTCGTTTCCCTTCGGCGAAATGAACTGAATCAGGGCTGCATACGGTTTTACAAGAAACAGGAATAAAATTGCTCCCGAAATATTAAATACACAATGGGCAAACGCCGTCCTTCTGGCATCTTTTGGCTGTCCGATGGAAGCCAGCACTGCGGTGATCGTTGTACCGATATTGTCTCCCAACAGAATCGGGATGGCACCGGTCAGTCCGATGATACTGGTCACACCGTCCGGTCCTGCCTGGGCTGCAAAATTCTGTAATACGGCAATCGTTGCACTGCTGCTCTGTACAACAAGTGTCATAACGGCACCCACGCATACCCCAAGAATCGGAATATGGGATACTTTTCCAATCATGTTGACAAATAATGCACTGGATGCCAGCGGTTTCATCACATCCCCCATCGTCTCAATTCCAAGGAATAACAGACCAAATGCGAAAATTGTCTGTCCGATATTTTTCACCTTTTCTTTCTTTGAAATAAAAGAAATAAGAAATCCCACAAAAATGAACAGATAAATATAATCCGAAATTTTAAATGCAATAATCTGCGCCGTCATGGTCGTACCGATATTGGCACCGAGAATAATGGAGATCGCCTGTGGCAGCGACATCAGTCCTGCGCTGACAAAGCCGATCGTCATAACCGTTGTTGCACTGCTGCTCTGTAACACCGCTGTCGTCAAAGCACCTGCAAGTACACCAAGAATCGGATTTTTTGTAAGCAGGGCAAGGATTTTCTTCATCTTTTCCCCCGCTGCTTTCTGCAGGCACTCGCTCATCATATTCATGCCGTAAATAAAGATTGCCAGACCTCCGACCAGTCCGAAAATAATTTTCATCGTCTCGTTCACTTATGGTTCCTCCCCATTTCTTTTCATAAACTTTACACTCCGTATACTTTTTTTCTGAGATTGTAATAAGTTTATCATCGGAGTGTAAAATCAAACCATCCCAGAATGTAAACCCTGTGTAAAATTTCTGTAATGCTGTAAAATTGCTGTAAATTTGCGTAAAGTCTGTAAAATCCCTGTAAATCGGTATTTTCAGGCTCTATGACTTTAAACCCATTGTAAAAATATTTCCACAATGCTAGAATAAAATAGTTACAAAGGAAAATGTTTTGGAAAGGGAAAACACTATGCTATCATGTCCAAACTGCGGAGGAAATCTCAAATTTGACATTCCTTCCCAGCAACTCTCATGCGAGCATTGTCACACACTGTTTGATCCTTATGATTTTGATGGGAAAACAAGTGATGCCGAAGAATCAAAGACATTCGACGGAGATTACGAGGTCACGATCTTTACCTGTCCGCAGTGTGGCGGTGAAATCTTAAGTACCGACAATGCAGCTGCCGGTTTCTGCAGTTTCTGCGGAGCCTCCACGATTCTTTACAGCAGAATCAGTCACGAAAAACGGCCCAATTATATTATTCCGTTCCAGAAGACAAAGGAACAGTGTAAGGAAGCGTACGCACGCCGTATGAAACATTCCATTTTTGCGCCAAAAGAACTCCGCGATCCTTCTTATATCGATAGTTTCCGCGGAATTTACATGCCTTACTGGGCATTTTATATCTCCCAGAAAGGTTCTCTCTCGCTCAATGGGAAAAAGACTTCCCGCCGCGGTGATTATATTATTACCGATCACTACGCACTTACCGGGGATCTGGATGCCTACTACAAAGGTCTTTCCTATGATGCCTCATCCTCTTTTGATGACAATATCAGTGAAGAACTGGCTCCTTATAATTTAAAAGGCATGAAAGCCTTTACCCCCGCCTATTTAAGCGGATTTTACGCGGACACTTCCGATGTGGATGCAAAAGTATATCAGGGCGATGCCGAATACACTGCATCTGCGGAAACAACCGGGCGTATTGCTTCTGACGGGACATTTGCCGGTTTTACCATGGATACCATCCGTCCTGAACAGCTCCATACAAAAACAGAAACCATCGACAGTACCATGTTTCCGGTATGGTTTCTATCCTACCGCAAAAAAGACCGTGTCGCTTATGCAACGGTCAACGGACAGACCGGACTGGTCGTTGCGGATATCCCGATTGATCCGAAGCGTTATCTGCTCGGTTCGCTGCTTCTGGCAATTCCGATCTTTGCTCTTTTGGCATGGTCGGCATTTTTACAGCCCTCTTCCCTGGTAATGACTACCCTGCTTTTGTCACTGCTTTCCATCGGTGTCTATTGTTACGAATGCGTTTCTATCCACCAAAAAGATACCGGGGCAAATGACCGGGGCAAAATGTTCATCCAATCGAAGAAAGCTTCTGCTGCAGACAAACCGAAAACCCCTGAAGCCCAGCCGGAGCCAGCCGCAAAAACGAATCCGCTTGGCTGGATTCTTCCGCTCTGTGCTGCGGTACTTTCGTTTGGGGTATGGTTCCTGCATCCGGTATCGGATCTCTACTATTACGGAGCCGCAATTCTTTCCATGGCTGCCATCCTCGTATCGTTCATCAGTATTATCCATGCGTATAATCTGTTGTCCACCCGCCGGCTGCCACAATTTGACAAACAGGGAGGTGATGACCGTGCGTAAAATAAAACGTATCCTTACGGCATTTGTATTTTGTCTGATACTCTCCGCCAGCACCATACCGGTTTGTGCATCCGCAGTTTCCGCTTCCAATGAGGAAACCGGCTACGTTTATGTGCTGGATGATTCTGCGGATTTTCTGACAGACTCCCAGGAAAACAGTCTGCAAAAGCAGCTGTATGACCTGACCGCATACTGTAATGTGGCTTTTGTAACCACAACCGAACACAGTAAATCTTCCACCGAAGATTTTGCTGCAGATTATTTCGATGATGTCTTTGGTCCGCATGCCAACGGTACGATCTTCGTCATTGACCGCTGCCTGAATGAGATTTATCTCTACAGCGATGGACAGGCGCACAAAATCATCACCAATTCCCGCGCACGTTCAATTACCGATAACACTTATACCTACGCGCGCGATAAGAATTATTATACCTGTGCATACAAGGTCTTTACCCAGATCGAAACGCTGATGCAGGGCAAACGAATTGCAGAACCGATGCGCTACCTCTGCAGTGCGCTGCTGGCCATTGTTGCTGCACTGTTTCTCAATCTCTTTTTTGCGCTGTGGAGTTCACGTTCCCACAAGGCAGACAGCAGACAGGTGATGACCGGATTGTATGCACAGATGCAGATCCATAACCCACGCACACAATTCATCCGCCAGACACGCACCTACAGTCCGGTATCTTCCGGCAGCAGCGGCGGTGGACATTCCGGCGGCGGTGGCGGTGGTGGCGGCCACTCCGGTGGTGGTGGCGGTCACAGTATATAATCCTGTAGAAAATGCGCATTTGTGGTAAAACAGTGCTTTAAAAAATGCGCATTTGTGGTAAAATAACAATATAAAAAATGCGCATTTGTAGGAGATGTTTATGTTTAAGCGAAAAATATATGACAAGCTCTTAGCCTGGAAGCAGGAATCTGCAGGAAAAACAGCACTATTGATAGAAGGAGCCCGTCGAATTGGGAAATCTACTGTTGTGGAAGAATTTGCGAAAAATGAATATGACAGTTATATTCTGATTGACTTTTCCACGGCATCCAAAAATGTCCGTGAACTTTTTGAAGATGTTTCCGATTTAAATTATCTGTTTTTACAATTACAATTTCAATACAGAACCGATCTGATAGAACGAAAATCACTGATTATTTTTGATGAAGTACAACTTTGCCCACTGGCAAGGCAGGCAATTAAATCGCTGGTCAAAGATCATCGCTATGATTACATTGAAACAGGTTCCCTGATTTCCATCAAAAAAAATGTGCAAAATATACTTATTCCAAGCGAAGAGCGAAAAATAAGTATGTTTCCGATGGATTATGAAGAGTTTTTATGGGCGCTAGGCGATACCACAACTCCGGTTCTTTTGCAAAAATTATTTACCGCTCAAAAACCGGCAGGCGAGAGCATGAATCGAAAACTCCTTCGGGATTTCCGTCTATATATGCTGGTTGGCGGAATGCCACAGGCTATAGATGAATATATCCAGACGAACAATTTTCGCAAAGTGGATGCTATAAAACGTGATATTTTAAGTTTATATGAGGATGATTTTAAGAAAATAGATGCAACCGGAAAACTCTCTCTTTTATTTGACTCCATTCCAGCACAGCTGAACAAAAATGCTTCCCGCTATCAGGTATCCAGCGTTCTCTCCAATGAAAGAGCTGACACAATTTTAGAACTGATTGCAGAACTGAAAGATTCCAAAACTGTTCTCGTATCCTATCATGCAAATGATCCAAATGCCGGCATGGCAACCAACAAAGATTTATCAAAATTCAAGTTGTTTCTCTGTGATACCGGATTATTTACGACTTTAATGTTCAAAGATAAGGATTTTACAGAAAATATTATTTATGAAAAACTTTTAAACGACAAACTTGGAACGAATCTTGGATATCTGTATGAAAATGTCGTGGCACAACTTCTGCACTCCAATGGAAACGAGCTGTTTTACCATACATTTATGAACAAAACCTCACATCATAACTATGAGGTCGATTTTCTTCTTGCACAAAAAAATAAAGTTTGCCCGATAGAAGTAAAATCATCCGGTTATAAAACACATAAATCTCTGGATGCATTTTCACTGAAATATTCCGACCGTATTCTACAGAAATATCTGGTATACACCAAAGATTTCTGCAAAGACGGTGATATTATATGTCTTCCAATTTATATGGTTCCTTTTATAAATCAGAGCAGCTTCCGCAGCCCCTTCGGGTAGTGATTCTTCATCACAGAACCTGCAAGTTTGCCCCAGCCGAGACTGTATCCATCTACCGTGATCAGATACCAGCCCTTCTCCCCTTCTGCCGGAAACGTCTGCCCGGCCAGATACGCGCGTGCTTCATCCACAGACAGATTCCAGCTGTGGCATGCTTCCTGCGGAGAAATTGCAAGCGCCAGTGCGTGTGCCGGTTCCAGCCGGTTCTTTTTAACTGTGCCAAGATGCAGGCCCGGACGCAGCACATGCAGCCGTCTGGTTGCCGGCATATGTTCCGGCATCAGATACAGCTGCTCTCCAAAAAGAAGCAACCTCCCGGCATCATCTGCCGGTATCTTTCCAAGAAACTCCTGTAATCCTGCAAGATACGCTTTTGCTTCTCCCTTTGCCAGCGGTTTTTCTTCTCCATTCGCACAATATCCCCGGTAATTTTCCGAAACGGTTCCCTCTTTTTCCAGAACCGCAACGAAATGTCCCTCTCCGTGCAGATGATGCGGAAATAACCGGATCGTATCGCCAATCTCCGCTGCCGGATGTTTTGTCCATGCCGCTACACCGTCTGCCATTCCCGGATATTTTTTCACCGGCACAATATGAAACTGCGGATGCTGTTCCAGAAAACGGCTGATCGTTCCCTCGTTTTCCTCCGGTGCAAAGGTACAGGTAGAGTAAACCATACGTCCTCCCGGCCGGAGCATGGAGGCCGCACATGCAAGAATTTCCTGCTGCCGCGCCGCACAGACCTGAACATTTTCAGGACTCCACTCCTCACACGCCTGTTCATTTTTGCGAAACATTCCCTCCCCGGAACACGGGGCATCTACCATGATCCGGTCAAAATATTCCGTAAACATTCCCGCAAGTGTCTGCGGACTCTCGTTTGTCACCATCACATTTTTTACACCCATCCGTTCCATATTCTCGGAAAGAATCTTTGCCCGCGCCGGATGAATCTCATTGCTGACAAGGAGCCCTTTCCCCTGCATCGCTGCCGCAATCTGTGTACTTTTGCCCCCCGGTGCCGCACATAAATCCAGAACTTTTTCGCCCGGCTGCGCATCCAGATATGCAGCTGGTGCCATGGCACTCGGCTCCTGAATATAGTACACGCCCGCCTCGTGATACGGATGTTTTCCCGGCTGATCTTCCTTTTCGTAATAAAACCCGTTCGCTTCCCATGGCACCGGCTGCAGGTGAAAGGAAGTTTCCTCAGCAAACCGATTCCGGTCAGTTTTTGACGGATTGATCCGCAGTGCCTGATAACGCGCATCTTCGTAGCTGTTTAGAAATGCCGGGTATTCTTCATCCAGCATTTGTTTCATTCGATCTAAAAAAAGTTGTGGAAGCATATCATTTCTCCTAAAGTTCTCCTAAAGTTTTCCAAAAAAACTTGGCAAAATATCCAACAAATAGTAAAATATAAATATGATAAAACGAAAGTACATGAGAACAAGACAATTAAAACCGGGCATGAAGCTCAATCATCCGGTCGTTGACCGTCTGGGACGTAATCTCGTTGCCAGAGGTGCCGAACTGGATGATTATATGATTGATTCCCTGTTGAAACTGGGTATTATGTCTGTTTACATCCAGGAGGGGGAAGAAGAGGAAAATCCAGAACAGGTTCCTACTTCTCCGGAAGCAGAAAAAAATATCGAACGGCTCCGTACCGAAGACCGCGCAAAAGTTACTCTTTCTGCCAGTATCCGTGAACGTGTCTCTACCGGTATCCAGTTTATCTACAACAATACAACCTCCGAGGAAATGGTTGCCACCACAGAGAGCATTGCCGATGACCTGATGCGTTCCATTAAAAGCAATGATGCCATCGCAATTGATATCTCTACACTCAAAACCAGTGACGAATACACATTCAAACACAGCGTGGATGTAGCAACCATTTCCATGATCGTTGCCAAGCAGCAGGGACTCTCTCCCGAAGAAGTACGGGAAATCGGTGTCTGTGGTTTGCTGCACGACATTGGAAAAACCAAAATTCCAAATGCTATCTTAAACAAACCGAGCAAACTTGATGATGATGAATTTGCCATTATGCGGCAGCACTCGACATACAGTTACAACATGATCAAGGATCGTGCGGAATTTTCTCCGGCTGTCTGCCTTGGTGTTTTGCAACACCATGAAAAGATCAATGGAAGCGGATACCCGATGGGTGTGTCCGCAGAGAAAATCTGCCCCTATGCCAAGATTCTGTCCGTATCGGATATCTATGATGCCCTGGTTACCGAACGCCCCTATAAAAAAGCCTATTCCCAGAGAGATGCCGTGGAAATGATTATGTCCATGACCATGGAACTCGACATAACTGCCATGAAAAGCTTCCTTGAAAGCATGATTCTATATCCGGTAGACAGCATCGTGGAACTGAGTAACGGCGAACAGGCGCGTGTGGTCAAAAATATTCCGCACTATATTCTCCGTCCTGTGGTTGTCGGGCTTACCAGCGGTAACGTTTACAACCTTGGAGAAGATATCAATTGTGCCAATATCATCATTCTTTAAACAACAGGGAACAGCTTTCGCTGTTCCTTTTTTATTGTGTTACCTCTTCACTTTCAAAAGGCTGTGCCGTCTCCGGCAGAAACGCATCGTAAATATCCACATGATCATAGATACAGCGCCAGCTGCTGGTGGACCCTGCAGTCACACAGATATACTCTTTTCCATCCGGTGTCTGTGCCATACTTGCCGCACAACTTCCGGACTGATTCACAAAGCCTGTCTTTGCCCCGATAATTTCACTGTGTGTATCCTTATCTTCAATTCTCCGCAAAAACCAGTTGGATATTGTAATCCCATCCGGATGTGGTTTGGATTTTGATGTCGTATAGGTTCGCGTTCCAAGAACTTCCCTGCACAGATCATTGTCCATTGCGGCTTTTAAAATCATTGCCATATCATACGGCGTACTGTAATGGTCATCATTGTATATGCCGACACAGTTGGTAAAATGTGTGGTCTCCGACAATCCCATTTTTTCCAGTTCCTGATTCATCATATCCACAAATGCTTCCTGTGAACCGGCCACATAAGTTGCCAGAGAAACCGCAGAATCTGCCCCTGATGGCAAAATGGTTCCATAAAACAGATCCCTTACCGTTACCTGCTCATCCACTTCGTATCCGGTATTGCTGCAGTCATTACTATAACTGAAATCTGTGGCATCAATACTGATGGTAACCAGCTCGTCCAGCTGCTCCGGCTTAATATTTTCCGCTGCTACCAGCACGGTAAAGATTTTGGTCATAGATGCCGGAACCATACGTTTCAATGCATCTTTTCCGGCCAGAATCGTTCCGGCATCCACATCAATGAGAATTCCCTGCTTGCTGACAACGGACTTCGGAAGCGATTTTGTCTCTGCGGTCTCCGTAGCGGAATAATCAAATACTTCCTCTGTTTCCGTCGGTATTTCCGATGCCTGCTCCTGCTGCGTCGGCTCAATCATCTTTGGATCTTTTTTGTTCTTTCCCTTTTTCCCCAGCACAACTGCCAATACCAGAACAACTGCTAAAATTACAACTGCTACAACGGCTATGTACCATCTGTTTTTTCGTTTCTGCATTTTCTTATCTCCTGTCCTGCCTGAATTGCTCTTTTGTATCATAGCACTTTCCGGCTATAAATTGCAATCCATTAGATACAAACGAGACGCAAAATCCGGAAAATACCGTACGTTCTCATCATACCCGGTGCCTCCGAATGCCGGGTGCAAATGTACACCTCCATACATCAGGGCATCCCCGTATGCACAGAAATCCTCCGTTTCCCCATCCATCTTTACAAATTTTGCCAGCAGATGATGTGTCACGGAATCCGGACGGATATGTACCGGAGCAACCGTGTTGACCAGATCCCCAAACTCCAGAATACTGTACGTTAACGCGCGGTTGGTAAAATGGTACCGTTTCTCTTTTGCAAGTCCTTTGGGATAATACGCATGAAACTGTGTATTCGGTTCCGCAAGTTTCTGCATCAGCATGCCGACTGCCTGTGTCTGATCTTCTGAAACACAGGTCCATTCTGTGAGATTTCCGTCAGCAAATGTCCGCCCACGATAAAATGTGCCCTGCTGCAATACACTACGCCACTTCCTGTACAGTGCAATCTGAGCCCTGATCTCCTCAAGTTCCTCTCTGGTACAGTCACAGAAATTACATTCATACCCCAGCACTGCGAATGCGGCAACTGCAAAGCGAGTCGTAAGCGGTGTCCGGCGCAGTGTCTGATGGTTCGGACACGCAGATACATGTGCACTCACCGTCGAGAGCGGATACCCGTAACTGTAATTTGTCTGTATGTCCGCCCTGCAACAGGCATCTGTGTCATCGCTTCCCCAGATCTGCGGAAAATAGCACAAAATGCCGGGATCAAAACGGTTTCCGCCTGCTGCACACCCTTCAAATAAAATTTCCGGAAAACGACGGGTCAGTTCCTCCATGCACCGGTACAGTCCCAGCACATAACGATGTGCCACCTCTCCCTGCTGTGCGGCCGGCAGGCTCTGTGAATAATAATCGGAAAACGTCCGGTTCATATCCCACTTCACATAAGAAACCGGTGCCGAAGAAAAGACCTTTGTCATACTGGCAATGATATACTCCTGCACTTCTCTCCTGCCAAGATCCAGAATTCTCTGGTTTCGTCCCTCTGCATGTGGTTTTCCGGGAATTTCAATGGTCCAGTCCGGATGCTTCCGGTAAAGGTCACTGTCCACACTGACCATCTCCGGCTCTACCCAGATTCCAAAAGCAAGCCCCAGATCTGTAATTTTTTTTGCTAGGCGCGATAAGCCGCCGGGCAGTTTTTTTGTATTCGGCACCCAGTCTCCCAACGAAGAAGTGTCATCGTTTCGTCTGCCAAACCAGCCGTCATCCACCACAAACAATTCGATTCCGGCATCTTTTCCCACCTTTGCCAGCTTTAAGAGCCTGCTCTCACTGATATCAAAATAGCAGGCCTCCCAGCTGTTTAAAAGTACCGGGCGCGGCCTGTTTTTCCAATATCCGCGCACGATATGCTCCCGGATAAACGCATGCATCCGCCGGCTCATGCCTCCCCATCCATCCGGCGCATAGGTCATAAAGGCCTCCGGTGCCTGAAACTGTGCTCCCGGCTCCAGTTTCCACGAAAATTCCCGTGGATTGATCCCCGTAAGAAGCCGGAGTTTTCCAAAACTGCTGACCTCCGCAGTCTCACAGTGATTTCCACTGTAGATCAGATGAAATCCGTAACAGT
>OMDO01000911.1_pt1 | contig 15869 bp, 9 predicted proteins | sample 1674051 | NCBI WGS metagenome assembly OMDO01 (sample SAMEA103958138, study PRJEB25191) | human gut metagenome | biome: human-associated habitat [ENVO:00009003]; feature: intestine environment [ENVO:2100002]; material: feces | place: Germany | collected 2013/2015 | reverse complement strand
TGCCCCTGCTTTTTTTGCGAGATCAGGCATGATCTCAGGAACGGGGTTAGCCATTGCAAACAGGATAGCATCGGAATTCATGGAAGCCACCATCTCTTCCGTCACAATACCTGGAGCGGAAACGCCGACGAAAATATCAGCACCCTTTAAAGCATCTGCAAGGGAACCGGTTTCGTGAGCCAGATTGGTGCGTTTTACCATCTTTTCCTGCATCCAGTTTAAGCCCTCTGCGCCATCGCAGAGAATGCCGGATTTATCGCACATAATGATATTGGAAAAGCCGTAGGTTATCAGCAGGCGGGTGATGGCAACTCCTGCACTTCCTGCGCCGTTTACAACAACGCGGCAGTCTTCCTTTTTCTTACCGACTACCTTTAGGGCATTGATGATGCCGGCGAGTACAACAATAGCAGTTCCGTGCTGGTCATCGTGGAAAACAGGGATATCCAGAGTCTCTTTTAAGCGCTCTTCGATTTCGAAGCAGCGGGGTGCACTGATATCTTCCAGATTGATGCCGCCAAAAGCGGGAGCAAGCCAGGTAACAGCTTTGATGATCTCTTCCGTGTCCTGAGTATCCAGGCAGATGGGAACTGCGTTGACACCGCCGAATTCTTTAAATAAGACAGCCTTGCCTTCCATAACGGGCATAGCGGCCTTCGGACCGATATTGCCGAGTCCAAGTACGGCGGAACCGTCGGAAACAACAGCTACAGTGTTTGCTTTCATCGTATAGGTGTAAGCGGCAGCCGGGTCTTTTGCAATGACCTTACAAGGCTCCGCAACGCCGGGAGTATAGACAAGTGCAAGGTCTTCACGGGTGCGGACGGGTGTTTTGGAAACGGTTTCAAGCTTTCCCTGCAGCTTCGCATGCAGTTCCAGCGCTTTTTCCTGATTTGTCATTTGATTTGCCTGCTTTCTTTTTTATTTAATAAGGAATGATGATGTCGGGGCATACGCGCCATTCGTAGCTCTCTGTATATCATCATATCTGATTTATTTGAGTGAATCAAGGAAAAAATCTTCCTATTCTGTTTTGAGTGTGGTACAATGAGCGAAACAGAAGGAGACGTTTGACTTGTGTCTCCGATGTGTAATAAAATTCACTAAAATGACAGGCACTTTTGATTTCTGACAAAAGACCGCTGTTTCCCGGATCGGGATGTTCTGGTGCATTTCAAAAAGATCGTTTCATGTAGAATTCCGTATGAAAATCAGGGACGAATCACGATGGCAGTAAAAGGAGTAAAGATTGAAAAATAAAAATTTTCAATCGCGAGATTTGTGTCTGCGCGCACTTGACACAAACTCGACATGCGCAAAAAGCGTGCGCAGAAATGAGAGGAAAAAATGATAAGAGAAAAATATGAATCTCTGGCAGTGCATGATCTGAAGGAGATTGCAAAAGCAAGGGGGATAAAAGGACTTTCTACAATGAAAAAGGCGGAAGTCATTGATGCGATGCTGAGGTTGGATGCCCAGGAGAATGCAGAAATCAAAACAGAACGCAGCGTCCCGGAGAACCGCCCGGCAGAGCGCAAGGATGCCCCGGAGAAGGACGCGGCAGAGCGGGAGGATGCTCTAAAGAGGGACGCAGCAGAGCGCAAGGATGCCCCGGAGAGGGACGCGGCAGAGCGCAAGGATGCCCCGGAGAAGGGCGCAGTGGAAAAGCAGGATTCTCATGACGGTGGGACAGAACCGGAGAGCAAAGCAGGGGATCGGGAGGAAAGACGGCAGCAGAGAACAGGAAAGCGCTTCATCAGCAATGGTTCTTATCATAATGGACGGACAGGAAGCCGCGACAACAATGGTACGCGGGAAAATACTGCAGCTGCAGCGCCCCGTGCTGCTGCGCCTGTGGCAGAAGAGGCACAGAACCGTGTGAGCGCGCCTGCACCTCGTTATAATGAGCGCTACAACAGTCCGTATAATCGCGGAACTGCACCGATCCAGAGTCCAGAGGACGACAAGTTCCCGACAGAGCTGGACAGCGGCATCACGGTAAAGGGTATCCTGGAGGTCATGGCTGAGGGTTATGGCTTTATCCGCTCGGATAATTATATGCCGGGAGAAAATGATATTTACGTGGCACCCAGCCAGATTCGTCGGTTCAATTTGCGGACAGGCGATATTTTAGAGGGAAATACCAGAGTGCGGACACAGAATGAAAAATTCTCCGCCCTGCTTTATGTCAAGACGATCAATGGTTATACCACAGAGGAAGCATCCAGACGAAGCAACTTTGAAGATATGACGCCGATCTTTCCGAACAGCAGACTGAAAATGGAACGTTTCGGCTGCCCGGTGGCGATGCGGGTCATGGATTTGTTAAGCCCCATCGGTAAAGGACAGAGAGGTATGATTGTGTCCCCGCCGAAGGCTGGTAAGACAACCCTATTAAAAGAAGTGGCCATGTCTGTAAAGAAAAATTATCCGAACCTGCATCTGATCATTCTCCTGATCGATGAACGTCCGGAGGAGGTAACGGACATGAAGGAGACGGTGGCAGGGCCGAACGTTGAAGTGATCTATTCCACGTTTGACGAATTACCGGAACATCATAAACGAGTTTCCGAAATGGTTATTGAGCGTGCAAAGCGTCTGGTCGAGCATAAACAAGACGTTATGATCCTGTTAGACAGTATTACCCGCCTGACCCGTGCCTACAACCTGGTGGTTCCGCCCAGCGGACGTACCCTGTCCGGTGGTATTGACCCGGCGGCATTGCATATGCCGAAGCGCTTTTTTGGTGCAGCCCGCAATATGCGCGAGGGCGGAAGCCTGACGATTCTGGCCACTGCACTGGTGGACACCGGATCCAGGATGGACGATGTCATTTACGAGGAATTTAAAGGAACCGGTAATATGGAGCTTGTGCTGGATCGAAAGCTGTCTGAACGCAGAATTTTCCCTGCCATCGACATCCCCAAAACCAGCACGAGAAGAGAAGATCTGCTGCTGAGTGCAGAGGAGATGGAAGCAATCAACGTGGTGCGCCGCGCGTTGAATGGTATGAAATCCGATGAAGCTGTGGATAAGGTGCTGGATCTGTTTGCAAAGACGAAAACCAATATAGAGTTTGTGCAGACGGTGAGAAAGATGAGATACCTGTAAAAATACAGCGCATGTGAACTGTAACTAATAAAATACAAAAGAGGGAGCGATCGGAACTGCCGACCGCTCCTTTTTTGTTCGTTCATTGAAAAATCAGCACCGGATGTTCTTCTTTTTCAAGGAAATCAAAAAAATACTTGCATAGGGCAAAAGTTTATGCTATATATAGTTGTATAAAATATACAACGAAAGGAAAGCGAACGATGAAGCTGCAGGAAACACTGGAACATCTGAATTTTTCAAGGCTGGAAGCACAGATTTATATGGCATTGATCGGTTCTGAGCCCATGTCTGCCTATCAGCTGGCAAAAAAAATCGCAATTGCACGCCCTTCTATTTACAATGCGCTGGAGCACATGCTGGATAAGGGGATGGTGGAGCTGGTGCCGGATCAGACAGCACTGTATACCGCCCAGGAGCCGGATGTGCTTTTGGGGCGGATGCAGGCGGAAATGACAGCAAACCTTTCTCTCGCCAGGCAACAGCTGGAAGAATATGAGACGGCGAAGCAGCCGGAGGTGCATTTCGTATTCCGGGGCTTTGAAACGGCGATGGCAAGGGCAGGGAAGCTTCTGGAGGATGCCCGGGAGGAGGTTTATCTGAATGCGGATTTTGATCTTTCCCGTTTTGCAGAGACCTTCCATCGGCTAAAGAAAAAAGGCGTGCGGATCGTTGCGTTTTCCTTTTATGATCTTGGGCTGAACCGGGAGGATGTGGAGTTTTATACCCACGGAGGAATGCTGACAGCACACCAGCCCTCCCGTCTGATGCTTGTGACAGACAGGCAGATGACGCTGACAGCGGACTGCGGTGCATTTGCCAACTGGAGCGGCACGGTCAGCAACAATGGGCTGATGGTGAAAATTTTGTCGGAGCATATTCAGCACGACATCACCCTGTTGCAGCTGCAGGAAAAGTATGGACTGGAAATGCATTGAAATGAGATCGGCTGCAGTTTAAAAGGATGCAGACTGAAAAAAGGAGGTCTGAACATGATTCATTTAGAAGCGGTTTATCATAGAGCGTCACAGCAGTTTTGTTATGCATTGAATGAGGAAATTTTGATGGTAGGGCTGCAGACCGGAGAAGAAGTGGAACAGGTTTGGATTCATTATGGTGACCCGTTTTCTACCGGTATTCTGGGCGGAAACGAGGCTTGGGAAGGCAGCCGGGAGGAGATCGTGACAAAAATGCGTCTGCCCCAGCACCTCTGGTGGGAAATTCCCGTGCAGCCTCCCTATAAACGGTGCCGGTATTTCTTCGAGCTGCAGGCAGGAGCAGAACGGGTCTTTTATTTTGAGGATGGCTTTCATTCGCCAGAGGATGTGAAAAACGGACAGCTGGGACAGTGCTTTACGTTTCCGTGGATGAATTCGGTGGATATCAACGTGACGCCAAAGTGGGTGCGGGAGACGGTCTGGTATCAGATTTTTCCGGAGCGCTTTTGCAACGGCAACAAGGAAAATGATCCGGACTGGGTAAAGCCCTGGGGATACCATACCGTAAGTAATCTCGATTTTTACGGCGGCGATCTGGATGGAATTCGTCAGAAGCTTCCTTATTTGCAAGAGCTTGGTATTACCGGACTGTATCTGACGCCGGTGTTTGAATCTCCCTCAAGTCATAAATATGATACGACAGATTACCGGAAGATCGATCCGGGCTTCGGAGATGAGGAGACTATGAAGCTGCTCGTTAAGGAGGCCCATGACAGAGGCATCCGCGTGATGTTAGACGGTGTATTCAACCATTGCGGCAGTAACTTTTTACCGTGGCGGGATGTGATGGAAAAGGGGCCCAAGTCCCCCTATTACGACTGGTTTATGATCAATCGCTGGCCCTGTCGGGAGCAGGAGGGCAGCACCCGGGATGGACGCTATTATTCCTTTGCCTTTGCGGAGCGGATGCCAAAGCTCAATACGAGTGAAAAAAAGGTGCGGGACTATTTTTTGGATACCGTTCGTTATTGGATTGAGACATTTGACATTGACGGACTTCGGTTAGATGTTGCAAACGAAATTTCCCATCTGTTCTGCCGTGAGCTGCGGCAGATGACAAAGCAGTTAAAACCGGATTTTTATCTGCTGGGGGAAATCTGGCATGACGCAATGCCGTGGCTTGGCGGGGACGAATTCGACGCCGTTATGAACTATCCCTTTGCTGCACCCATCCGGGAGTTTTGGTATCAGCCGGAAAAGACGAAATCGGATTTGGAAGAGGCGATCCATGAAAATCTGGTGCGTTATATGCGTCAGACGACAGAGGTTTTGTTTAACCTTATGGATTCCCATGATACAGATCGACTGATCCATCAGACAGGTGGAAATCAGGATCTCTTTTTCCAACAGCTTGCAATGCTCTTTACAATGCCTGGAAGTCCCTGTATCTATTATGGGACGGAAATCGCGATAGAGGGCGGCGCTGACCCGGATTGCAGACGCTGTATGCCCTGGGATCAGATCGAACAGGGAAACTATGCAGAGATTACGGAGCAGGTAAAGCAGCTGATAGCCCTTCGAAAAGAGCCTGCGGCCCGCAGCATGGAAATCACATTTGAAAATAATAACAGCTCTGACCGGGTGGTGGAATATGTCAAAACCGGGGCAGAGGGCAGCAGGCTCCGGGTTGTGTTGAATGCATCCGGAAAAGAGACCGATGTGGAGACAGATGGCAGCGTGCTGTTTGCAAGAGGTTATGAGAATGGGGTGCTGCGCGCAGGCGGCGCATTGGTGGAACGGCTGTAAAACAAGGATTTCTGGTCAAACCGCAGCGAAAGAGGACAAAAATTTCACCAAAACTTTACAGGCATGTATATTGACAGAAGACTTTGCATATGATAACCTTACTGCTAAACAAAATTCCCTGTGAGGGAGTAGCGAGCGCAGCAAGTGCAGCTGCCGGGATGGAACAGAGCCGGCGGATCGCCTTTGCATCAGCGTAACAAGTCAACAACCCCGATCCTATGCCGATCTGGCTTGTTTTAAATTGCGAGACTCAGATACTGTTTTCTTTTTGAAAAGCAGTATTTGGGTCTTTTGTGATTTAAGACAATAGAGCGATCACGAAGTGAGAGGTCTAGTGTATAAGACAATAGAGCGATCACGAAGTGAGAGATCTATTGTACGAAAAACACCATCGGGAGGAAAAAGAATGAAGTATTATTGTGAAGACTCACAACAGGTACTGCAGGAGCTGAACAGCCAAAAAAGCGGCCTGACGGAAAAAGAAGCGGCAGAGCGGCTTTTGCAGAACGGGGCAAATGAGTTAAAAGCGGCGAAGGGCAAATCCCTGCTGCGCCGGTTTGCGGAACAGGTGGCAGATCCGATGATCGTGATCCTGCTGGCGGCAGCGGCCATCAGCGGTGTGCTTGCAGTCCTGGAAAATGACAGCTTTGCGGATGTCATCATTATCCTGGCAGTGGTCCTGATCAATGCCGTGCTGGGTGTGTATCAGGAAAGCAAGGCGGAAAAGGCGATCGAAGCGCTGCAGGACATGGCAGCGGCCACCTCAAAGGTTGTGCGGGACGGGAAAATGTCCTCGATTTTGAGCAAAGACCTTGTGGTGGGGGATATCATCTGTCTGGAAGCAGGGGATGCGGTTCCGGCGGATGCAAGGATTCTGGAAAGCGCAAGCCTGAAAGCAGAGGAAGCTGCACTGACAGGAGAATCCGTGCCGGTCACGAAGCTGATCGATCAGATCTTTTTGGCAGACGGGGAACGGGATGTGCCTCTGGGCGACCGTAAAAATATGGTCTATATGGGAAGCACGATCGTATATGGACGTGCTGTGGCAGTCGTAACGGCCACTGGTATGGATACGGAAATGGGAAAAATTGCGGATGCGCTGTCTCAGGCACAGGAAGGACAGACACCGCTGCAGAGAAAACTGACACAGCTTTCGAAGGTGTTGACAAAGCTGGTGATCGGAATCTGCGTACTGGTTTTTGCGATTCAGATGATCCGGGCAGGCAGCCTGAATTTTGAGGTTGCGCTGAACTCCTTTATGATTGCGGTTTCCCTTGCAGTGGCGGCGATCCCGGAAGGACTTGCGGCAGTTGTGACAGTGGTACTTTCCATCGGTGTAACGAACATGTCAAAACGAAACGCGATTATCCGCCGTCTGACTGCAGTGGAAACCCTTGGCTGTGCCCAGGTGATCTGCTCGGATAAGACCGGAACGCTGACGCAGAACCAGATGACAGTTGTAGATTCCTTCGGAGCAGAAGAGAAGGAGCTTTCGGCAGCAATGGCACTGTGCAGTGATGCAGAGTTGGATGCAGACGGTAGCGTGACAGGAGAACCGACGGAGGCTGCCCTGGTTGTCTGGGCGAACCGGATCGGGCAGGATAAGAATCTTTTAAAACAGAGTATGCCCCGTGTGATGGAGGCTCCCTTTGATTCCGGACGGAAAATGATGTCCACAGTCCATAAACGCAAGGATGATTACATTCAGTTTACAAAAGGGGCGCCGGATGTGGTTCTCACCCGTTGTGCATTTTATCTGGAGGATGGACAGCTTCTGCCCATGACAGAAGAATATCGGAAAAAGGTTTTACAGGCAAATAAGTCCATGGCAGATCGGGCACTGCGTGTGCTGGCATGCGGACAGAGAGTCTGGACGAAAAAACCGGAAAGCGAGGATGCGGATCTGCTGGAGCAGGAGCTTTGCTTTTTGGGATTGTGCGGCATGATTGATCCGGTGCGTCCGGAGGTAAAGGCAGCAATTGACGAATGTCGGGAAGCGGGTATCCGACCGGTTATGATCACGGGCGACCATGTGGATACGGCAGCAGCGATTGCAAAAGAGCTTGGTATTTTGCAGGATGGCAGCCTGGCAGTGACCGGAGCAGAGCTGGAAAAAATGGACGATGCAGAATTTGCAGAGAAGTTCCGGAACATCAGCGTTTATGCCCGCGTACAGCCAGAGCACAAGACCCGTATTGTAAACGCCTGGAGAAATGCCGGCTATGTGACGGCAATGACCGGTGACGGCGTTAACGACGCGCCCTCCATCAAGGCTGCGGACATCGGCATCGGAATGGGCATCACAGGAACGGACGTTACCAAAAATGTGGCAGATATGGTGCTGGCGGACGATAATTTTGCAACGATTGTCGGCGCGGTGGAAGAGGGCCGCAGAATCTATGACAACATCCGGAAGGCAATCCAGTTTCTGTTAGGCTCCAATATGAGTGAAGTGCTGAGTATTTTCTTTGCGACACTTCTGGGCTTTACGATTCTGCAGCCGGTGCATCTTCTGTGGATCAATCTTGTAACGGACTGCTTCCCGGCGCTGGCGCTGGGTACGGAAAAGGCAGAGCCGAACATTATGAAGCGCAAACCCAGAGATGCGAAGGCCGGGATTTTTGCAGATGGAATGGGCTTTGATATTGCTTATCAGGGACTTTTGGTAACAGCACTTGTCATGGTTTCCTATTTTATCGGACATTTCATGGAAACCGGAGAATGGACCATCACAAACAGCGCCCATGGCACTACGATGGCGTTTGTCACAATGTCAATGGCGGAAATTTTCCACAGCATGAATATGCGTTCCCAGAGAGGAAGTATTTTCAAGCTTGGCTCGAAAAACTGGCTTCTGCTTGGAGCGGCAGTGGTTTCCCTGCTGGCAACCACTGCAGTGTGTGAGATCCCGCTGCTTGCCGGGGCATTCGGCTTTACGAGTGTGGAGCCTGCAGAGTATCTCGTTGCACTACTTTTGAGTGTGCTGGTAGTTCCCATCGTGGAGCTTGTAAAGTGGATCCAGCGGCGCAGTGCGAAACACGAGGACTGATCGGCGCAGGTTGAACCACAGAACTGTAACCTGTTTAGAGTCAACAGATGCGAATATACGCAACTGTTGACTCTGTGCTTTTTACGGGATATAATTGGAAAGAGCTGCAGCTGTTGAAACCAACAGACTGCAGGTTTATCAGGATGCGGCAGGCTGCAGAGAGCACTGCAGTATCCCAAGAGAAGCGAGAGGGACAGGCATATGAGCAAAAAGATTATTTTAACGGGGGATCGCCCCACAGGACGTCTTCATGTGGGCCATTATGTAGGCTCTTTGAAGGAGCGTGTAAGACTGCAGAATTCCGGTCAGTTTGACGAGATTTATATTATGATTGCGGATGCACAGGCGTTGACAGACAATGCAGAGCATCCGGAAAAGGTACGTCAGAACATTTTACAGGTAGCGCTGGATTATCTGGCATGCGGCCTTGATCCGGAAAAGGCAACGATTTTCATTCAGTCGATGGTTCCGGAGCTGACAGAGCTGACCTTTTACTATATGAATCTGGTAACGGTTTCCAGAGTACAGAGAAATCCTACCGTTAAAGCAGAGATCCAGATGCGTAATTTCGAAGCAAGCATTCCGGTTGGATTTTTCTGCTATCCCATCAGCCAGGCTGCGGACATCACTGCATTCCGTGCAACGGCTGTTCCGGTTGGTGAAGACCAGCTGCCGATGTTGGAACAGTGTAAGGAAATCGTACATAAGTTCAACAGCGTTTACGGGGACACCCTGACAGAGCCTGAGATTATCCTGCCCTCCAATAAGGCATGCCTAAGACTGCCCGGCATTGATGGCAAGGCGAAGATGAGCAAATCCCTTGGCAACTGTATCTATCTGTCCGACACAGAAGCAGATGTGAAGAAAAAGGTTATGAGCATGTTTACAGATCCGAATCATTTGCGTGTGGAGGATCCCGGCAATGTAGACGGAAACCCTGTATTTATCTATCTGGATGCGTTCTGCAGACCGGAGCATTTTGCAGAGTTTTTACCGGATTACCAGAATCTGGACGAATTGAAAGCACATTATCAGCGGGGCGGTCTGGGCGACGTCAAAGTGAAGAAGTTCTTAAACAACGTTATGCAGTCTGAGCTTGCGCCGATCCGTGAGAGAAGAAAATACTGGGAAGAGCATCTGACGGATGTTTACGACATTCTGAAAAAGGGCAGTGAGGTTGCAGAAGCAAAGGCTGCGGAAACCTTAAAGGATGTCAAGGCAGCGATGAAGATCAATTACTTCGAGAACAGCAGTCTGTTAAAGGGCGAATGAAAAATATCTGCGTGTTTCGCGGGAAAATAAAGGATTATCGGAAATAATCAGGGCGTGTGAAGGATGAGAAATCATTTTTTGCACGCCCTGATTTTATTCTGCGGCAACACTGCGACTGAGATGACAAATCCGCTTGCATCCATCGGTGCGATGGGATATCATTTTGGAAATACAGTCAATAAGGAAGACCTCAGGATTGTGGGAGTGCGCAGCACGGAACAATCCGCAGGCATCAAGGTCGGGGGCTTTTGACCCCGACATCATATGAAGCAAAGGACAAATAGGAGACCGGACTGTTGGCTGGCAGGCAGAAAACAGACGGTTCGGAGCCTGTTTGACAGGATAGAATAAAAATGACAGACAACAGAGAAAAAATCCGTTTTTGGATCAATGGAGAAGCTCTTTTCACAGAGCTGGGAACAACAGTCAGCAGTTTGCTGAAAAAATCACATGGTGTGGAGATGCCCTGCGGCGGACGACATGCCTGTGGGAAATGTATGGTGTATGCGAAAGGAAGTTTTGCAGCTCCGTCTGAGACGGAAAAAAAACTTCTTGGAGCCGAGCGTCTTGCGCAGGGAATCCGGCTTGCCTGCTTTCTGAAAGCAGTGCCGGACGGGAAAATCGATGCGCTGCGGCAGGAAGCAGACGGGGAGGAGACCATTTGTGTAAGCACGCCGTCTGCGCCGACAGTTGCCTACGCCGCCGGCATGTCGTCCGCACAGCCGTCAGAGCGCGCCAGTGCTGCGCCGTCTGCAGAAGCTGCGCCCGGCACGCGGCTCTACCGTCACCTCGGCGCGGCAGTGGATATCGGTACAACGACAATTGCAGCCGTCCTCTATCGGGAAGGCAGGGCTGTCGGAACGATGGGCGCATGGAATCCCCAGTCCGTGTTCGGAGCGGATGTCATCAGCCGGATGGAAGCTTCTCTGGAGGGAAAAGCAGATAAACTTGCGGCAATCGTCCGGGAGGCAGTGTCGTGCCTGCTTACAGAGCTGGCAGAACACGCAGGAGAAAGTGCAGAGGCCATTGAGACAGTTATCATTACCGGAAATACGTCGATGCTGTATTTCCTGACGCAGAAGGATCCCAGATGCCTGTCAAGGGCGCCGTTTGAAGCGGACGAGCTGTTTGGCTGGTGGACGATAGGAGAAGCACTGGATTTGAGCTGCCGGAAAGCAGACGTATATCTTCCGCGCTGCATGTCTGCGTTTGTCGGTGCGGATATTACGACAGCGATTCTTGGATCGGGTCTTACAGAAACGGACCGCATACCCGGAGCGGACGGCAGCCGCAAAGAAGCTGCGGCAGCAATTGACACGAATGTCAGCTGCGGAGAAATGGATGGTGTCTCAGCCGCGCGCAGCGGCAGATCCCGGCTGATGGTGGATGTGGGGACGAACGGAGAGATTGTCCTGTTTCATAAGGAACGCCTGATTTGCTGCGCGACAGCGGCGGGACCGGCTTTTGAGGGCGCTGGGCTTTCCTGCGGCATGCGAGGTGTGGCAGGTGCCATTGACCATGTAAACTGGGAAAACGGCAGCTGGAAGGTACATGTGATTGGCGACAGGGAGGCTTCTACAGCAGAAGGCATCTGCGGCAGCGGCGTGATCGACGGTGTGGCAGGATTGCTGGAAAGCGGATTGCTGGAGGATACAGGTTATCTGGAAGAGGATGTATGCTTTGCTGGAAACGTCGGTCTGACTGCAGAGGATATTCGTGAGGTTCAGCTTGCCAAGGGAGCGATCCGGGCAGGAATGGAGACACTTTTGGCGGAGGAAAAAATAGATGCTGCCGGGTTGGAAGGCCTGTATGTGGCAGGTGGCTTTGGCTCCTATATGTCGTCCAAAAGCGCAGAAAGAATCGGACTTTTTCCCAAAATTGACCTGTCCCGTATTAAAATCTGCGGAAACGCGGCACTGGCGGGTGCGGTAAGGATTCTGCATGACCGCAGGCTGGAAAAAGAAGCAACAGCGCTGGCAGAGCGGGCAAAGACCATCAATCTTGGATCGAGTGCGAAATTTCAGGAATTTTATATGAAATATATGATGTTTGATGAATAGAAAGGAAGAAAGCGTTCGGTCTTGGATTCGGAGCGATGTGCTCGATTCCCTATCTGTTTATCGGGGGAATCCATACTGCAGTTATGTGAGGAACGATTCTATGGAACGATTTGTCTTAAAAAATTGCTGGCTTGGAAGAATTCTCCCTACCGCAAGCCTTTAATCTTGAAGGGTGTACGTCAGGTGGGTAAGACTTGGATTCTGAAAGAGTTCGGCGGACGCTGTTATGAAAATACAGCTTACTTTAACTTTGATGAAATGAAGAATATAAGAAATTTTTTGAAGTCATGCCCCGTTATTGGAGTCAGAACAACCCGCCTTACGAAGTTGATTTCCTCATTCAGCGGGAGAACGACATCTTCCCAGTGGAGGTCAAATCCGAAGCTGGATGATGATGTGCTGAACATTCCGCTATTCATGGCAGATCAGGCGGATCGATTGATTGGGTTGGCATTGGAACCGGGTAACGCACAGTAATAGAAGTACAGAGCGGCAGTTTTCCAAATTGGATAATTTCATAAAATGCTTTTCTGATTTGCAGGATTTTCCGGAAAGGAAATCCTGCATTTTTTATATGCAGAACTTTTACAAACGATTTACGCATTCCTGATGGTGACAAATAGAAAAGAGACATAAGATGTTAACAGTTCTTTTGATGATGTGCACACAAAACTTAGAACTGCAGGAAAGGAAATAGAAAACACAACAAGAAGGAGAATGTATGAAAAAAAGGACTCGGTTGATTGCCGGAGTAATGGCAATGATGCTTACGCTTGGTGGCTGCGGCTCTGCTGCAAATACCGCAAATAAGAAAGAGGCGACTCAGACGACTGCTGAGCAGACTGCGTCTTCACAGGAGGATACAGCAGAAGCTGCAGCAAAAGAAACAGAATTGGATGTTTTGAAAATTGGTCTTGCTGCTTTGCCGACACAGTTAGATCCGGACAGATCCATCGGTATTGCCAGCATTAAGCTTTTTTATAATATTTTTGATACCCTGCTTTTCACGGATAAAGAAGGAAATATCACCGGACAGCTGGCAGATAGCTGGGAATGGCAGGATGATACAACATTAAATGTAAAAATCCGGGAAAATGTTACCTTCCAGAACGGCGAGGTATGTGATGCAGAGGATGTGAAATTTACATTTGATCGAATTTTAAGCGGCTATGGAGATGGAACCATTGCAGTATTATATGAAACACTGGATTCCGTCGAAAAGATAGATGATCTTACGGTACAGTTCAAGCTGAAAAAACCGGATGCTGCGTTTGAACAGAGACTGGGCTCTATCTGGGGAGCAAGCATTGTACCGAAGGATTATATTGAAGAAATCGGAGATGAAGCCTTTCAGACTGCTCCCATCGGTACCGGCCCGTATAAGCTGACACAGTACTCTCCTGAAAAATATGTGTTGGAGCGTTACGACGGCTTCTGGGGAGATAAGCCTGCTGCAAAGAGTATAGAATTTATTTCTTATCCGGAAGCATCTGCCCGTATGACCGCTTTGATCACAGGGGAAGTAGATATTATCAATGATGTGCCTTCTGATGCGGTAGATACGATCAATGGAACCTCCGGTGTGAGCGTGGTGGGAACCTCCATTAAAAATATCCATATATACACATTTAATACCAGAAATGAAGACAGCATTATGTCAAATCAGAAATTCAGACAGGCATTGACGATGGCAATAGACCGCCAGACACTGGTAGATACCCTTTGGTCCGGATATGCAAAGGTTCCGAATGGGCATCAGTTTGAAAGCTATGGAGATTTATATATTGAGGACTATCCCGGTGTACAGTATGATCCGGAAAAAGCTCGTGAATTAGTAAAAGAATCCGGATATGACGGGGAAGAGGTTATTTCCATCGAAATGGCGGACGGTTATTATACAAACGGCAATCAGGCAGGTGAGGCCATTGTCAGCATGCTTGCGGATATCGGCGTAAAAGCAGAAGTCGTATTTACAGACAAATTCTCCTTCAGTGCAGACATCCGGGCATGGTCCTCTGCTTCCCGGTTTGATAATCCCCTTGGTGCATTATGGCTCCTGTTTGGAACAGGCTCCGGACCGGCAAACCCGGAAACAGGAAGCTGGACACCTACAGAGGAATTTGTGGCAGCAGGAAATACACTGATCGACAGCAAGGATCTGGAAGAACAGCGGCAGGCAGCAAGAACCCTGATGGAAGTATTCGATACCTACTGCCCAGGCACTTATTTGTATCAGGCAGAAGATTTGTATGGTATCAGAGATGGTCTGGAATGGGATATGACATATTGTGAAAACCAGATCATGCCGTTCCGTGCAGGGGATCTGAAAGTTACAGAATAATGACAGGGCTGCTTCCCGGCAGATATCTGCCGGGAAGCAGATTTTGAAAGGAAGTATAGTTATTTGGAAGCTATTCTGAAAATAAAAGGGTTAAAAAGCTATTACTACTCGGGACAAAACGTAATTCCGGCAGTGGATGGAGTGGATCTTGATATTTATCCTGGTGAAATTGTCGGAATCGTAGGAGAATCCGGATGTGGAAAAAGCACGGTTGTGCGCAGCTTGATGGGATTGCTGGATCCTGTTTCCTCCAAAAGGGAGGGCGGACAGGCCATTTATCTGGGGAAGGATCTGTTTCAGATGAAGGAAAAAGAGCTTTGCCGGATAAGAGGAAAAGAAATTTCCATGATCTTTCAGAATCCCCTCTCCGCATTGGATCCGGTGTACACGATAGGAGATCAGATCGTAGAGATCATACGCATACATGAAAAAATCTCTAAAAAAGAAGCCTATGAAAAGGCTGTTTTTTTGTTAAAGCAGGTAAAAATCCCTTCACCGGAGGTGAGGATCCAACAATATCCTCACGAATTGTCCGGAGGTATGCAGCAAAGAGTTATGATCGCCATTGCATTGGCATGTAACCCGAAGGTACTGATCGCAGACGAACCGACAACGGCGTTGGATGTGACGATCCAGGCCCAGATCCTTTCCCTGCTGAAGGAGCTGCGGGATCAGCTGGGAATAGCAGTCATACTGATAACCCATAATATGGGAGTAGTGGCCGCTGTCTGTGACCGTATGCTGGTAATGTATGGCGGTGCAGTAGTAGAAGAAGGAAAATGTACAGAACTGTTCGAAAATCCATGCCACCCTTACACCAGAGGGCTTCTGGCAGCAATTCCCAGCATAAAAGAGAGAAAAGAAAAGCTGTATACAATCCCTGGTCAGGTTCCAAAGATGAAAGTACCGGTACAGTACTGTCGGTTTTGCAGCCGCTGCAGCTATGCACAGGAGGTATGCCATGAGAAAGAGCCGGGTATGCAGGGGGAAAACGGACATTTATACAAATGCTTCTATACTCCGCAGCAGCAGGAAAAAGAAAAATGCGGGCCTGGAGGGGGTGCCTTGTGAAAGAGAAAATATTAGAAGTCGTTGATCTATGTAAAGAATATCCGGTAAAAAGAGGAGCACTGCTTCCAAAAGAAATTGGAATGGTACATGCCGTGAATCATGTTTCCTTTACCCTGTATCAGGGCGAAACACTGGGGATCATCGGGGAATCAGGGTGTGGAAAAACAACCCTGATCCGCATGCTGATGGGGTTGGAGGAAGCGACTGGCGGTTATGTGCAG
>OMDO01000877.1_pt1 | contig 16377 bp, 17 predicted proteins | sample 1674051 | NCBI WGS metagenome assembly OMDO01 (sample SAMEA103958138, study PRJEB25191) | human gut metagenome | biome: human-associated habitat [ENVO:00009003]; feature: intestine environment [ENVO:2100002]; material: feces | place: Germany | collected 2013/2015 | reverse complement strand
CGCCTCGTTGATTTCGAAGATGTCGTACTTCTTCTGCCTGATAAAATACTCGATGATGACGTCGAATTTGCTGCTGGCGCTGAGGGCGTAGCCCGCGCGGGCGATGAGGTCGCGGGTCTCGTCCAAATCAAGTTCCAACGCGATGGCAAAGGCGATAGCCGTGGACTTGGAGGGCTTGTAGTCCGGATTGTTGCGGATCTTAGAGAACAGCTTGCGGTCGACATTGGCTTTCTTGTATATCTCGGAATCCTTTTTGCCGCTGCGGTCGATGCGCGTCAGCAGCGTCTCGGAGAATCCGGCGTCCAGATGTTTCAGCCTGTCGTCCAGACTGCGCGGGGGTCTGGACGCCGGCGAGAACGCTGGGCTGGGGGCCATTTGCGCTTCAACAGGGATCGAAGCCGGGCATGGGCGCGAGCGGATAAAATCCGTATGCGCGTCTACATAGTGGTCGTCGATGTACGCAGCAATGTCCGCGAACAGCCGGCTGCTGATCTGGTAGGCACTGCGGTCGAAAATGACGAGATAGACCGTCATGTCGTGCTCCAGCAAAAACGCGCCGATGGCGTCCATCGCCGTGCGCAGCGCCTGCTCCTTTGGGTACCCGTAAACGCCGGAGGAGATCAGCGGGAACGCCACCGTCTGGCAATGGTGCTTCCTTGCCAGCGCAAGGCTCGTCCGGTAGCAGGAAACGAGCTGCTCCTGTTCGCCGTGATCGCCGCCGTGCCACACCGGGCCGACGGTGTGAATGATATATTTGCAGGGCAGGCGGTATCCCCGCGTGAGCTTGGCCTCGCCGGTCCTGCACCCGCCGAGTCGCCGGCATTCAGCCAGCAGCTCCGGCCCGGCCACCCGGTGGATGCAGCCGTCCACGCCGCCTCCGCCGAGCAAAGACTCGTTGGCTGCATTGACAATGGCGTCCACGCGCATAGTCGTGATGTCGTTTCGAACGATAATAAGCGGCATGACGGCGCACCTGCCTTTGACATATTTCAGGCCCGGAACGCCGCCAGGCCCGATAGAATCTGGATAGCAATATTGTACCAGCTTCGACTGGAAAATGCAAGAAAACACAGGAAGCGCGCAGAGGTTTTCCGGGAAGCACGGTTGCGCGGACTGCGGTTCTCTGCTACAATAAGAAAAACTGAGGGGAGTTCGGATATGAGCAGAACGGAGAATGTAGAGCTGGCCGTAGTATGTCTGCTGGAGGACGGCGGCAGGGTGCTGCTCCAGAACCGGAAAAAGGAGGACTGGCACGGCTGGGCGCTGCCGGGCGGCCATGTGGAGCCGGGGGAGTCGTTCGTAGACGCTGTCAGCCGGGAGATGCAGGAGGAAACCGGCCTGACGATCCGGCACCCGAGGCTCGTCGGCGTCAAGCAGTTCCCGATCGAAGCCGGACGGTACGTCGTGCTGCTGTTCAAGGCCGTGGAATGGTCGGGAACGCTGACCTCGTCGGAGGAAGGAGAAATGGCGTGGATCGAATACAGCAAGCTCCCGTCCCTGCAAACCGTGGACGATCTCGAAGAAATGCTGCACATGATGAACACGCCGGAGCTGACGGAATTCCAATATCTGCTCTGCGGCGATGAATGGATCGCATCGATCAAATAGCGGCCAATGAGTGAGACACAGCCCTGACGGCGGATATTGATAAATGGAGGAACAGGATGGACGAAAGGCGATGCTGGAAATACTGTGTTGTCGGTAATATCGTAAAGACGCACATCGATGCGGAGGGAATTCTGCGCTGCGGCTCACCGCAATATACAGGCGGAACGAAAGTATACTTGAGCGGGAGACACTGGGATCGAACACTGCCGAGGATTTGCGTGCTCGGACTGAACCGGTATAGAAAATATCAAGTCAACGATATTCCAGTCGAGTTGATTGAAAATGTCAGATATGGGAGAACCTTTAAGCCGTCTGTTCTGAATGTGATGGATGATTTGGAATTTCGCGAGTGCTGGTGGCATGACACCAATGAAGACCGAAAAGCAGTCAGAGAATTTGCGAAGATGTGGAACGAGACGGCAAAAGAACTGTAAGCGGAGTATAAAGGAGGCATCCATGCGGTATCTCACAAAGGACTGGTACATTGCCTGTCAGACCGCCCCCATGACGCCGGAGGTGCAGAAGCGGCTGGACGAGATCGATCGGGCGTACTGCGCCGCGCAGACGCGCGAGGCACTGCCGGATGGACTGCTGCGGCGCTTTTTCTTCCATGACGGCGCGGTACGGGAGATCATCACCGGAACGGACCTTACGCTCCGCATCGACAGCCCGTATTCTGAATACCATACCGTGACCTTCCGCAATGCAAATGTGAAGCAGGAGCCGCCCCGCGTCGGCGCGGTCTGGCTGTACCGGGAGCTTTACCGGCACAAGAGCGGGCGCGGCTACGAGGCGCACATCCTGTTCGAGGCGCCCGCAGGCCCCGTATACCGAAAAATCTGCGCCGCCGCCCTGATCGACACAAGGATTATCTGCGATGAGATCGAATTTGCGTAAAAAACGTGGGTGTCTCAAAAACCACTTTGAGACACCCCCGCGTTCAATTCCCGCCCGCAGGCGGCACGGTCTGCGAAGCAGACCACACTCGCACCAATAAAGAAAAGACACGCTTTGGCGTGTCTTTTCTTTATTGTGTTTTCACTACACTATAGATGAACACACATCTTGTCGGAGTGACTCCGATCAACTACAAAATCAAGCACGCTTCTGTAAAAATGTTTTCTCTGCCATATGGATCACGAAGTCGCGTTCGTCCGGATCGGCTTTTGCGAAGTCGATCTGATACCGCTGGCAGGTCTTGCGGAAGTGAACAACATAGGCCAAATCTTCTTTCGTCGGAGGTACGACATAGCCATTCGGCGCGGCAAGCGCGTCCAGCTCCAGATATTTTTCGTTCTGCATCTGTCAAACCTCCTTCAAGTATTGCCCAAATAATTCCCGCGCAGCATCACCATCAATCAGCAGCAGGAACGGGTCAAACCGGCTGAATGGAATCGCACCGTAAGTCTGCATATAGTGTTCCCGAAGCTGCGTCGTCTTGGCCTTCAGGTAAATTGCGCCGCCGTAGCCATAATCAATGGAGAGCTGAATCCCGAAAGCCAGCAGCGCCGCGCCGATTCCAGCGTATTTTCTAGGCTTGGACAGTGTCGGATTTCCGCTGGGTGCACTTTCCATATACTCCACATAAACCAGCACGCCTTCCGGCATATCCCGATAAGCGGCGAGTCCGACCAGTTCTCTGGTTGCATCCAGTTCCAGCGCATATTTGTCGAGCGCAGCGTCCTGAATAAAATCCGTACGCCAGTCGGTTTGCCAATGTTCTCTCGCTGTTCGTTCAAAATCAGCAGCAGTCGCTTCCCGAATAGAGGCAGGAAGCTTCGCGCTTGTTTGGCTTTCGATGATGTAATAACGTGGCTGCATAGCGGCTGCTCCTTCAATTCTTGATTTATTATACCACAGCTCTCAGAAAAACGCAAAGAAGAGTTTTCCTGATCTGCTTCCGTATCCGATTTACAGCCGCTGCTGAGAATGTCCAACAGTTCTTTCTTCGACCACTTCTGTACCCGCGCCTGTTCCAGATACCACTTGCGCGCATCTCTTGTCAGCTCCGATTCCATAATGACCACATTCAGCGTCCAGCCGATTTTCATTGCCAGCCGGAGGAGCGTTTGGTCATTTTCATAGGTCTTGTAAAAAACACGCATCCGGCGCACGTTGCGTGGGGAAAAGCCTGTGCGGTCAGGGAACTTTGCCTGCAAGAATTCTGCGGCTGCGACCGCCGCGCCCTTCTCCGGGCGCTGGCTGATGACCTTGCCGATGGCATAAATTTCGTCCATCTGCGGAAGATTCCGTGCAAGAATTGCGGCCAATTCCCGGTACATCGTGCCGTAATCTACAGGTTTTCTGACGTTCATAGCCTCTCCTTTCCGCGCTGGCGCGCATCATTTTTGTTGTTCCGTTGAAGTATCGCTTCGACCTTACGAATGGAGCGTCACTCCGCTTCCTTAAATAAAACCCGCCTTTCGATAAATGCACTCGAAAAGCGGGTTTTGCTTAAGCTCTTATTGTAATGGTTTTATTTCTGGACTGATTTGATCCACTTGGGATTCAAAACCGAACTGGGATGTTGGAGTGTTTGATAAAATTCGAAAAATCAGGTGCGTTATATTTGCAATACTGCAAAAAATCCCGAATACTTGATTCAACCAAATCACTTTGCACCGTAGGCGAGATTGTAATGCTTTTTACTGCATTTTCTGAAAATTTCAGCTCTATGTAGGGTATCAGAATCCCATTGCCTGCTCTGAATTTATAGACGCCCATTTCTGAAAGCTTATCAAGAAGTTCATCAGGGACCGAGATTACGATACGAAATTCACTTTCCTGATTGAAACAGTCTCTTTTTATAAAAGACAGGCAGTCGCTGAGTGCGGCCTTTTCGAAGCTGCACTGTTCGCCTTGATAGACATACACGGGAAGGTTATCCAGCTTTTGCTCTCTTTCAGAATCGCTCACTTTTTTCTCCAGTTCACGCAGTGCTGATTGGTCGATGCCTGAAGCTTGCTTTTTTGACATCTCGGTGACGACGGCCAGAAATATTTTTGAAATAGCGACCTCCATAGAGGACAGCAGCCCGTTTGTAAGTATGTGGCTATATTCTGAGTCGTTGTCCTTACTGTAGTCAACATTCCCGAAGGAAAAGCTGCAGCCATCCAGAACCGGATTGCTTCGCAAGATGCTTTCTACGAGCTTTTTATCATCAAATTCGATATTGTATCCTTGGCTATTGATTTCTTTCGTATAGTAATTCCACATAGGAAGAGAATCTTCCTTAAGAGAGAAGCAGCATACAAACAGCTGCATGCCAAGATTTGTAATAGCCAAACGCATTTGTTCGCGCACTTCGTCCGATGCATTGCAATCTTTTGCGATGCTGTCCAGCCCCGCAATAATCTCATCCTTATCATTCATATACTTAATGTTCGTAAAACGAAGTGTTTTGTTGCGCAGTATGCTTTCCAGTCCGCCGATGGAGGTATAATGATAAACTGACTTTGCCCGTTGTCCCTTTTTAAATTTTAATTTGGACTTTTGCAAATGCGAATAATCAACTTGCACTTGATCTGTGTAATCTATGTACTCCATTGCTTGCTGCACCCCACTTGATCCGAACGTTCTTTCTCTGTATCAAGGCATATGCTGAAGCTGTTCAGGAATATTCAATGTGGTCAATGCAATCCTCCATGCGCTTTTTGATCCCCTTTTTGATTGCCGCATCACAAATAATCCCCCAGTAATCCTGCTGCAAATTTGATTTCGCGGATGAGCCACTTTTAACTGTTGTAAAACACAAAGGTATCCGTGTTGCTTGTAGGTTGTCGGCGGCTTGGAGCATTGCATCAATCGCAGGATATTTTTGCTGCAGCTCATAGTCAAGAGCGCGTGCTTCCTGCTCTGACCCGTGTGCAATTGTGTATTTAATTCTGCCAAGGTCCTTTAGAATATCTGCGCAATCCTCCGCGTCTTTCAGTGCTTTCAAGGTTAAAGATTCTAAGCCTGAAACAAAATGAATTGTACCCATTACTTAAATACCCCCTTCAAATACGCTCCGCTGATATTACCCTTGTCTACGTCATTTTACTTAAAAATAGATTACCGGCAGCGCGCTATTCCACTCGGAAACTGGTACATAGGAATTTTCGGTCTTTATGGCCACGCAGCATTCTCACCTCCGTCGTCAAAAATAGAAAAATTTTGTAAACTCCATGTATGTATTATAGCATATTTTATCGGAAACGGCTGCCTGTTTGAAGGATCTGTACGAAAACGTAACAAAGCCAGCTCCGAAGTGTGCTGCTGCGTGATAAAACGCCGCAGACATTCAGTAGCAAGCAATTTGACTATGCCGAGACCCCCGCTCATATATCCGCTTCGCTTAAGATATTCCAGACAGTGTCTGGAATATCTTAAGCCAGGGTGTCTTGTATTTTGTTCGAGAACCATTTGGGAATATACAAGCCCTTTTACTGCTGCGGGGCTCTCAATATAATGGTCTCAATTTTTTTAAGGAGAAAGAAATATGCCCAAAGAATACTCAACCAAATTCAAAACCGAAGTAATCAAACGTTACCAGAACGGCGAATCCATCCTGGCACTCAGTCAGGAACTGCGTATTGCCCAAAGCACGATCTACCATTGGAGAAAAGAGTTTTGCTCCATCAAAGCAGCAAATCGTATTTATACACCGAAAGAGTTTGATGCGCTTTCGCGGCGGCTGGAAAAATTGGAGCATGAAATGGAGATCATTAAACGATCCGGTTACATCGCAGATGTACCGCTGCAGAAAAAGCTGTCCGTTTTAGAAAACATTTACCGTCAGGCAGATAACACCTACAGCGTCCATGAACTATGTGAAGCACTGGATATTGCCCGCGGAACCTTTTACAACTATATTTTTCGCCGCGCCGATCATAGCAAGCGGGAGGAAGCGCAGATCGAACTTATGCGATTGGTACAGCAGGTCTTCGATGATAGTTCCCAGCGATTCGGCGCTGAAAAGATTCGTGTCACTCTGGCCGGGAGCGGTGTCCGGGTCAGCACCAAACGCATTGCGGCAATCATGCAGGAACTGGGGCTGCAAAGCATCCGTCCAGACGCGAAAAAGCAATACAAGAAGCAGCAACAATACAAAAAGCAAAATCTGCTGGAACGCCAGTTTACTGCAGACCATCCGAACCAGATCTGGGTCAGCGATATTACATACTTCAAAGTCAATGATTACTGGATGTATCTCTGCATCATCCTCGATCTTTTCTCACGCCGAATCGTCGATTATCGAGTATCCCGCAATGCCAGTACAAATCTGGTCACCAGCACATTCCGAACCGCTTTCCGGGAACGCGGCAATCCCAGTGGCTTGACTTTTCACAGCGACCGCGGCAAGCAGTACACATCGGCCGCATTTACAGCATTGCTGCAAAAATGTGAGGTGAAGCAATCTTTTTCCGCCACAGCACGGCCGCATGACAATGCCGTCGCCGAAACATTCTTTGCTTCCTTCAAAAAAGAAGAGGCGTACCGCAGAGAGTACACCTCAGAACAGAGCTACCGCAAAAGTGTGGAGCAATATATTCGGTTTTACAATGAACTCCGTCCACATCGAACCTTGAAATACAAGACACCACAGGCGTTTGAGGAAGCCTACAGGGAACGTTTATAAAAAGGTCGTGTTCAAATAACGACATTGTGTAAAAATAATAGTTTCATATTCTGCGAGTTTTGATGCACATAAGCTCAGCAGATAAAAAAGAAAAGCCTTGGTTTCTCAAGGCTTTGAAGACAAGAAGAAACCCGTTTTTCGATAAAACTGTTCGAAAAACGGGTTTCATTCACATGGTGCGAGAGATGAGACTTGAACTCACACGACTGTTGCCACACGCCCCTCAAACGTGCCTGTCTACCTATTCCAGCACTCTCGCATTCAATTTTCGATTGCTCGGTTATTATAATCACACTTCGCGCGTTTGTCAAGTGTTTTATTTCTTTTTGGCCGGATGTTCCATCACTTTTTTACTTGCGCTTCGTCCCGATATCTGGTATAATACCGGTTGAATGTACACAAGGAAGGCGGGCGAAGGGGTTGCCGAAGTTTTTTGTTTCGCCGGACGCCGTGCGCGGGCGCTTCCTGACGCTTGACGGGGAAAACGCGGCGCACGCGAAGGTCCTACGGCTCAGGCGCGGCGACAGCGTTCTCGTCTGCGACGGCTGCGGGACGGATTACCGATGCACCGTCTCCGATTGCTCCCCGCAGCAGGTGTGTCTGGTCGTAACCAGCACGGAGGAGTCCACTGCGGAGCCTCCGGTCGCCTGCAGCGTCTATATGGCCTACGCAAAGGCCGACAAGCTCGAGCACGTGATCCAGAAGGCAACGGAGCTTGGCGCATATGAGATCGCGGCCTTCCCATCCTCCCGCTGCGTGCTGAAGCTTGATGCAGCCTCGGCGGAGAAGAAGCGCGAGCGCTGGCAGAAGATCGCCGCGTCCGCCGCTGCACAGTCGGGCAGGGGCCGGATCCCGCAGGTGCTCGTGATGCCGTCGTTTGAGGACGCGGTGCGGCGTGCGGCCGGATGCGAGCTGGCGCTGCTTCCGTATGAAAACGAGCACGCGCTTTCTCTGCGCCGCGCCATTGGCAGCGCACAGGCGAAGACCGTCTCGATCATGACCGGGCCGGAGGGCGGCTTTTCCGACGAAGAGGTCCTGCTTGCGCAGCGCGCCGGACTTCAGGTCTGTACGCTCGGTCCGCGTATTCTCCGCTGCGAGACTGCGCCGTTGTGCGCGCTCAGCGCCGTCCTGTTCGCCGCCGGCGCGCTGGACTGACGCGATAGATATTTAATATAATGTATATTTTTAAATCAAAGGACAGAACAGAATGATGACAAAGAACAAAACTGCTGCAAAAAAGACGGAGGATCAGTCCGTTGTCTATAAAGTCCCCGCCGCATTCGTGCTGATGATCGTTGTAATTTACGCGTTTTGGAAGCTTGGCGGCTATTACAGCACCGTAGAGGGCTTTACGGCGCTTTATCCGATGTTCTGCGTTCAGCGGTATGTGTTTCTGGCGCTGACCGCCGCTGAGCTTGTGCTGTGCGTTCTGCTGAAAAACGGGCTTGCGCGGACGATCTGCCGCTACTGGCTGGCGGCGTTTGCGCTGCTGTTCGTCTCGAGCCTGATTCTGTCCATCTTCTGGACGGGCAACATGATCGTGATCTATCTGCTGCACGCGCTGGTCTACTGCCTGTACATGGTCTGGCAGCTTTACCATTCCGAGTTCTTCACCTTCTCGCTGGTCACGGCCTCTGCAGGCGTTGTATTCTATCTCATCGCCCGCACCTCCTATATGGCCAACCGCATCGCGGGCAGCGCGCTGCTTGCGCTGATCCTGATCGGCACGGCGCTCACCGCGTTCCTGTGCGCGAAAAACCACGGCAAGCTCAACCTTGGCAGCCGGATGCTGCGGCTGTTCCCGGACGGGTTCAATCCGCTGCTGTTCTATTTCATCTGCGTGCTCTGGGCTGTCGTGCTGGCCGCCTGCCTGCTCTTCGGCTCCGGCTTCGCGTTCTATGCCATGTTCGCGGCTATCGCTGTTGAGCTGATCGGCGCGGTGTACTATACCTTCCAGCTGAAATAAAAATTTGCATAGATACGCCCTCCGCTCCGTAAATATGGAGCGGAGGGTGATTTTTTGTTTTCTGGCCGTCAGATCCTTAAGAATACGCTGCTGCTGACCGCCGCGGCACTGCTGCTTCGGTTTGCGTCCATGCTGTTTCAGGCGCATCTGGCCGGGCGTATCGGTGCGGAAGGACTGGGCGCGGTGCAGCTGCTGCTGTCCGTGTTCGCGTTTGCCACGACGCTGGGGTTGGCCGGGATGCGCGTAGCGGCCTCGTGTCTGTGCGCGCAGGCGCACGGCAGGCGGGAGCCCGCGCAGGTGCAGCTGGCTGCCGCGCACTGCCTCGGCTTCGTGCTCGTGACCAGCACGCTTGCGGCGGCCGGGCTTTATTGGGCCGCGCCGGTTCTGGCCGGGCGCGTGCTGCACGAGCCTGCGGCGGTAGGCAGCCTGCGGCTGCTTGCGGGGCTGCTCCCGGCCGGGTGTGCGGGGTTAGTGCTGGGCGGGTACCTGACCGCTGTGGGAAAGGTTTGGCAGCTGACCGCCATTGACGCGGGCGAGCGTGTTCTGGGGCTTGGATTGAGCCTGCTCCTGCTGCGTTTTGTGCCGCAGACTGTGTCCGGGGCCTGCTTTGCGCTGCTGGGTGGGGAGCTGCTGTCCTCCTGCGCGGCGGACGCGGCGCTTTACGCGCTTTACCGGCAGAGCTGGCGCGGTGTCCGGCAGACGGACGCGCCCGGGATGGCCCGGCGCGTAGGCGCTCTGGCAGCGCCGCTGGCGCTGAACGATCTGCTGCGCGCAGCGCTCCGGGCGCTGGAGCAGTTCCTCATCCCGTGGGGTCTGACGCGGGCCGGTGCGACGCGGCTGGGCGCGATGGCGGCATACGGGACGGTCATGGGCATGGTGTTTCCTGCGCTTATGCTGCCGTCGGCGTTTTTGTACGCGTTGGTCGATCTTCTGATCCCGGAGCTTGCCGCCTGCCGCGCACAGGGCCGCCGGGAGCGGCTTGCCTCCGTGACCGGGCAGTGTCTGCGGGCGGGGCTGCTGTTCGCTGGCTTTACGGCGGGTCTGCTGTATGCGCTGGCAGAGCCGCTTACGGCAATTTTGTATCAGAGCGAACAGGCCGGGCGGCTTCTGCGTGTGTTCGCGCCGCTGGCGTTGGTTTTATATCTGGACGCGTTGACGGATGGGATGCTGAAGGGTCTTTCCGAGCAGGTCGCAAATGTGCGCTATAACACGCTTACCTCGGCGCTGGACGCGGTGCTGCTCGTGCTGCTCTTGCCGCGCTGGGGGCTGGGCGGCTATATTTTCGCGTTCGCCGCGACGCATCTTCTGAACTTCACGCTGAGCCTGCGGCGGCTGCTGATCGTCACCGGCTGTCCGCTTCGACTGGGCGCGGCATTGGGCGTCGGGGCCTGCACCGGAGCCGGCGCGCTTGCGGCGCAGCTGCTGCCGGAGCTGGAAAGCGATCCGGCGGGGCTGCTGCTCCGCGCGGCGGTCTTTTCCGGTGTGTTTATTCTGGCTACGTGTATCAGCGGAACGGCGGAGCGCTGTCTGCCGCCGAGTCTGCGGGGGCTGCTGTATCTGCCGGAACGCAGCGAAAAAACGCAGGCGGTTCGTTGACTTTTTCGCCGAAAAGTCCTACAATCAGAGCAGAATCTGAAATAAGGACGGGCTTTTCCATGATCTCTTTCCGCAATGATTATTCCGAGGGCGCGCACCCGAAGGTGCTCGCCGCACTTGAGAAAAATAACCTTGTCACGACCTGCGGCTACAGCATGGACGATTTCTGCGCCGAGGCGCGCGATGTTGTCCGCGCACGCTTTTCCTGCCCGCAGGCGGACGTGCACTTTATGGTCGGCGGCACGATCGCCAACACGACGGTCATCGCTGCCGCGCTTCGCCCGTGGGAGGGCGTGATCGCCGCCGATACCGGCCATATCAACGTCCATGAGACGGGCGCGATCGAGGCCTCCGGCCACAAGGTCTGCGCCATTGAGACGCCCGACGGTAAGCTGACGCCGGCGCTTGTGCGCGAGGTCATGCGCCGCCACTGCGACGGACAGGACGAGCATATGGTTCTGCCGCGCATGGTCTATATCTCCGACGCGACGGAGCTTGGCACGATCTACACGAAATCAGAGCTTTCCGCGCTGCACGACGTCTGCCGGGAGTATGGGCTGTATCTGTTCCTGGACGGCGCACGCCTGCCCGCCGCGCTGGTCGCGGAGGGAAACGATCTGGCTCCGGCGGATTTTGCAAAGTACTGCGATGTTTTCTACATCGGCGGCACGAAAAACGGCCTGCTGTTCGGCGAGGCGCTTGTCATCACGAATGACAGCCTCAAGCCGCATTTCCGGAACATGATCAAGCAGCGCGGCGGGATGTTCGCCAAGGGCTTTCTGTTCGGAACGCAGTTCAAGGCGTATTTTGAGGACGATCTCTGGCTGACCATGGCGCGCCATGCCGTCACGCAGGCGCAGCGCATTCAGAAAGCAGCGGCAGAAAAGGGCTATTCCCTCTACGCCGTCTCGCCCACGAATCAGGTCTTTCTTGTCCTCTCTCACGCGCAGATCGAGCGGCTGAAGCAGAACTTCGCGTTCGAGCTGAACGGGCGCGTGGATGAAGACCACGAGGCCGCGCGATTCGTCTGCTCCTGGGCGACAAAGCCCGAAGCGGTCGACGCACTGATCGCGGCGCTGTGATGGACAGGCTTTCCCATCCGTTTCCGCCGCTCTATGACGCGGAGTCGCGGATCTTGATCTTAGGCTCGTTCCCGTCGGTCAAATCGCGCGAGGCCATGTTTTTCGCGTCGTTTCGACCGTGCTGGGCTGCGACTGCCCGCGCATGATCGAGGAAAAGCAGCAGATGCTGCACGCGCACCACATCGCGCTCTGGGATGCCATCGCGAGCTGTGAAATAACCGGCTCAAGCGACAGCTCCATCCGTGAGGCTGTTCCGACCGACCTCACGCCGATTTTAAAGACCGCGCCCATCCGGCAGATCTTCTGCAACGGCGCGACCTCCTATCAGCTCTACTGCCGCCATCAGCAAAAGCTGACCGGCCGGGAGGCCGTCAAGCTTCCCTCCACCAGCCCCGCCAACGCCGCCTGGAGCATTGAGCGCCTCACGCAGGCCTGGTCGGTGATTCTGGACGCGCTGGAGTGACGACACAAAAATTCGCCTCCCCTTGTCATAGCACTGCATGACAGGGAGAGGCAGATTTTTACGCGCCGCCGGCTTTCCCGGCGGGGATTGTCCTCAAATGAAGCCCGAAACGCATCTGGTTCGTGCAGAGAACGACAGAAAATCGAATGGAGCTGTCAGGGACGGAGCAGACTTCGCGCCTACCGGCTGCATACGCGTTTCGCTTGGTATGCACGGAATAAAAATTAGCCAATTTTCGATTTTTTGTTCGCAAATTTCGGACAGATATGCTATACTGGGAGCAGAAGGAGGCGAGCGAATGCAGCGGCTGATTTTTCATGTGGATGTCAACAGCGCGTTTTTGTCGTGGGAAGCGGCGCGGCGCGCTGCGGCGGGGGAGGCCGATCTGCGGCTCATCCCGTCCGCCATCGGCGGCGACCGGGACAAGCGCACCGGCATTATTCTGGCAAAATCCATCCCCGCAAAGGCCTTCGGCGTTACGACCGGCGAGCCGGTCGGCATGGCGCTGCGCAAATGCCCGCAGCTGGTGCTGGCTCCGCCGGATTTCCGGCTGTATTCGAAAAACTCCAAAGCGTTCATCGCCGTCTGCCGCCGCTACGCGCCCGTTGTGGAGCAGGTTTCCATCGACGAATGCTTCCTCGACATGACCGGCACGGGGCTGCTCTATCCGGACCCGGTCGCCATCGCGCACATCATCAAAGATACGATCTTCTCCGAGCTGGGCTTCACGGTCAACGTCGGCATCGCGCCCAATAAGCTGTTGGCGAAAATGGCCAGCGACTTTGAAAAGCCGGATAAGGTGCACACGCTTTTTGCACACGAAATCCCGCAAAAACTCTGGCCGCTGCCAGTCGGTTCGCTGTTTTCCGTCGGGCGGTCCACGGCGGAAAAGCTGACCGCCGCGCGCATCCGCACGATCGGCGATCTGGCGCAGGCGGATCTGGCCTATATTCAGAGGCTTACCGGCGTTAAGCTGGGGAAACTCATTCATGACTACGCCAACGGCATCGACGACGCGCCTGTTCTGGCTGAGCCGGAGGCCGTCAAGGGCTATGGCAATTCTGTCACGCTCGAGCAGGACGTGACGACTCAGGCACAGGCCAACCAGATCCTGCTTGCCCTGTGCGACAGCGTTGCGTCCCGTATGCGCGCAGACTCCAGGCGCTGCGCCTGCGTGACCGTGACGATCCGCGGAAACGACTTTCGGAACCAGTCGCACCAGCGCCGCCTGCCGGAGCCGACGGATGTGACGGCGGAGCTGTACGCCATGTCCCGGACGCTGTTTTCCGAGCTTTGGGACGGCGTGACACCGCTGCGTCTGCTCGGCGTGACGCTGAATGATCTGTGCGGGGACGACGCCGTACAGCTGTCCCTGTTCCGCGACGAGAAAACGGAACGCGCCCGCAAGCTTGACCAGACCGTCGATCAGCTGCGCGGCAAATTCGGCGTCACAGCGATCTCACGCGGCAGCGTCACGGACGCGTCCCGGCGCGTGGGCCGGAAATACAAGGCAGAGCTCGACCCCGGTCAAAAATAATCAGGCAGACAGGCAAATGCTTTTCAAAAACTCCGCCCAGAGCTCCGGAAACGTGCGGGCCGGAACATCCTCCGGCGCGACGAGCGGAATTTCGGCAAGCAGCCGCTCTCCCGCCGTGGCGGTCATTGTGCCGAGCCGCTGCCCGGCTTCGACAGGGGCCTGCACGGACTCGTCGACCGTAACCGCAGTCTGCACTTGCGAGGCCAGCGCCTTTTCGAGCAGAAGCGGCTCGCTGCGCTCCGGTACGGGCGTGATGGAATCCTGCCGTCCCAGCACGACCGGGACGGGCGGAATGCCGCCCTCCGGCTGCGGCGTGACGAGGGCGTAGCCGGAAAAGCCGTAGTTGAGCAGCGCTTTGGCCGATTCGAACCGGTCGACCGAGGTTTTGCAGTGCAGCACGACCGCGACCAGCTCCATGCCCCCGCGCTCGGCGGAAGCCGACAGGCAGTATCCGGCGGCGGAGGTATAGCCGGTCTTGAGGCCGGTCGTGCCGTCGTAGAAGCGGACAAGCTTGTTGGTATTGGACAGGCCAAACTGGCCGTTTCGCACGGTGTCCATCCAGATGGTCGTATACTCCTTGATCTCCTCGTGCTTCAAAAGCGCACAGGACATGAGGGCGATATCATAGGCCGTCGTCAGATGCGTGTCCGCGTCCGGCCCATCGTCCAGCCCGGTGCAGTTGACAAAATGCGTGTCCGTCATGCCAAGCTCGGCTGCGCGGTCGTTCATGCGCGAAACGAAGGCGGCCTCGCTGCCCGCCACGTGCTCGGCCAGTGCGCAGGCGCAGTCGTTCGCCGACGAGACGACGACGGATTTGAGCATCTCCCGGAGCGGCAGCTGCTCGTTTTCCTCAAGATAGATCTGGCTGCCGCCCTTGGCGGCTGCCGCGGCGGAGGTCGTGACGGTGTCGTCCCAGCCGATAGAGCCGTTGTCCAGCGCCTCCATCACCAGCAGCAGCGTCATGATCTTCGTGACGCTGGCCGGGCGGAGCTTTTCGTGCGCGTTTTCTTCATAGAGGATCTGCCCCGTGTCCTTCTCCATCAGGATGCACGACGGTGCGGGCAGCGCCAGATCCTCCGCCTGCGCCGTCAGGCCCAGTCCCACTGTGAAAACAAACGCAAGCGCGATGCAGAGCAGCTTTTTTTTCATAGAAAAACACCCTTCCGTTTCATTTGTACAAGCATATGAAACGAAAGGGTGCGATATCACTTTGTTTATGCGTCCGGGTCACAGAGGAACTGCGCAATGTCCGAAAGGAAGGAGCCGTCCGCCGCGCGATCAGGCAGTTCGACGGAAACGGGTGTCTGCAGCGGGAGCGCACAGAGACTCAGAATCGATTTTGCGTCGAGCCGGGAATCCTTGTAATTGAAATGAACCGGGAAAGGCTGGCGGTTTGCAATCGTGGCAAACTGCGCGATCTCGTTCACGGAATGGAACATGACGGTAAATTCTCTCACGGAAAATCCTCCTGCAATGGACTGTACAACCGGAGCCGCATCCGGTATAATAACGCTGGGAAGACAAGTGAAATGCTGGTATCAGGTTCTCTTTTATCCAGTATAATCGAAAACGGTATTTTATACTATCCACAAAAAATACAAACCTTTTTTGTGCATAATCTCTGATTTTGGTGGTTTTATGAAATTTGCTTGTTATACGCTCGGCTGTAAGGTCAACCAATATGAAACGCAGGCCATGGAGCAGCTGCTCATGCAGAGCGGCCATACGCTCGGCAGCTTTGACGAGATCTGCGACGGCTACATTATCAACACCTGTACCGTCACAGCCGTGTCCGATAAAAAGTCCCGCAACGCCATCCGGCGCGTGCGCAAGCTGAACCCCAACGCCGTGGTCGGCGTGTGCGGCTGCTATGCGCAGAGCAGCCCGGACGAGATCCGCAAGCTCGACGTGGACGTGCTGATCGGCACGGACGGGCGGGAGGCCTTTGTCAGGCATATGATCGGCGCTGCGCAGACGCGGCAGAAATGGGACTGCGTGGACGACGCGGGCGGCCCGCGTACCTTTGAGATCCTGCCCGCAGGCGGACTTGCCGCGCGCACAAGAGCGCTTTTGAAGGTCGAGGACGGCTGCAACAATTTCTGTACCTACTGCATCATCCCCTACGCGCGGGGCCGGGTGCGCTCCATGCCGCTGAACGCGGCTGTGGAGCAGGCGAGGGGACTTGCCGCCGAGGGCTACCGCGAGATCGTCATCAACGGCATTGAGATCTCGTCCTGGGGCTGGGAGTGGAAGAACGGCAGCTGCCTGCGGCAGCTGCTGGCGGCGGAGGCGGATCGCGCGGCGGAACGGGGGAAACGGCTGGCAAACTTGTTGGAAAAAGCCTTGACAACGGAGAATAACCTGCTAAAATGGTAGGAAAATAGGAAAAGGGGCGCGCCGTGCCGGGTGCGCCGAATTCCGGAAGAGCATCAAGGGGGCGGGCGGCGCCCGTCTCTGGTATACAAAGGAGGCTTTACCCATGAAAGAATGTATCTCCCGCGAGGC
>OMDO01000870.1_pt1 | contig 16526 bp, 9 predicted proteins | sample 1674051 | NCBI WGS metagenome assembly OMDO01 (sample SAMEA103958138, study PRJEB25191) | human gut metagenome | biome: human-associated habitat [ENVO:00009003]; feature: intestine environment [ENVO:2100002]; material: feces | place: Germany | collected 2013/2015 | reverse complement strand
CTCCCGGAAAGTTGCCAATGGGACAAACTATGGAGCGTATGAAAGAAGGCTATTCTAAGATTAGAAATGAAGCCCTTGCTCATGCGTTTGCATATATGAACCTGATCGAGCATTGGGGAAGCGGTATTCCGAGAATTATTGATAAAGTAAAAGCTGCCGGGCTGCGGGAGCCGGAGTTTATTGGTGGCGAAGTTGATTTGCGTATCAATATTTATCGAGGACAGGTTGACGGCACTGTTGACCTCAATAACGCCATTAAAGTGCCGGATACTATTGGTAAAATGCCGGATAGTGGCAATAAAGTGCCGGATAAAACAGAAATAGTGCCAGATAATATGAAAAAAATGCCGGATAGTGGCAACGAAGTGCCAGATACGACTGAGAAAATACCGGATAGTGAACGGGAACAACAAATCTATAAATATGTATTGGAAAATGGCTCTATTACTACTGCTGAAACAGTAGAGATTTTAGATGTAAAACATCGTAGAGCCAGAGCTGTTTTGCTGAATATGGTTAAGGATGGTTATTTGAGAAAAGAAGGTGCGGCACGAAGCACAATTTATGTAAAAAATACGGAAGGGAGATAATGCAGCATGGATACAGATAAAATAATACAAGATTTAAATCGCAGATTTGCTGCACCTCTTCCTGAGTTTTATCAGCGTCGTATCATTTTCTGGTACGATGAAGATAAGGAATTTGAGGATAAACTGGATGAAGTGGTTTTGGAAAATGCAAAGGTGATTGTGCTGACAGGAAATAATGCGTTTTCTGTAAAAAAACTGCTTTCAGTAGATGATATGACCACAAATTATCTGGTTTACAGTCCGTGTGTCTATAACCGCCCTGATGATAACTGGCTTCTGGATGTGGAGCTTTACAGTGAAGAGTTTCGGGCGGATCTGATTTCTATCTGGATGGATGAGATGGGACTTATATCAAATCCGACAATGAGGAAACAGGTTAAAAATTATCGTGCTTATTTCAATGCGAAAGACCGTCGTTTGAAAGTTAGCGCGCAGAATAAAGTTCCGGAAACACCGGCACAGTTACACATGGCTGTCATGGCGGCAATCTGTGGATTGAAAGATGCACAGCCTAATATGATTCTCCGTAGTGTGTTCCAGGCGGGACTGGATTTGAATAATAACACGGTTTATCAGGATTTTGTAAAATATCATGCAGACGCAGCATTTTGGGCGATGGTTCGTCAGGGATGCGGATTTGTGGAGGAAGAACCAGATCTTGGGCAGTTGGCAATTCATCTGCTTTTAACTGCAGCGACCCGTACCATGCGGCAGGAATATCTTGCCGGACTGGACAGTTTTATTTCCATACCACATCAGGCATATTGCTATGATTTTATTTCTGAATGGCTTCATAGTGATAACATTCCGCAATTATATGATGTGGCACGTTATGTTGAGGATGAAGCCCGTCTGCATCAGCGCTTTGAAAAGCTGGCAGTAGAGGATTTGGTAGGAACAGAATGCTTTCCGTGTATTAATGAAGTGATTCTGACAAAGCTAATGACAGAGATCAGTGACCATATCATTGATGTGGATACCATTACGAATACCGTTGAAAAACGGAGAACTTGTGTATGGTATGAGCCATTTGAGAATTTTTATGACGGTATCTTACAAGTGGCGAATATGCAAAGTTTCTTTAAGGAACATTCTGCCGGATTCCATACCGCAGAAGCGAAAAGTATCTGGAAAGAATATACAGAGAGTTACTATCAGATGGACACTTATTACCGTTTGTTCCATCTTAGTTTTCAAAAGAGTTTGGAGACTTCAAATATTCTGCTGGATGATCTATTCAAGCACGTTGTCGATAAAGTGGAAGGACTCTATAATCATTGGTTCTTAGGTGAGTTGGGCAACAACTGGTCAGATGTATGTGCGGATGAACTGGCAACTTACGGTAAAGTTCTGGAAGTACCGCAACAGGAGGATTTTTACCGATCCCGTATTCAAACCTCGGATACGAAAGTATTTGTAATTATCTCAGATGCCATGCGTTATGAAGTGGCAGCTACGATGGCAGATCAGCTTCAGCGAGAAACGCAAAGTAAGGTTTCTATCAGCAGTATGCAGAGTATCTTCCCTTCTACTACAAAGTTTGGTATGGCAGCTTTGTTGCCGCACAAAGAACTGACAGTAGAGGTTCGGAACAATATTTTGACGGTTTTGGCAGATGGACAGTCTACGGCAAGTACTTATAGGGATAAGGTTCTGAAAACAGAAGATTCGGCAAGCGTGGCTTTAAAGTATAATGACATCATTGCTATGAAACGAGCGGAAAGAAGTGCTTTGGTAAAAGGTATGGATGTGGTCTATATTTACCACGATACCATAGATGAAGCCAGCCACACTTCAGATACTGCTGTTTTTGCTGCGTGTGATAAGGCGATTTCAGAATTGAAGAACCTTGTGCGTATTATTGTAAATGAATTTGGCGGAACGAACATTCTAATTACGGCAGATCATGGATTTCTTTATACATACAGTCCTTTGAAGGAAGAGGACAAAGTAGATAAAAGAGGATTTTTTGACGTGGATGTAACAAACTCTGAAATTACAAAAAAAGAAAGTATCAGGCGATGTGCAGAGTATGGCAGAAGATATGCAATTATGCAGAAGGGTGTGCAACCAGATTACTTGATGCCTGTAAAATTCCTGGGTGGAAATACGGAATTCGATGGATTTGCACCGAGAGAAAGTATTCGTATCAAAATGAATGGCGGTGGTATGAATTTTGTGCATGGTGGTATCAGTTTACAGGAAATGGTTGTTCCGGTGATTGAGTATCATTATCTCCGCAATGATTCTATGGAATATAGGCGAAATAAGCAGAAATATGATACCAAGCCGGTAACGGTCAATTTACTGTCCGCAAACCGTAAAATCAGCAATATGATTTTTTCGTTGAACTTCTATCAAAAAGATGCGGTCAGTGCAAATCGTGAAGCGGCTACGTATCAGGTTTACTTTACGGACGAAAACGGCAGGCAAATCAGTGATGTTCAGAAGATTATTGCAGATAAGACCAGCGACAATGGTGCAGAAAGAACTTTTCGCTGTCAGTTTAATCTAAAATCTCTAAAATACAGCAATACAGCTACTTATTATCTGGTAATTGAAGACGAACAGGGATTGCAGATGCCACAGCGTGAACCGTTTCAGATTGACATCGCCTTTGCGGTGGATGAGTTTAATTTCTTTAGTTAATACCGCAGGAGGATAGGAAGATGGAGCAATTTACAGAGGGTGAAAGCACCCGTGAAGAAATAAAGGACAAGCTCCGCCAGAACTTTGACGGTAAGATTGTTCGGAAAGACCTGACAAAGAAAATCAAGGAAGGGGCAAATGTTCCGGTTTATGTCCTTGAGTTTTTGTTGGGGCAGTATTGCAGCTCAGATGATGAAAATGTTATTGAAAAAGGCGTACAGAATGTGAAACGTATTCTTGCCGATAACTTTGTACGCCCGGATGAAGCGCAGAAGATTCTTTCTCAGCTGCGTAAGAAAGGCAGCCACACAATTATTGATATGGTGACTGTCAGACTGGATATGAAAAAGGACTGCTTTTTTGCAGAGTTTTCCAATCTTGGAGTTGGCAATGTGCCGATTGCTGACGAATACCCGGAAAAGTTTGACCGCCTGCTCTGCGGCGGTATCTGGTGCATTGTTCAGCTGGATTACGAAGTGGAAGGCGACAATAACTTTGGCATTGAGGACATTGATGGGAATCCGCTTCGTTCCAAACAGAAAAAGCAGAAAGATATTTCTCCAATCAGTATTCGTAAGTTGACACCGATCCAGATGCCACATATTGATATTGATGAACTGAAGCAGGGACGAAAAGCTTTTACGAAAGATAAATGGTTGGATATCCTTCTTCGTTCTATCGGAATGGAACCGGATGAATTTACATACCGTGAGAAGTGGTTGCTCTTGACCCGTATGATTCCATTGGTTGAGAACAACTTTAACCTTTGTGAGCTGGGACCGAGAAGCACAGGTAAGTCCCATCTCTACAAAGAAATTTCTCCGAACAGCATATTGATTTCCGGTGGACAGACGACTGTTGCAAACCTCTTTTACAATATGGGACGAAAAACGGTCGGACTGGTTGGTTTGTGGGACTGCGTTGCTTTTGATGAAGTGGCAGGTATCAAGTTCAAGGATAAAGATGGTATCCAGATTATGAAAGACTACATGGCATCAGGTTCTTTTGCCCGTGGTAAAGAAGAAAAAGCTGCAACAGCTTCCATGGTCTTTGTAGGTAATATCAATCAAAGTGTGGATGTGCTTTTAAAAACATCCAGCCTGTTTGCCCCATTTCCGCCGGAAATGGGAACAGATACGGCATTTCTTGACCGTATGCACTGTTATCTTCCGGGGTGGGAGATTCCGAAGTTCCGGCCGGAGCACTTTACCAATGATTACGGTTTTATCAGTGATTATCTGGCAGAGTTTATCCGGGAACTCCGTAAGGAACAGTATGGTGATGCACTTGACCACTTTTTCCGCCTGGGAAGAAATCTGAATCAGCGTGATACCATTGCAGTTCGCCGCATGGTAGACGGTTATCTGAAACTGATGTATCCGAATGGTGAGTTTACCAAAGAAGAGCTGGAAGAAGTCATTCAGATTGCATTGGAAATGCGCCGCCGTGTCAAAGAACAGCTGAAAAAGCTGGGTGGCATGGAGTTTTACGATGTGAACTTCTCCTATATTGACCTGGAGGATATGTCAGAACATTATGTTTCTGTACCAGAACAGGGTGGCGGTAAGCTGATCCCGGACGGTATGTGCAATCCGGGACAGGTTTATACTGTATCCAGAGGAAAAAGCGGCATGATCGGCGTGTTCCGTCTGGAAAGCCAGATGCTTCCGGGAAATGGCAAGATGGAACGGACTGGTTTGGGCAGCGATTCTAAGTGTAAGGAGGCTGTGAACACGGCATTTAATTATCTGAAAGCGAATGGCAGCCGGATCAGCGGTTCTATCAGTACTTCAACGAAAGACTATATTATCAATTATCAGGATTTGCAGGGGATTGGAATGACTGACAAACTGGCACTGCCGTCATTGATTGCTCTTTGTTCGATTGCATTGGGAAAGCCGGTAGTTAGTAATTTGGCAGTATTAGGTGATATCACAATCAGTGGTACGATGATAAAGGTCGATGAACTTGCCAATACGCTTCAAGTGTGCCTGGATAGCGGTGCAAAGAAGGTGCTGATTCCGAGCACTTCATTTGTTGACTTTGCGAGTGTTCCGGCAGATCTGATGAGTGCATTTCAACTGATTCCGTATCAAAGTGCGGAGGATGCTGTGTTTAAGGCGTTGGGGGTAGAGTAAGAGACAGATTTTAGGCGGTTGTAGCTTGATTACAGCAAAGAATGCAGAAAACTGTACGAATTTTGTACTGGTAAAAATGGTGTGTACATGAAATAAGTAACAGAATAAGTTGTTTGAAAAGGACAAGTGCCGGGAAGATTCCTGGCACTTGTTTCTTTTGAAAAAATAATAAAAGGTGGAAAAACCGTACATTGATTCCTGATTCCTTTTTGATAAGACCGCTTTTTGTGTCCAATATTTTCCTCTTGTCAAGTAGTGGAGTAATACAGGCAAAAATAGTATTTTAGTAAAGTCATCAAACGAGGAGACAATGTTCTAACTGTTTTATTTTATAACGAAATCAAAATCGTCAATGAATTATTATGAATTTCATGAAAAAGATAGAGAAAGTATGTTCGAAAAGTTGACATGAATAGTGTTACTTGATATATTCGAATTAGTTGAATGATGGTGGTATCAAAATGTAGATGGTTTATATGTTAGGAGATAGTATTGTGTTATACGGAAGAATAAGTTTGGATAATCGAATGTATGAAAATGTGAGTTTGGCTGTATTTGGACTAAATGAAAAAAATCATACACGGTACAAAATTGATATAGAAAAGTGGACAATTGAAATTTGGGAATATGTGATTATAGCATGGACAACTAATGAGATGTTGCCAGAGCAACTTCGCGATAATGCATATAAAATGTGCGAGAAAGCTTTGGATATTTATGCTATGCAGCGCAGAGAATATTTTGCTATAGGAGATGCAGCATGGAAATATTTATTGTTTTACCCGTTACAGGACTATTCCATTATAGAGATCCATAATATAGAGCATTTAATAGTTGGTGTAACATCAGAAGTATGTACAATTCCGGATACAAATGAAATGCAGATAAGAATGAGCATAGCAATCGGTGATGATGAAATTGATGTAAAAGGATATGAATGTACAACAGAAAAATGGTCTCCAGTACTCAGATATTATAGATTTGCTCAACTGAGTGAAAATTTGTATGATGCATACAGATGGTTATATTTAACATTTGAACAGTTGTTACAAATGTTATGTCCAGTAAAAAGAAATAAAGATGGTAGAATTTGTGAAAAAGAAAATGTATGGATAAAGCGAGCTTTAAGCGTTATGGAAACAAAGAGTAAGGTTCTCAAAAATTTGTATGGATTGCAGAATATGAATCGACTGATAGAAAAATTTCTGAAAGAACAATATCGGGAAATGAGATGTAAACTGTTTCATGCAAAGGATTGGGCAATTATTCCAAATGATGAGGGTGAGCAGATCGTTTTGCGTCAACGATACGATGAGTTGAACAATATATGTACAGAGTTGCTTAAAAAATTCAATTTGTTATATAATCCATATGGAAGTATGACATATTATGGTTTTAAAAGCATGATAAAATCGTCATTTGAAAATGCAAATGGATTTTTGAGTTCGATGGATGCAGATTCAGTGCAGAAAGAAAAGTGTGTACCAGCAGATAAGACAATTTTGGAATTTCAAAATATTACGGAAGTTATGCCTGGAAAAATAGATTTACATTCATTTCATCGCTTTTTAAATCATAACGGAAAGGTTCAATTTTGTTCATATGGAATGGAAATAGAGGAGAATGTTGCGGTAGTTGCTGGATTCCCTGTACAAGTGGCTTTTGAGGGAAATGTTCAGGTAGAGCAGCATATGGTTATTCAAATGGTTAATCGTGGGAAAAAAGTAATTTAACATTTTTGATTATGGAAGTTGTTATTAAACAGAAGATAGAAGTGGAGAAGTTACATGCAAATTAATTGGGAAAGTTTTTCTACATACAATCAGGATGCGCGTGGTATTCGATTTAAATTTGAGGATTTATGTCGTCAAATTTTTGAAAATGAGTATCTTGTACAAAATAAAAAGTATAAATATCTTCATGCAAATCCTAATAACCATGGATTAGAGACCGAGCCAATTTATGATGAAATAAATAATAGATGGATTGGGTTTCAAGCAAAGTTTTTTGAAGGCAATGTACACTATGATCAGATTAAGCATTCTGCAGAGAAGATAGTTGAATATTATACAGGAAAAGAAGGAACGGTGAATTGTGTATATCTTTTTTGTAATCAACCTATCACATCTACATCAGATGGATATGTAAATGCAGTAGCATGTCTAAAAAAACAAAATATAGAGGTATGTTTGGTTACAGATACAGCAATTCTTGATGTCGTAAGAAATAAATATCCATATCTAGGGTTATATTATTTTGGAAATCACACGTTGCAGTTGGATTGGTTTGAAACACATAATAAACAAATATTCGATGAACTTGGCGAACGATATAACAAGAAATTTAATGTTGATACTAGGTTTTCGAAAGAATTATCTTTGTTTATTCATGACTCAAAGGCGGTTGATTATTTAAATGCAAAGAAAACGGAATTGCTTAATGAAATAACTAAGTTATATTATCGTGACTCTCATACAGATTACTTGGGTAAGCTTAAACAAGCTGTGGCAGATATAGAAGAAATTGATATTGAAACATTGGAACAGGCATTTGAATGGTGTGATAGAATAAAAGGATCTGTTGCTAAATTTTTGAATGATTTTTATGAAAAAATTCAGAAATTAGAAGAGCAGAAAAGCAAAGTATATAAATCCTTTCAAAATAGTGAACAAAAACAGGAGAGAGAAAAGAATAATAAGGAATATGCTAAATTAGTCAGTGAAATTGACAATATAACATATTTAATGACATTGCCAGATAAAATTGAAGTTTTAGGAAGAGAAAGACAATTACTGACAGGTGATGTTTTAATAATAGATGGTGTGGCAGGAATGGGTAAGTCGCAGTTGTTAGCATCTAAAATGCAAACGATCTTTAATGATGAGAGAATAGGATTGCTGCTGGTAGCCGGAATCTATTATACCAATGATCCAATTTATGAGCAAATTATGAAAAATTTGAGATTAGACTGTAGTTTTGATGATTTGATTGATATTTTGGAAGCAATAGGAGAAAAAGATAAGCGTATTGTACCTATTTTTATAGATGCACTTAATGAAACCTGGAATACAAAATTGTGGAAGACAGGATTGCCGGTTATTGTAAATAAAATAAAAAAGTCTCCTATGGTTAAACTTGTGATTTCATATAGAACGGAATATAAAAAATTAGTTTTGCCAGATTCTATCCAAAATAATGAAAATGAAACAATTATTATGCATCATACAGGCTTTGCAGATAATAGTATTCCAGCAATCAGAGCTTTTTTAAATTATTATAATATTCCATTTACACCTTTGCAGTACTTTGGGTATGAAATGACGAACCCTCTTTTTCTTACATTATATTGTAAAACATATAACGGGGAAGAAGTTAGCCTGCCCATCTTGTACAATCGGCTAATTGAAAATGCAAATGCAAATATATATCGATCGCTTAATAAGTATCTGGAAGAAAACGGATACTCTGAAAACGATATTTTTTTGGAAGATTTAATAACGGAAATTGCTGAATGGTTCATATCTCATAATAAAAAATTTATTTCAAAAAAGGAATTGGGATCATTAAATTTTTGGAAAGAATATAATCTTAATGCAATTCCTATTATACATAGACTTGAAAAAGAGCATATTCTCTGTGAGTCTGTTTTGGATGAGGTAGAAAGATTCTATTTCTCTTATGATCAGATGAATGACTATTACTGTGCAAAAGCAATTATAAAAAGCCATAATACCAAACAAGAAGTTTATACTTTCTTGAAGGAAAAAGTTTTAAATATACAGAATGGTGAAGTAGGAAATCTGGGAAATATTGATTTGTTTGTAAATGTGTGTGCGTTATTTGCAGAAAAATATGGAGAAGAATGTATTGCAATTATAGATGATATTAAAAGTGATGAAGATACATATATGGTATTTTCTAGGTATATTCATTCTTTTCAATGGAGAGAGGCAAAGAATATACCAGTGGATCAGTTTGAAAAACTGTTGCAAAAGTATCCATGTAATCCGGAAAGTGTATGGACAATGTTAATAGGAAATAGTGTGAAGACATTAAATCCATTAAATGCGGATTTTCTTCATACTTTTTTGAAAAAATATAGTCTTAGCAAGAGAGATTATATTTGGACAATTTATATAAATGAATTAACAGGAAATGATGAAGACCGCCTTGTTCAACTAATACAGATGTATAATAAAGGTGAAAAACTGGAATCGTCAAATGAAAAGCAGATAGAATTGTTATTGACATTGTTTGGATGGCTGCTGACTTCTTCTAGTCGGTGGTTAAGGGATTACGCATCTAAAGCGATGATAGAAATATTGAAAGATCATTTTCAGTTATGCCAGGTTATTTTAAATAAATTTATGGATGTAAATGATACATATATAATTCAAAGGTTATATGGAATTGTTTTTGGTGCTTGCTGTAAGAAAAAGAAACGAGAAAAAGAAAGGTTTCGCGTTTTATCAGAATATGTATATTATGCTGTCTTTGATCAAAAGGAAGTTTATCCGGATATTTTGCTTAGAGATTATGCTAGATTAATTATTGAACGTTTTCTATATGAGAATCCAGATTATTGTGGAGTGATACAACGAACCAAAATAGTTCCCCCATATTCTTCGAATAATATTCCGAAGATGGCAGATCAACATTATTTAGAAAAAAAATATGATGGTGGGATGTATTGGTTGATAGATTCTATGAAATTTGAAGGGATGGGAATATACGGTGATTTTGGGCGGTATGTTTTTCAAAGTGCACTTAAAAGTTTTGATGTGGATGAAAAGCAAATTTGGAATTATGCAGTATATTATATATTGACAGAGTTGGGATATTCAGAAGAATATTTTGGAGAATATGATAAACATTGTGGCGGAGGAAGAAATCAAACTATAAAAGTAGAGAGAATTGGGAAAAAATATCAGTGGATTATGATGTATAATATTTTGGCACGTATTTCGGATCATTATAAGATGATTGATCGTTGGAATATGTCAGAAAAAGAAGATATAAAATATGAAGGAACATGGGAACCTTTTATAAGAGATTTTGATCCAACACTAAATGAAAATTTTATGATTTGTCATAATGCACCTGTATTTGATGCACTAAATGAATATTACATTAAAGTAAGACAGGAAAATAGAAGTATTGATGTTTCTTCTTTTGATGAACAGAAAGCTTGGCTGGAAACTGAAGGAACTTTTTTTCAGAATATGAAAGATACAATGATTTTAACAGATGCGAATGGGGAAAAGTGGGTATCTTTAACGATATATTATGATACAGGAAGGGAATATTCGAAATTTGATAATCACCTTTTCATATGGAGCTGGTTATATGCTTATTTTGTAAGTAGGGAGCAGGCAGATAAACTGTCTAAATGTATTGAAAATGGAAGTTCTGTTATCACACATGATACAGCATCTTTTCATGAAATATATACAGTTTATAATAGAGAGTATCCATGGGCTCCAAGCTGTCAAGAGGTAGAAAAGTATGCATGGGTAGAGACGGAAATTGAGACGGGAGAGTATGAAACAGTTACAGAAATGCTACAGGTTCCGGATTATTCCCAGCTTGATGCATTACTGCGTAAATATGAAAGATTACTTGGAGAGGAGGATGTAAATTCAAGTAATGGAGTAGATGAAGAAATTGAAGATTTTGAAATTCCAGAGATAACATACAAAGAACAAATTATAAAGCGTAAAGTTAAAGAAAAAATAGGAACGATACTTCATGCTACAACGGACTTATTGTGGGAAGCTGAATATGATGCAACAAAAAATGAAACAGTTTCTCAGAGGGTGCCATGTGCTAAAATTATTGAAACAATGCATTTAAGACAACAAAATGAAGATGGTTTTTATTATGATCAAAATGGTAAATTAGCTGTATTTGACACGAAGAGAACGCAAAAGGTTAATGGTGTTGTTATCAGAAAAGATGTTTTAGATGAATTTCTTTTGAAAACAAAAATGAAACTTGTTTGGCTTGTGGATGCTCAAAAAGAAATAAAAAGAAAAGATGATGTGTGTGATAAATGGAGCGATTGGGAAGCGGTATATATTTATGAAGAAGATTCTGTTATAGGAAAAATTCAAAGATTTCAGAATAATAATTTATGATATATGCATGACAAGTTATTATAAGAAGTTATTTCATACGACATATATTGCTGGTTGCAATAAAATATGAAAGAATTAGAGATTGAATCATAAACGATTCAGTCTCTTTTTTTAATGCATTTTTATATTCAGACTCAAAATCCCGAACGATATTTTTGGGGGCTATTTTATGTATACTTTGCGGTCTTTTTGCTGAAAGTACGGCGGCATTTGTTTAGTATATTGTAAGTATTATTGCAGCCATAATCATTAGCATTCTTCATTCATATTTCTTTTATAAGAAAAAGATATGAAGCTTAGAAAAATTATGGCAGTTATGCTATGCACATTACATTTGATAAAATCTGTGAGTAAAGAAGCTTGCATAAAAGCTAAGTAAGTTATTAATAAAATTGTGTAATTTATTTCTCATGGAAATTCATCTCCTTTCTGTTTACGATGTCATTATAGAATACGAAAAGAATTATTACTTGCCAAAATAACAGAATATATAGTCAAAAGTTGCTTAATACAGTGACAGGTTAAAATATCCTGCAATACTGCCGTTGGTCAATTTATTTATACAATTTAATATTGGAACATTTTACAACTATGACACAAGTATGCAACATAATAAACGAATGCTTCTGATATAGTAATGATACGTAATATCAGTTACAAAGAAGCAGGACCATTTGTATATAATAATGGAGACTATGTTGGAACGTTAAAGAAGTAGTATATTTGGCTAAAAAGCTCTCTGTGCAATGCACAGGAGCTTTTTATATGTAGACCTCTATTTATTTGTGCTGTCTGCATCAATTACAGACTGAATCTGCTTCATAAGGGCATCATAGTTGTCCTTGTTATCAATTCCGCCGAGCATTGGTTCGCCTACAATATTGCCATTTCTGTCAACAAGTATAGTTGTTGGAAATGCCATGATTTCTGAGGCATATTTACCGGCAGCACTAGAGGAGTCAATTGACAGATTACGATATTTGACACCTTGGCTTTCAAGAACAGAGGCTGCCTCTTTGATAGCTGTTTTATTGCCATCGAAGGTCTCAGTGTTGATGCCAACAACTTCTCCGCCCATTGATTTGATAGCATCATTTAATTCGTTAAGCTTGGATAACTCAGCGACACATGGTTTGCAGCCGGTAAACCAGAAATTGACGACTGTTACTGCATTACCGGAAAACAGGCTGTCATCAACCTTATTGCCATCAAAATCCTCACCGGAAAAATCACTGAATACAGATGAGGCTTTAGAGCTGTCCTTCTTGTTATCGCCTGATGATGTATTTTTGTTTTCAAGCTCTGCTATCTGTTCCTCGATTTTTCGTATGGTTTCAATATCCTCATTAAGTGTTTTAAGCTCATCGTCTGTGAATGAATTCTTGTTTGATTCTACGGTATCGGCAAGATAATCAGCATAATTTCCGTTTGGATCGGCATCACTTTTGTTCATCATGCCAAATGCCTTGTTCCACACATCATCGTGATCTGCAAAAAGCTGATTTTCCTGCTGATATAAATCATCAAGCCTGGAATCTGATTTGCCGGATGTTTCTGAGCCGGCTTCAGTCTGAGTGTTTTTAGAATCTGTTGTGGAAGCTTGCTTTACGCCGCATGCTGTAAGTGATAATGCTATGCAGAGTGTAAAAATAGAAATAAATGATAATTTGTTTTTCATGAGTAATTTCTCCTTTAAAATAATAGTAAAATGTTTAATAGCTATCTGTTGTCATTTTTTTGACATGATTTTCCCATAAACCGGTAGCAGATGGCGTCCTTCGGACAGGCCTTTATGCAGGCACCGCAGCGTATGCACTCGGGGTGATCCGGTGTCTTACACACATCCACATCCATCTTACATGCCTTTGAGCATTGACCGCATCCGACACATTTGCTGTTATCAACGGTGATTTTGAGCAGGCTGACCTTATTAAATAATGAGTAGATTGCTCCAAGTGGACAAATCCATTTACAGAAGGGCCTGTAAAATAAAATACTTAGTACAATCACTGCAATTAAAATCATACACTTGAAAGAAAAAAGCTTTCCCAGCGCAGAACGGATAGCAGCATTTCCAATAGATAACGGTATAGCACCCTCTAAAACACCCTGAGGACAGATATATTTGCAGAAGAACGGGTCTCCCATTCCTATAGAGTTCGTTACAAGCATCGGAAGAAGTATAACGAAAACAATAAGAATGACATATTTTAGGTACCTAAGAGGCTTTAGTTTGGCTGTGGATAATTTCTTTCCGGGTATTTTGTGAAGTAAATCCTGAAACCATCCAAATGGGCACAAAAAACCACATATAAATCTGCCGAGAGTTACACCGAGTAAAATAAAAAATCCGGTTATGTAGTATGAAAACTTAAATTTTGATGATCCGACGACTGCCTGAAATGCCCCTATTGGACAGGCTCCTGTCGCGGCAGGACAGGAGTAGCAGTTTAATCCGGGTACACATACTGTTTTTGCATTGCCCTGATATATTTTACCCTTAAATAAATTCGGAATATGAATATTGGTCAGCAGCGTTGCTGCGGCCTGTATCCATCCACGTATTTTTGCCAGTTTTCTTGATAGTAATTTCTTTTCCTTATCCAATTCCGACACACTCCAGACATAGTTTTATTGCTTTACCAAGCACGGTAGCTGCCTCACCTCTGACTGCACCATAGCTTACCATGGATACACCAAGGATAAGCAGAATGATTTGACATGTTTTTTGGTATTTCAACATAATGTTGCTCCTTTTTGTTGTATTGTTGACCAGCTGACTTTGGTATTATACAATATAGCTTGTAAAATTAGTGTTAAGAAGCAGGAGAAAATTTTGAGATTATTAATTGTTGAGGATGAGAAACAAATATGTGATATGGTTGCAAAGAGTCTGTATGCTGCCGGTTATGAGGTGGATACCTGTTATGATGGGAAAGAGGCTCTTGAATGTATACTGTCGGAGGATTATGATCTGATAGTTTTGGATTTGAATCTGCCGGGGATGGATGGCATGGAGCTTCTTAAGGAGCTTAGAAAATACAATGATGAAACTAAGGTTTTGATATTATCTGCAAGAGGTCAGATTGCTGATAAGGTAGAGGGACTGGATGCAGGAGCAAATGATTACATGGAAAAACCATTCCATCTGCAGGAGCTTGAGGCACGTATCAGAAGCCTGACAAGAAGGAAATTTGTACAGAATGATATATGTCTTAAATGCGGAGAAATAAAGTTTGATACGATTAAACGCGAGGCATATGCAAAGGGAGAGCCGGTTCCACTGACAAGAAAAGAGAATGGTATTTTGGAATATTTACTTATCAATATAGGCAGACCGGTGAGCCAGGAGGAGCTGATAGAGCATGTGTGGGATGCCACGGCAGACAGCTTTAGCGGAGCAATCAGGGTACATATGTCTTCACTTAGAAAAAAGCTTAAGGCGAAGCTGGGATATGATCCCATTTTGAACAAGGTAGGTGAAGGCTATAAAATACGGGAGGAGTCTGACAGATGAAAAGAATGTCGCTACAGTGGAGACTTACGTGCATTACTACATTGTGTATTGCTATTATATGTGGCTGCCTGACTATGTTTGTCTATAAAAATGGTGTGCATTACATCGATTCTCTGCAGGATGCGGTAGAGTCACAGGGGGATGAAAAAGGAAACAAATCAGATGAAATATATATCAGCATACCGGACGATAAGTGGGATGAGTTTGCGGATGAATTTTCGGTTCAGGTGTACAATAATAAGGCTGACTATAAAAGAAACAGTCTGATAATCACGGTTTTGCTGGCGCTTTTGGGAGGTGCCGTCACTTATTTTATAAGCGGGCATGCGCTCAGACCAATCAGGGAGTTTTCAGATAAAATTGAAGAGGTACAGGCTCAGAATCTGTCTGATTCAAGAATAGAGGAAAACAATGTTAAGGAACTGAACCAGCTGGGTATTTCTTATAATAAGATGCTTGAGCGTCTGTCGGAAGCATTTGAGATACAGAGACAGTTTACTGCAAATGCAGCACATGAGCTGCGAACTCCATTAGCGTTAATGCAGGTACAGCTTGATTTATATAATTCTGCCTCTCACCCGGGAAATGATGCAGACACTTTGCAGACCATAAAAATGGTTACGGAACAAAATGATAAATTAAACAGGATGGTAAAGACTCTTCTTGACATGAGTGAGCTTCAGACGGTGGGAAGGGATGATAAAATTATATTGGATGCTATTGTTGAAGAGGTTTTGGCAGACCTTGAGCCTCTTGCCGTGGAAAAGAATATAAAGCTGATTGGAAAATGTGAGGATGCCACTATGATAGGCAGTGATATCCTTATTTACAGGCTTGTATACAATCTGGTTGAGAATGCCATCAAATATAATCATCCGCTCGGACAGGTTACAGTAACCGCATATCAGAGAAACAAGCATGTTTATCTGTCTGTAGAAGATACGGGAAGCGGAATACCAAAGGAGCTTAGGGAGAGAGTGTTCGAGCCATTCTTCCGTGTGGATAAATCCAGAAGCCGGGAGCTGGGTGGCGTAGGACTCGGACTTGCTCTTGTTCATGAAATCGTTAGAGTACATGATGGCAGTATTTGTATTAAATCAGGCAAGACTGGGGGAACGATTTTCGAGGTGACTTTTGCACAGCATTCAATGTAGCGTTTCATTTTACACATTTGTCAAGTAATTATAACAGTATCATTTTGTGCATGACTTGTACAATTTATTACATTGCTCTTTGCAAGGGTTTTGTTATATCTTAGATATAACAAAGCAGTTATTGTTCTTGGTTTTATATATTAATAATTGGAAAGTGAGGAAAAATATGAACGCTGATATGAAATGGCTTGATAATCCGGAAGTGTTTAAGGTAAATCAATTGGAACCACATAGTGATCATTGCTATTATCTGGATTATTCAGACATGAAAAAAGAAAAAAATCCGTTATTACAGTCATTAAATGGTCAATGGGAGTTTGCTTACAGCAAAAATGTGATGG
>OMDO01000851.1_pt1 | contig 16968 bp, 10 predicted proteins | sample 1674051 | NCBI WGS metagenome assembly OMDO01 (sample SAMEA103958138, study PRJEB25191) | human gut metagenome | biome: human-associated habitat [ENVO:00009003]; feature: intestine environment [ENVO:2100002]; material: feces | place: Germany | collected 2013/2015 | reverse complement strand
ATCATGCCGACCTTCTGGAACGGGAACTGATCCTCCGGCCAGATTTTGGTATCGTCGAGCGGATCGAAGGACAGCTGGTCAGCCATTTCGGGCTTCATGATCTGTACCTGAAATTCATATCGGATCGGGTTGCCCAAAGCGAGCCGCCTGTGCAGCGTGCGCACAGCGATGTCCGGATCCTGACCGGCAAGGCGTTTTCCTTCTTTTCGGTCGATGATGTCGAAGGGTTCCTGCGCGGTAAAACGATATTTGACGTAAAAACGTTCCCCTTTTCCATTGATCCAGACAAAGGTATTGACACCAAAACCGTCCATTTTGGCAAAATCCTTAACGATGCCGCGGTCACTGTAGAGCCACATCAGTTGATGAAGGCTTTCCGGTGTGAGGGAGAAAAAATCCCAGACATGCGCGTAGTTTTTGATATTTGTGCAGGGATCAGGCTTCTGGGAATGGATGAAATCGGGAAACTGCATGGCGTCGCGGATAAAAAAGACTGGAAGGCTTAAGCCGACGACGTCATAATTACCCTGAGAGGTGTAAAATTTAACAGCAAAGCCGCGCGGGTCGCGGTCAGTGTCAGGAGAGCCCTTGGAGCCGATGACGGTGGAGAAACGGATCAGAAAACGGGTGGATACGGACGGATCCTGTAAAAACGCAGCGCTCGTATAATCCCGCATGGAACGATAAGGGCGGAATGTGCCGAATGCGCCGCTTCCTTTAGCGTGCACAACGCGCTCCGGGATGCGTTCCCGGTCGAAATGTGCAAGTTTTTCAATAAAATCCACGTCCTGTAAGAGGACGGGACCGTTTTGCCCGAGGGTCTGGGAGCTGGCGGTGTCTGAAACGGGAGCGCCTTGAGAAAGAGTCAGCACAGGCTGGCTGCAGGAAGCAGCGAGAGTCTGTGCTGAGTTTGGATTGGTGTCAGCCAGATGTCCGTCAGACGGCGTCCGGCTGCTGTTTAAAGATTCCTTTGTCATAAAATTTCCTCAGAGTCCTTTTTACTATTTATGATATGGGACTTTGGGAAAAAAGTACCGCATTACTGCTCGCGGAACGTGATTGTGCCAGTCTTTTCGTCCATGCTTTCAACGATAGCGAGAGATTCCAGATGGATGCCTTTTTTGCGCAGCTCATCGCCGCCGGGCTGGAAGCCTTTTTCAATTACGATGCCCGCACCGACTAGGGTTGCACCGGAGGATTCTACCAGGGCAGCAAGACCCTCGAGAGCTCTTCCGTTTGCTAAGAAATCATCGATCAGCAGGACTCTGTCGTTGGGAGAAAGGAATTCTTTGGATACGATGATGTCATAGATTCTGCCGTGGGTGTAGGATTCCACCTGTGTGGTGAAAACGTCTCCGGCAATATTTTTGGTCTGATTTTTCTTCGCAAAAACGACAGGAACATCAAAATACTGCGCCGTGATGCAGGCGATGCCGATACCGGAGGCTTCGATGGTCAGGATTTTGTTGACGCCGGCATCCGAGAAACGGCGGTAAAACTCTTTGCCGATTTCTTCAAACAGGTGGATATCCATCTGATGATTCAGAAAGCGGTCTACTTTGAGGACATTTCCTTCTTTAATGATTCCGTCTTTGCGAATTCTTTCTTCCAAAAGCTGCATAGTTTTTTACTCCTTATTTAAATTTCTGATAATAGCCCATAATAAAAATGAACAGGACGATCAGCGGCAGAATATAGGAAACGTAAACGCGCGCCCAGGCGGGGAATTTTACGCCCTTGCCGGTGTCGGCTTCTGCCAGGAAGTTTTTCCAGCCCCAGCCGTATCTGCTGGTACAGAACAGCAGATAGACCATGCTGCCCAGGGGCAGGAGGTTGTTGGAAACAATGAAGTCCTCGAGATCCTGAATCGTGGAGCCAGCGCCCAGCGGCTGGAAACCGGACCAGATGTTGAAGCCGAATACGCAGGGCAGGGACAGGAGGATAATCGCAATTCCATTGATCAGGACGGTTTTTTTACGGGATGTGCCGAACAGATCCATGGAAAAGCTGATGATATTTTCAAATACGGCAATAATCGTGGACTGGGCGGCAAACGTCATGAAGACGAAGAACAAAACACCGAAAATCCGTCCGCCGACCATCTGGTTGAAGATGTTGGGCAGAGTGATGAACACCAGACCGGGTCCCTGTCCGGGATCGACGCCGAATGCAAAGCAGGACGGGAAAATAATCAGTCCTGCGAGAAAAGCAACCAGTGTGTCCAGAAGGCAGATATTGATTGTTTCCCCTGTCAGGGTGTGGTCTTTACCGATGTAGCTGCCGAAAATCGCCATCGCACCGATGCCGAGGCTCAGGGTAAAGAACGCCTGTCCCATTGCGGCGAAAATCGTGTTGCCGACGCCGTTTTCTGTAAATCTGGTAAAATCGGGAATCAGATAAAAGCGCAGTCCCTCGGAAGCGCCGGGCAGTGTCACACTGCGGATACACAGAATGAGCAGGATGAGGAAAAGACAGCTCATCATTGCCTTGGTAATACGCTCCACACCTTTTTGCAGACCGAGACTGCAGATAAAAAAGCTCAGCAGAACCACAAGAACCATCCAGAATGTCATGTAACCGGGGCGGGCGAGCATGTCATTAAAAACTGCTGCAACGCCGTCAGAATCCAGACCTTTGAATTCGCCGGTCAGCGTCTTGAAGATATAGGCTGCCATCCAGCCGCCGACCGTGGTGTAAAACATCATCAGAAGATAGTTGCCTGCCATACAGGCATAGCCCTGAAGATGCCATTTTGTACCGGCAGGCTCAAGCACATGGAAAGAGCGCGCCGCGGATTTCTGGCTGGCGCGGCCCACCGCAAATTCCATGACCATGATCGGAAGACCGAGCAGGACAAGGAAAATAAGGTAAACAAGGACAAACGCGGCGCCGCCGTATTGTCCCGTAATATAAGGAAAACGCCAGACATTACCCAATCCTACCGCACAGCCGGCAGAAATCAGGATAAATCCAAGCCTGGAGGAAAAACGTTCTCTATTGTTCATTTGCAGCTCTCCTGGAATCTTAAAAAATACGATTGAACGGTATCGGACAATCTGTAGAAAAGCATAGCATAAAACGGTATTTTACGCAACGAACGGAGCGAGAAATTATAAAAACTAAATGAAATTTTCGGCGGCAGGATTGTAAAGAGGTGGAGAATATTGTACCCTTAAAGAGAAGAACTGTAGTTCGTTTTAGCAGGAGGGCTGCAGTCAGAAACTGGAGGAAATGAAATAGCATGTTGGATTGGAAGCTGCTTGCCGGTGCAGCAGGCATTGTGGCGGCGGTTGTTTTTGTCATATGGCTGATTTTTTTCTGCGCACGCCGGATACGGGAGCATTTAAAGGGACGTGAGCTGGATGCAATGGAGGGACACGATTTCGAATATTTTTGTGCGGACCTTCTGGAAGACCATGGTTTTAAAAGTGTAGAAGTGACCCGCGGGAGCGGTGATTACGGTGTTGATGTCCTGGCGGAAAAGGAGGGCGTGACCTATGCGGTACAGTGTAAGCGCTACGATGGGCCTGTTGGTGTCAAGGCGGTTCAGGAAGCCTATGCGGGGCGGGATTATTACGACCGGATGGTGGGCGCTGTGATGACGAACCAGTATTTTACGGAGCCTGCGGTCAAGGCGGCAAAGAAGCTGAAGATTCTCCTGTGGGACAGGGGATATCTGGAAAGCATGATGGAAGAAGAGGAATAAGATTGAAAAATGGTAACTGTGGAGGTACTGAACAGTTACGAAAAATAAAATTTTTCAATCGCGGGATTTGTGTCTGCGCGCACTTGACACAAACTCGGCATGCGCAAAAGGCGTGCGCAGAAATGAGTGGAAAGTATGAGTTTTGTGGAATTTCATGACGTGAAAAAAATTTATCACATGGGCGAGGTGGAGATCCCGGCACTGCAGGGCGTCAATTTCGAAATCGAAAAAGGCGAATTCTGCGTGATCGTCGGAGCCAGCGGCGCTGGCAAGACAACGATCCTGAATATCCTTGGCGGAATGGATACGCTGACGGAGGGAAAGGTCCTGCTGGATGGAAAAGAAATTTCCTCTTACGGAAAGAAGCAGCTGACAGACTACCGCAGATATGATATTGGCTTTGTGTTCCAGTTTTATAATCTGGTCGGAAACCTGACAGCACTGGAAAATGTGGAGCTGGCATCCCAGATCTGCAGCGATCCGCTGGATGCGTCGGAGGTGCTTGCGGAGGTTGGGCTGGAAGAGAGAATGAATAACTTCCCGGCGCAGCTTTCCGGCGGCGAGCAGCAGCGTGTGGCGATTGCGCGTGCGCTGGCGAAGAATCCGAAACTGCTGCTCTGCGATGAGCCGACCGGCGCGCTCGATTATGTGACGGGAAAAGCGATCTTAAAGCTGCTGCAGGATACCTGCCGCAAAAAGGGCGTTACTGTCGTTGTTATTACACACAACCAGGCGATCACGGCGATGGCGGATCGGATTATCACCGTGAAGAATGGAACAGTCACAGATATGCGTAAAAACGAACATATTGTTCCGGTAGAGCAGATCGAGTGGTAAAGGATAGAATGGATGCTCGGCAAGCATTTTGTTTGTTGGAAATATAGGCTTGTGCCGCGGCGTGGCAGAAGGTGAGGAGACGTGAAAAGAAGAAAATCGGCGATGTGGAAAACAACATATCGGGAAATCCGGCAGAGCTTCGGCAGATATGCTGCAATTTTGGCGATTGTAGCGCTGGGTGTGGGATTTTTCGTCGGGCTGATGGTGGTGACACCTGCAATGGTGCGAAACGGCGGGCGGTATTTGAACAACCATGACCTGTATGATCTGCGGCTGTTATCGACGCTCGGCTTTGAAAAGGATTCGGTGGACGCTTTTACAGGCCGAGAGGATGTCAAAGCAGTGGAGGGCGCGGTTTCTTCGGATTTCCTGGCGGTGGATGAGAGCGGCAAAAGCCGGGTGCTTGTGGCGCAGACACTTTTGGAAGTACAGAATCAGGTCGAATTAAAAGCGGGACGGCTGCCGGAGGCGGCGGATGAAATCGTCATGGATTCCAGTCTGTTTTCGAAAGACGATATCGGAAAAACGATTCAGGTTTCGGATGAAAATCCCGAAGAGATGGCAGATTTGTTCGCATATGACGTGTATACAATCGTCGGCATAGCAGATGCTTCCTATTATATTAACTATCAGCGTGGCTCGACCACACTTGGAACGGGGCGGGTTTCCGGCTTTGTATACATGCTTCCGGATGGATTTGATACGAATTATTATACGGAAATTTTTGTTCGGCTCGATCAGAATGACCGGATTTACAGTGACATTTACAAGAAAAAAATCGAAGACCTCAAGACCTGGGCAGAGCCGATTGCAGAGCAGGAGGCGCAGAACCGCTACGACAGCCTGAAAGCAGATGCGCAGCAGAAGGTGGACGATGCGCAGAAGGAGCTGCGGGATCAGACGGCGGATGCGCGTACCGATCTGGAAGAGGCGAAGCAGAAGCTGACAGACGGGCAAAAAGAGCTTGCAGACGGCAAAGAGCAGATCGCGGACGCAAAAAAGCAGCTGCAGCAGGCAAAACAGACGATTGCTCAGAAGCAGACGGAACTTAACAACGGACGCGCGCAGCTTGTGGATGGACGCAGCCAGCTGGAAGCCGGGCAGGTGCAGCTCGACAGCGCGCGGGCACAGTTGAATGCAGCGATTGCGGCTGCGCAGAGTGCGGGAAGCCAGGCGGGCGCAGAATCCGGCATGTCCGGCAGTGCCGCCGCCAGTCCTGCGCAGCTTTGGCAGCAGCTGGCCCAGCTCGATGCGCAGCAGGCAGCTCTGGATGAGCAGCGCAATCAGCTGGAAAGCAGCGAGGCAGAGCTTACAGCCGGAGAAAAGCAGCTTGCGGCTGCAAAGCAGGAGCTTTCCTCGCAGGAAAAACAGCTAAACGAGCAGGAACAGAAGCTGGCGGATGCAGAGAAGGAGCTTGCCGACGGTCAGAAAGAATATGAAGACGGCTTACAGACACTGGATGAAAAGACCGCAGATGCAAAGGAAGAGATTGCGGATGCGCAGAAGCAGATCGACGAGATCCAGGAGCCGGATGTCTATGTGCTGGGCAGGGATACCAATATCGGTTACGCCAGTTATGAAAATGATTCTATGATCGTCGCCGGAATTGCGAAGGTATTGCCGTTTTTCTTTTTCCTGGTAGCGGCGCTGGTGTGTATGACGACAATGAACCGGATGGTAGAGGAGCAGCGGACACAGATCGGTGTACTCAAGGCACTCGGTTATTCGGAAGCCCGGATTATGGGGAAATATCTGTTTTATGCGGGAAGTGCGGCATGGATCGGTTCTGTCATCGGTTTTCTGATCGGTTCGACGATTTTCCCGACCGTCATCTGGAATGCATATAAGATCATGTACCATATGGGGGATTATGAGCTGATGTTTGACCCGGGGCTGGCGGCTGCCTCGCTTGCAGTGGCACTTTTATGCTCGGTTGGCGTAACGTGGCTGACCTGTCGGTACGAGCTGATGAGCACGGCTGCAAATCTGATCCGTCCCAAGTCGCCAAAGAGCGGCAGAAGGGTATGGCTGGAGCACATCCCGTTGCTCTGGAACCATATGAGCTTTCTGGCAAAGGTTTCCGTGCGGAATGTTTTCCGGTATAAGCAGAGATTTTTTATGATGGTAATCGGTATCGGCGGCTGTACAGCCCTTCTTGTAACCGGCTATGGTATAAAGGATACGATTGCGGACATTGCGGATATGCAGTATGAGGAAGTGCAGCTATATGATATGAGCGCGACACTGAAAGAGGGGTATCCGGCCGCGGATGCGGCAGACTTTTCTGAACTTACCGAGGTGCTTTCCGAATCCTCTGAGGATTGGATGCCCTTCTGTGAGATTGCAATGGATCTGACGGGGCGCAGTGGTGTCAAGACCGCCAACGTCGTCATTCCGCAGGATACCGGGGCAGCGCAGGAGTATATCCGGCTGCGGACAGAAGAGGGTGAGGATATTCCATGGCCTGGTGAGGAAGAGGCTGTTATCAGTGCAAAGCTTGCGCGAAAATGCGGGATCCGCGTTGGGGATACCGTTACACTGCGGACAGAGGATGGCGAAAAGCTAAAAGTGAAGGTGGCTGCTCTATCTCGAAACTATATTTATAATTATGTTTATATTTCGCCGGAAACATGGAAACTCGATAACGGAAGTGATCCGGTTTACAAGAGCATTTATATCCATGCATCGGAGGGTGCGCAGGAGAACCGGGAACTGTCGGAAAAGCTGCTGGCATGCGACGTCGTTTCTGCGGTTGCGGTCAATGCGGATATGCTCAGCCAGGTCAACAAAATGATGGGCAGTCTGGATGCAGTGGTGCTTTTGGTCATCCTCTGCGCCGGTGCGTTGGCATTTATCGTAATTTATAACCTGACGAACATCAACATCACCGAGCGAATCCGGGAGATTGCAACGATCAAGGTACTTGGTTTCCGACCAAAGGAGACAGCATCCTATGTGTTCCGGGAAAATGTCGTGCTGACGGCGCTCGGAACAATTGTCGGGCTGGGAGCCGGAATTTGCCTGCACCGGTTTGTTATTGCAAATATTGATGTCGATATGGTTACATTTCAGCCGCGGGTGCTTCCCTTTAGCTTTGTAAAGAGTATCCTGCTGACCTTTGTATTTATGGTCATTGTAGATGTTGTGATGTATCTGAAGCTGGAACGGATCAATATGGCGGAATCGTTGAAAAGCGTGGAATAAAACAATAAAATGCATGCTCTGTGAGCGATCTATGGGCATGAACCAAACGGGCTGGCGCGTGGTCAGCCCGTTTTTGCTGTAGTCTGTTTCAACCGTTTTGTAAGGTTTTCGAAATCAGACGGACCAGCTTCCAGGACAAAGCGATGGAAGCGCAGCAGGGAAAAGTTGTCGCTCCACTGAAGTTCGGCTCTTTTTTTGAGGGCATTCATTTCGAGATATCCAACGTAATACTTCAAATAAACCGCAGGGGCAGTGCGCAGATAATCGTAAACACGTTCCGACTGCTCTTCCGAAAGACCGAAGGATTCGAGGGAGCGCAGAAGCTCTGACTCTTCCGCGCCGTAATAGTGCAGAGAAAGGTCGAGTAAGCAAAACAGGTTGATTTGCAGATCGCGCTGCTGTGCCAGAAGCGTACAGAGCAGCGCAGCGGGATAGGAGCTGCCCAAGCTGCCTTCTGCTTCCGCAAGGACCTGTGCGGCATATTCATAGGAAATCCGTTCGGTATAGTACGCCCAGCCCTCCACATATCCGCCGTAGGAGAACAGCTTGCGAATTGGCAGCGTCTGCGTGTCGCAGACAAGGGAGGAATAGACGGTCTGGTAGAGATGCCCCGGATAACCTTCGTGGGCGAGTGTGGTGTAAAGCTCAATTCCGTCTGCGGTCGAGGAACGGTTGATGCGGATCGTATTCTGCATCAGAGCATCGATAGGCGGGATCATATAAAAGGCGGGACTGGAATATGCCTCGAGCCCGGCGTCCACATCCTGAATGTCGCATTGAACCGTCTGGGCGGTTAGATCGGCCAGAGCCGGAAAGTCCTGCTGCATCCGGTTTTGCAGATCTTCCAGAATGGCGGTTGGATCAGAAAGTGGAAATCCATCGTTAACCGGGGCAAGGTCAGGCGTACCGCCGGTCAGCTCCTGATAAGTGGTCAGCGTCTGCTTCATCTCTTTGTAGGTTTTCTGAAACTGCTTTTGAAGGAGCAAATAGAGCTGATCCATGGAAAGGGAGGAACCTGTGGATTCCTTGACGAGCCAGGCATAATATTGCCGCCCGTCGGGCTTCTGGGAAAGTCCTCCCCTCGTGCGTCCGGTGTCGGAAAGCTGTTCCAGCCCGTCTGCGAGGGACTGCCAGGCGGGCAGGACGGATTTTGACAAAAGCGACTGGTTTTGGGCTTCGTATTGTGACTGCTGCTTGGCGGTCAGAAGTCCTTTTTGTAAAAGAGATGCAAGTCTGGAAGAAAACGTCGTCTGTAAAAAGTGCGTGCCGGAGGAAAGCGCCTCCTTTGTGAGGATTTCGCGGCACTGCTGTGCACTTTTTTTGGCGTCCTCTTTTTCCATAAAAAGCCCGGCTGCACTTTTTTCGGATTCATAAGAAAGCAGACCCTGCACGTAATCGGGAACGGACTGCAGGAGGGAAAGATAGGTTTCCACGTCGTCAGCGGTATAAAACGGATATTCTGCAAATAATAAAAGCAGCTCGCTCTGCATGCCGGAGGTCGGGGAAAGGGGTTCCTCATAATAGGAAAAATCGGATTCTTCGAGGTCGAGAGCCAGCCTGTCGCAGAGCAGATCGTAGGTATAGCGCTCCTCCTTATTTAATTTTTTCGAATCGAGAAGGGAGAGCACAGATAAAAATTTCTGCCGGGAGGCGGCAGAAGCCTCGGAAGCTTCCTTAGAATAAACCGGAAGCGCAGCGTCTTTTAGATGAATCCCTTGCAGATTCGGATACGCCATGACAAAGTGCAGGCTGAGGGCATCGTGTTCAAGGCTGGACTGCACATATGCACTTGTTATTTTATGGAAAAGAGCCCGGTCAAAGCAGTGGGAACACAGCAAAATTGCGGGCAGAAAAATACACAGAAAAAGCGTGCATAGAAACAGAGGAGTCCGTTTGCGGAAAATAGTTTTCAAAAAGCGCCACCAGATTTTTTCATATTTATATGTGGTTTTGGGAAAAGATATGAGAAAACCCCCTGTAAATGGGTTGACTGTCTATAGTAAAATGTGATACAAAGTAAAGTAAGTGGTTAATTTTTGGGCCGTTTTCGCGGCGGAATGAGAGGAATTATGGATAATTTGGAACTTGCCAAAGTGGCGAATGAAGTCCGCAAGGGCGTTTTGACTGCTGTACATGGCGCAAAATCCGGTCATCCGGGAGGATCGCTTTCTGCAGCAGATATCTTTACCTACCTGTATTTTGAAGAGATGAATATTGATCCGGCAGATCCGAAGAAGGAAGACCGGGATCGTTTTGTTCTTTCCAAGGGACATACGGCACCCGGTCTGTATTCTGCCCTGGCACATAGAGGCTTTTTCCCGGTAGAGGATCTGGAGACACTGCGTCATCTCGGTTCTTATTTGCAGGGACATCCCTGTCTGGATAAGATTCCGGGCGTAGATATGTCCACAGGCTCCCTTGGACAGGGTGTTTCTGCCGCTGTCGGCATGGCACTGGGCGGAAAAATGACAGACGAAAAGTTCCGCGTATATTCGCTTCTGGGCGATGGCGAGATTCAGGAAGGTCAGGTTTGGGAAGCTGCGATGTTTGCTGGCTTCCATAAGCTGGATAATCTCGTGCTTATTGTAGATAACAACGGTCTGCAGATCGATGGAAAGATCGAGGACGTATGCTCCCCGTATCCGATCGACGAGAAGTTCCGCGCTTTCAATTTCCATGTAATTGACGTTGCAGACGGCAACGATATGGAACAGCTGCGTCAGGCGTTTGCAGAAGCGCGCAGCACAAAGGGCATGCCGACTGCAATTATTGCCCATACGGTAAAGGGCAAGGGAGTTTCCTTTATGGAAGATCAGGCTGGCTGGCATGGTAAGGCGCCCAACGATGAAGAGTATCAGATCGCAATGGCGGATCTGGAAAGGATCGGTGAAGCATTATGTCAGAAGTAAAGAAGATTGCGACCAGAGAAGCCTTCGGGGAAACTCTGGTAGAGTTGGGAAAGAAACATCCTGAGCTGGTAGTGCTGGACGCAGATCTGGCCGCAGCGACAAAGACCGCTGTATTTAAAAAGAGCTTTCCTGATCGTCATTTTGACTGCGGTATCGCAGAGGCAAATATGATGGGCGTGGCAGCAGGACTTTCCCTCGTTGGGAAAATTCCGGTGGCGAGCTCCTTTGCCATGTTTGCAACAGGCCGTGCTTACGAACAGATCCGTAACTCTATCGGCTATCCTCATTTGAACGTAAAAATCGGCGCAAGCCATGCCGGCATCACCGTCGGCGAGGATGGTGCGAGCCATCAGTGTAACGAAGATATCGCCCTGATGCGCTCCATTCCGGGTATGGTTGTCATGAACCCCTCCGATGCGGTTGAGGCGGCAGAGTGTGTCCGTGCTGCAATCGAATATGTTGGCCCTGTATATATGCGTTTCGGACGTTCTGCAGTGCCGGTAATCAATGACCGTCCCGGTTATCATTTCGAGATGGGAAAAGGTATCGTGCTGCGCGAGGGTACGGATGTGACGATCGTTGCAACCGGTATTTTGGTAAGCTCTACGCTGGAAGCGGCTGAAAAGCTGGCAGCAGAGGGCATCAGCGCAGAGGTTATCAATATTCACACGATCAAGCCTCTGGACAAAGAGCTGATCATCAACAGCGCAAAGAAGACCGGAAAAGTCGTGACGGCGGAAGAGCATTCCGTGATCGGCGGCCTTGGTTCTGCCGTTTGCGAGGCATTGTCCGAAGAGTGCCCGACAAAGGTATGCAGAATCGGTATTCAGGATGTATTCGGCGAGTCCGGTTCTGCGGGCGAGCTTCTTGTAAAATATGGTCTTGACGGGAACGGTGTATACAATACCGTAAAGAATTTTGTGACCCGTTAAGTGGAGGAAAGTATGGAAAAAATTCTGGCTCCGTCAATTCTGGCAGCCGATATTATGCGGCTTGGGGAGCAGATTGAAGCGGTAAAAAATGCTGGCGCGAAATATCTTCATATCGATGTGATGGACGGTATGTTCGTTCCGGCGCTGTCCTATGGCATGTGTGTTGTGGAGTCGATCCGCAAGTCCTGCGATATGGTTTTGGACGTGCACCTGATGATCGTAGAACCGGGACGGCATGTGGAAGCGTTTGCAAAAGCAGGCGCAGATATTATTACGATCCATCTGGAAGCCTGTGCAGACGCGCATGAGGTCATCCGACAGATTCACAGCTGCGGCTGTAAGGCTGGTGTCAGCATCAAGCCCGGTACGCCGATAGAGGTGCTGGAGGAATATCTGGATGAGGTCGAGCTGATTCTGATTATGAGTGTTGAGCCTGGCTTTGGCGGTCAGAAATATATTCCGGAGTCAACGGAACGCATCCGCCAGACCGCAGAGCTGATCCGGAAAAGCGGTCGCGAGATCGAGCTGGAGGTAGACGGCGGCGTTGGTGCAGGAAATGTCGAGCTGGTGCTGGAGGCCGGCGCGAATGTGATTGTGGCAGGCTCCGCTGTTTTTAAGGATCCGGCAAAAAATGCAGCAGAAATGATGTCGATCCTCAAAAAGTGGGATTGAATACGTTACACAGAAGCGCTCCGCAGGAAAACCTGTGGGGCGTTTTTAGGGCTTAAAGGACACCATACGGCGGTCATCCGATCGTGCAGCGTGCACGGAAATCAGAGGAAAATTGAAAAATAAAATTTTTCAATTGCGGGATTTGTGTCTGCGCGCACTTGACACAAACTCGGTATGCGCAAAAAGCGTGCGCGGAAATAAGAGGAAACATGGAATTTTCAGAACAATTAAAAATATATGCGGAAACGCACTTTGAAAACAGAAAAAAATATTTTGCGCCGATTTTATCCGAAATTGAGGCAGGCTTGTCTTTGTGCAGCGAGGAAGAGGCCCTGCTGATAAAATTTTTTTACGGGACGATGCCGCTGCGGGATGCCGGGGAATATCCGTTTGAAATATTTCTGAGTTATGTGCGCCATGCCCTCTGGCTGCGGAAAAGGATAGACTGGTGCAAGAAGCTGCCGGAGGATCTGTTTGTCCACGACGTACTGTATTATCGGATCAACTCGGAGGACATCAGCGATTGCCGCAGATTTTTTTACGAGCAGTTAAAAGACCGAATTGTAGGACTGGACGAATATCAGGCAGCGGTAGAGATCAACTACTGGTGCGCAGAGCATGCAACGTATGAAATGGCGGATGACCGAACGGCGGGGCCGATGACGATGTACCGGAGCGGAAAAGGACGCTGCGGAGAAGAATCCACCTTTACGGTGACGGCATTGCGCAGTGTCGGGCTTGCAGCACGTCAGGTATACACGCCGCGTTGGGCGCACTGCGACGATAACCATGCCTGGGTCGAGGTTTGGGTAAATGGAGAATGGCACTTTCTGGGGGCCTGCGAGCCGGAAGAAAAACTGGATCGCGGCTGGTTTACAGGACCTGCCGGACAGGCGATTTTGATTCACAGCCGCACATTCGGCGATTATGCGGCGGGAAAGCGGGAAGAGGTAATCGGCAGGGACGGCGCGGTTGTCTGCCACAATGTCACCGCTTCGTATACAAAGACACGCAAGCTCCGGATTCAGGTGCGAAAACAGGACAACACCCCGGCAGCGCACGCACAAGTTTCAGTGGAAATTCTGAACATGGCGGAATATTTCCCGGCAGCAGCGCTGGAAACCGACGAACAGGGCGAGACTTCGATCAGGCTTGGGCTGGGCGACATCCGGCTGCAGGCGCGGTCAGAGGGAAAGTTTGTGGAGCGTTATTGTAATTTGGCAGAGGACGGCATCGGAGCGGCAGATGCGGATTGCGCTGTTACGCTTGTGCTGAAGGATTCGGAAGCGGGAATGAAAGATGCGCTTTCTGGCGTTTCTGCCTGCGAATGGCATTTGGCGAAGCTCTGCGCTCCGAAAGAAGTCGTTGTCCGGGAAAGTGTATTGAGTGAGGAAGAAGTGTCGCGCGGCACGCAGAGGCTGGCAGATGCAGTGAAGCTGCGGGAAGAACGCTTCGATCAGCTGACCCGGCACGCGATTGCAGTGCATCCGGAGGAGGAAGAGAGGATGCGCGTTGCGGGAGAGAATGCAGAGGAGCTGACAGCTTTTCTGGAAAAGGATGATAACCCGGATCGCAAAAAGCTGCTGGACAGTCTGACGAAAAAAGATAATAAAGATCTGCGGGCAGAAGTGCTGGAAGACCATTTGTCAGCAAAGCGCGGCAGCTGGTCGGAAGATATACATGTACAGGATCTGCTGTGTCCCAGAATCTGGCTGGAAGAAATCGGCGCTTACAGAAGTTACATTTGCAGTGTGCTGACTGCTCAGGAGCAGGAAGCATTTGCCTCCAATCCAGAGCTGATATGGAATTATGTAAACCAAAATATTACCGATATCCCGGAAGAAGAATATAATACCCTTTGTGCGTCGCCGATCGGCTGTCTGAAGCTGAAAATGGGCAGTGCAGTTTCCCGGACGATTTTGTTTATTGCGATTTGCAGAAGCCTGAATATCCCGGCGAGATTGGATAAAAGCCTGATGCTTCCGGAATACTGGGCGGACGGCGCATTCCGTGTACCGGTCAGCAGGGCGCAGGCCTCGAAAGGAACGCTTCTGCTGCGAAATATTCCGGGAAAAAAATGGATTTATGCGCAGCACTGGACGCTGGGACGTCTGGAAAAGGATCATTTCGTGACAATGAATCATGCCGGACTGGTATTTGAAAAGGAAACGTTAGAGCTTTTACTTCCGGTGGGAATTTATCGCCTGATTGCAGTAAAACGGCTATTGAACGGGGATCAGGAGGCAGCAGAGCTTTTGTTTGCGATCGAAAAGGAGAAACAGACCGAGCTTTATATGCCGGATTTTGAAAAAACGGATGGTGTGATGCCGTGGGAAAAAAACAGTGTACCGGATGAAAGCCAGAGCTGCAGGAAGCTGCAAAACAAAAACAACAGTCTTCGGGAGGAAATACAAAGCTGCCTGCTTCGGGACATATTCTTACAGAGAGCAGATGGAACGCGTTGCAGTCTGGAAAAGCTGGTAAGCGGAAAACGCAGTATTCTGGCATTTCTGGAAATTGGGGCAGAGCCGACAGAGCATGTGCTGAATGAGGTTCTGGCACTGGAAAAGAGCGCAAAAGGAAATTCCAAAGGAATTGGCTGTCAGCTGCTTTTCGTTCTGCGGCAGGAAAAAGACCTGCAGCATAAAACGCTGCAGGAAGTGCTGGCGCTGGATGCGGGATCTGAGATAGAAATTTTATACGATATATCTGGCGGCGCTTCGGATGCCAATGCCGCACTGCACACCGCGACTGGTGACACTGCGTCCGGTACCCTCTGTGGCTGGCAGAAAACTGCGAAGAGAATGAGGCTTGCCGAAAAGCTCCCGGTTCTGGCAGCTGTCAGACCGGATGGCACTGGCATTTACGGAAGCTGCGGATACCACGTCGGAAGTGTAGAGCTGATGGTGCGGATTCTGAAGGAAGCAGTCCGGACAGAAGCAGATTGATAAAAAACAATAGAATGCACGCTCTGCGAGCATTCTATTGTCATGAATCAGGGGCAGCGCCCGGGAAAATCCCCAGGCGCTGCCCCCTTTTGGAAATGGAATTACATCATGCCTTCTTTGAGAATATTATGGTCGCGCAGAAGCTTTTCGATCACTGTACCGGAAATTGCTTTTAACAGAGGCTTCTTGAGCTTATTGAGCGGTCCGGGAAGTTCGATCTCCAGCGGAGATACGCCATCCATCAGCTTTACGGAGCTGTCGAGAAGTTCACGGATATCATAAACGCTGCCCCATACCTCCGGAACACCACGGTCTACGCCAAGCAGTCCGTAAACGGCTTCCATAGCAGTACGTACAGAATACTCTGTTGTGAAAACAGTATCTCTTGGAGTTTCAGCAAACTGTCCGAGGAAAGCGAAGTTGACACATCCATCTGGGATAACATCCGGGCGGTCACCTTTTGTACGTGGCATGAAGAATGCTGTGATGTAAGGCATCATTGTCGGTACACAGATTGCACTGTTTTCAGCCAGATCCATGATCTGATCTTCCGGAACACCAAGGTGATAGAGCCATTCTGCTGTGATTTCTTTTCCGGTACAGTCTTTCATAGGCTTCTTGATATAGTCACCAGGTACATCAGTAAATAATCCATAAACCCAGACACATACCTTATCTTTATCCTGGTCTTTGAACTGTCCCTGGCGATTGATCGTCCAGCTTAACAGCCAGCTGGAATCCTGGCAGCTGACGATACCGCCGGTTACAACATTTCCGGTGCGAGGGTCACGTTTGCAAATGTCTGTGATATAAGGAATGATCTTTTCATCCAGAGTTGTAACTGTTGCAGATTCCCAGTTTGTCTTGGCAATGTCGGAACAGAATTTCTCCGGATGTCCGAAGGATGGATCCTGACGGGCAATGTTTTTCCAAAGGTTCCATACACCACTTGTGCGGACTTCTGCATCACCGTTTGGCGCATGGTCCTGATCACCATAAATTGTTCCCTCTGTACAGCTTCCGTTTGTGACAAATACGAGGTCGTTTTCTGTCAGGACGATACCTCTTTCCTGTCCATTTACTTTACATTCAATTGCAGATGCAATCTTTTTGTCTCCTTCGAATTTGAATACAACATTTGTGACTTCTGTATTGAACTGGAAGTCTACACCGGCATCTTCGAGGTATCTCTGCATCGGAAGAATGAGGGATTCATACTGATTATATTTTGTGAATTTCAATGCACTGAAATCAGGCAGTCCGGCAATATGGTGGATAAATCTTTGGAAATATAATTTCATTTCCAAAGCACTGTGCCAGTTTTCAAATGCAAACATTGTTCTCCAATAGAGCCAGAAAGTAGAATCAAATACTTCTTCGTCAAAAACATCTTCGATGGTTTTATCGTAGAGATCTTCGTCTTTTGTCATGAAGAGTTTCATGATTTCCATACAGCCCTTCTGACTGAGGTTGAATTTTCCGTCTGTATGTGCGTCTTTGCCACGATTTACAGTTGCACGGCAAAGGGAATAGTTCGGGTCATGTTTATTGAGCCAGTAATATTCATCAAGTACAGAAACACCAGGTGTCTCGATGGATGGAATGCTGCGGAAGAGATCCCACAGACATTCGAAATGATTTTCCATCTCACGTCCACCGCGCATTACATAACCTCGGGAAGTATCATAGATTCCATCACATGCACCACCGGCAATATCCATTGCTTCTAAAATTTGGATCTGGCATCCAGGCATCTGTGC
>OMDO01000838.1_pt1 | contig 17208 bp, 18 predicted proteins | sample 1674051 | NCBI WGS metagenome assembly OMDO01 (sample SAMEA103958138, study PRJEB25191) | human gut metagenome | biome: human-associated habitat [ENVO:00009003]; feature: intestine environment [ENVO:2100002]; material: feces | place: Germany | collected 2013/2015 | reverse complement strand
TCAGCACTCCTTTAATTTAGATTTTTTATATGTAGTTACGTTTAAAACGTACTTTTTCATTGTCTAATATAGCAATTTGTGATAAAATGATATCAGAAATTGAGTATAAGATTGGATTAATTATTATGGTACAAGAACAAAATAAACTAACTAATGAAATGAATACAGATTGGTTATCTGTTTGTAAACGTCTGAAAATTTATCGCAATTCACTCGGACTTAACCAAGCAAAATTTGCTGCCAAGATTGGTAAAGCTCAAAGTTATTACAGTAATGTTGAACAGGGGAAATTACGTCCCAACTCAGAAATTTTGCTATCTATAGCCAAATTGGGCTGTGATATGAATTGGCTTCTGTCTGGTAATATTGATGAAGCAAAAGTAGAAACATACGTCAGTCATGGTTTTACGATGCTTTCTATAATTAATCTCATTGAGAAGCTAGATGATGACGGGAAGGAATTCATCCAGAAAGTAATAGCAGCGTACTTGAAATCCCAAAAACATAAGGATTCTCAAAATATTGAAGGTGATAATTAATGAGCCTTAAAGATACATGGGCTAAATGGGAAAAAGAAGAAAAAGAACGTAAACCAGAAACCGAATGTTATCAATGGGTAGACAAAAATGGTTATGTTCACGATAAAGAACGTGAAATATGGCACTTGTCTGTATATGATTTTGTGGTAATGCTCAAAAGTGCTTTTAAAATAAGTATCATACTTTATCTGGCTTATATTGCTGTTTGCCTGTTTTTTATCATGCAAGGCAATAAATATATGCATATACCCACTACACTGACAGAAACTATAGGCGCAATTCTGCGATTATATATTGTAGTTGCCCTGGTACGTTGTTATAAATATGTTTGGAGAGCTGTAACGACAGTTTTAGGAATTATCTTATTAATAGGATTAACTATATTAATCTGTACTGTATTATTTTATTCTATTCGTGCAATCGTTTGATTTAATTAAGGAGGCCTTTTATTATGAATCTGAAAAAAATACTGCTTGTTACCCTTATGATTATCAGCGTGCTTGCTATTGCCGGCTGTGGAGAAGAGGAAAAGTATAACACTGCCAAGAAAGAGCTGGTACAAATTACTGATACTTTTAAGACAATCAAAGCTACCGATGAAAATAAAGCTAAGTTTGAAGAAGCTTATAAAAAAGCTGAATCTAAACTAGCGGAGATGGAAAAGTTCTCTAAATCAGATACAAAACTTACCAACGACTATCTGCAGACTAAGGCAGATCTGGAACAGAAGAAAAAATTATGGAATACTTTTTTGGCTAATGAACGTGAATTACAAAAATCTAGAGCTAATCAGTTTAAAACTATGAAACACCCAAATGTTTTTGAGGGTTATGAATTAAAATAATATAAAATAAGCTTTTTTGCCTGCCGCTATCTATTTTAGTGGTAGGTATTTTTATTCTCCGAAACGCATAAACCCTAAATCTTTTGATACTCTATCCATTTCTATTCTTTGTTCATCAGTTGGGTGATACGGATCGTAACCCTTGAAAACTGCTTTTTTTAGCTTTTGCTCTTCTAATCGTTCTGCAGCAAAGCTCTCTTCTTGGCTCTGAATATCATCAACGAACAATGCACTACGCATACGTATTGCATCAATATGATTGACACTTTGTAAAATAGATACAGCATTTGCTTTCTGTCTCTCTGCCAATACTCCATCATCCTGCTGCATAATAATGCTGTTTATAACATTATCCCTGTCTACAGTATTTTTTATGGTATTATTCATAACTTCCAGCTCTGCTAACTTACGTTCAGAGCTTTCGTTGCGAAGCCTTCGCTCTATACCACCCATATCATGCATAGCCTCATCGGTAGATATGTATTTATAACTTTCAGCATCTTTTCCGTTCTTATTGATATTTATAAGAGTATTACCATTAGAAAGATTGTTGATGCTCTCAGCAGCAGTATTATAGGCATCCTCAAATCCTGTAATATTAGCTGCTAAATTATAGATACCGGCATTACGCAGCTTCTCGTAGCTGTTCCGCACATTTTTAACCATCTCGGCTGTTTCCTTGACAGAATCAGCAAAACGCTTTGCGTCAAAAACATGATCACCTGGATGTATAGGGGAATGCCATTTAGCAGTTGCCAATGGTACAGACGCCAAGATAACACCACTAATAGCCAATAGTAAAGATTTTCGTATAATGCTCATCTAAACCAGCTCCTTATCGTTAGTAAAAATTGGTTAATTTCGTCATAATCAAGTATAAAAATAACTTTACACTGAATATCATCAGCATTGACAGGACCAAAATAACGACTGTCAAACGAGAGAACAGGCTCATTTAAAAACATATAATGATTTGTAGGAACAACATAGTTGCCATTTTGTAGCTGTGGCAGGTACGTTGCTCTAGTAATCGGAAATATTTTGTTATGGAGTATCAGCTCCTTATCTTGTATCTCATAAGCCTCGCCACTGAATGCACGTACTTGCTTTATCAATTTATATCCTTTGCTTACGTGCAGACCGGGTACATCATTTGGCAGGTTAACAACACACCAGTCACCGCGCTTTAATTGCTGATTAGGAGCGTAGATATATATACCATGTGGTCCGGAATCTGTTAAGTTTTGCCAGATTAATGGTCCCAAAAATATCCTAGTAACCAATAAGGTACCTAGAACAGCTGCCAACATAAAAATGATTTTCTTAACGCAATTCAAAATGACCACCTACTAATTTTGCTATCTTAGCGGGTATAAAGCCTGTTAGAAAGGCTAAAGCCCATAAGCCACAGCATATCTTACAATGTTTGATCACGGTAATACTATCCAAATAAGCCAAATGGCCATTATCATCTACAATAGAATATAGATCAGCAGGATTTGCATCTTGAATTAACATAACCATTAAGCAAATCATAATTGCAGTTACCATAAGCTCTATTGTTATTGTAAAGAGATGACCTAATGTGCCCTCCGGAATAAATTTTGTGAATCTCCAATTTGCGAAAGGTATTGTAATAAAATTCTATGTATGTTATAGTTACCTTTAGTGCTAAAAAGAAATATAAAATTATGGTAATCCATGTTGTAAGAAATATTGGCACGATAAATGCTAAATTCAGCATAAAGGCAATAGACTTATAGCTGGCTATTTTTGCTAGGGCAGGAGTCATTAAATAAACGACCTTTTGAATAATCATCTGTGGCTGTGTCAAATTTTGCGTAATAATTGATGAATCATTAATAAACGAGCCAGATACAGAACTTACTATGGACAAGAAAAAATCATTTATCAACACGTTCCAATTGTAGATTAAAAAGCAGAAAAAGCCATATTTCAATATCTTCGTCATTAATGAAATCCAACTAAACGCCATGCCAGATAATAGCATAGGTAACGTTAAATCAATGATAGCAATAGCAGCTAAGATACTTACGGCATACGCTGTTATATTACCAAAAGCATCAATAGCAGCCTGGCTGTATCTTTCCATATCGCTATTAAGATTATCGCCAAATTCATGCATAGATTCTACGCCCCACGGCAATTCAACGTCGTCGCTGCCATATATGCCGCCGATGGGACCGCTGCCTTGTCCGTCACCTGAAGGTATATTTTCACCTGACAAATCTACACCTATCATTTTCAAATACGGATATGGATCGACTTGCATTCCAAGAGCATAACCAGTACCATTAAATACTTCTATATGAGCGTGTGGACCTGTTGATATTCCCAAGGGGCCATTATAAGGATCTCCACCAGTTATACCAATAACAGTTCCTGCAGCAACGTAACCAGTAGGACAATCAAGCGTATCTTCACGGCAGTCGCCAACAAAATATGTCAGGCCATCCTCGCAATCTATCTGCGTCCAATATATAAACCCACCACCTGCTCCATGAGTAACTTGCCCTGCAGCAGGCGCAAGAATCGGGGTACCGGAACCCAGTCCTATATCTATGCCTGCATGCGTATGTCCAAAGTGATTGGCTTCACCAAATGGTGATGTTATCACGCCGCCAGGAATGAGCGGAGCAGCATAACCTGATACGCAAAATATTAAATTGACTAATAATATGATTAACTTCTTCATTTTTTGTTATCAAAGTGTGCATCTTCAAAATCTCTGAACCATTTAGGCGGGGTATTTGCTTTATTATCACTATATTGGTTAAACCCTTCTGTAGCAGCTCTGCCAATTCTTGTATTTACAGCATAAGAACCCAGTGTAGAACCTAATGTTTTCAAACTGCCTTTACCTAATGCTTGTCCGATTTTGCCATTATCTCTATAAGAGGATGCTACATTTGAACCAAGAAGTTTACCGACACCTGCTGCTGCACCCATTTTTCCTGCTGCAGCTGTAGCTAATCCTGTCATAGAACCAATAGCACCACCAGCAGTGAATGTTGGATTTCCACTCATGATATTTGCAGCTAATTCTGGTACTTTCCAGACAATAAGACCTAATGTAAGCATAGATAAAGAGTGTTTGATCATTACAGATAAAGTAGATGCTTGTGCTGCTCCGTTAGCATCCTGACCTGTTGCCAAGAAATTGCTGACATCACCAATATTAGCATTAACAAGACCGACAATAAAATACATTACCATAAGCTTTACACTAAAAGAAAAAACGGCGGAAACAACACGTTGGAAGAGAAAAGATGTATAGCCTAAAGCGCCAAAGGGGACTAATATTACTGCTAGACCTGCAAAGATATATAGCTCTATTTGCGTCAGAAGTACCTGCAAAGCAATAAAGAAGAAAGCACCTAACGTAAGTGCCATAGCTATGATTGTAACAATAATAGTACCTGCAGGCGTATTAGTTACGGAATAGCTTTCCCATACATTGCCACAGGCCGAAAAACCTTTATCTAATAATGCGCTAGGAGATATAAAATTAGCTTGATGGTCAATTCCTGCCGCTGTTAATCCTGCTATCTTAAATGATGTGGTTATCATATTAATCATAGTCGGTAGATTATATAGGAGAAAAAAGAAAAAACCATATTTTATAATTTTTGTACAAATTTGAGAAAGCTTAAATTGCCCGTCATACAAAGTCCACGTTGTAGCTATATCAATAATTGCAAGGGAAATTAACAATTCAGCTGCATATGGAAGTAAATGTTGAAAGCCAGCTATCGAACTAGTTGCAAAGAACCCTAATAAACCATCTAAAAAGCTATCATTATTTAAATTCATAATTAAAATACCTCACAACTCATATCCTGCAAAAACATCAGGATGACTCATAGTAGTAAATTGATTATCTCTAGCTTTTTGCAATTCTGCTTCTTCAGCGCGAGCTTTTGCTTCAGCAATAATCTGCTGATTTTCCTCAGCAGTGATTTTTGCCTGGGCTGATTCAACTTTATGCTTGCCTTCCAATGCCTGCATATTAAGATTAATACGGTCAATATTAGCTTTAATGCCTGCAATCTGATTTGCTAATTGCTGACCTTGTTTATTACCTTCTATATCAGCGTTTTTCCGAAGAAGCTCATTAAGCATTTTCTGGTTAGCATCTAATTCACCCATCATCTCCTTGTAGGCAATCAGCATAGCCTGGTTATCCCTGGACTGCTGCTCACGCATATTGCGTTGAATTATTACGTTGTTTTGCTCACTAATAGCCCAATTATCATTAGCGTTGATTTGAGGAAACTTGTTCTCCCAATAGCTTTTTATTTGTGCTTCAGTAGCCGTGGTAGCGAAGGTAGTAGTTGCTTTGGTAAGCGTATTCTGCAAGTTGGCTAAGCTACTATTAATGCCCTGATTATAAGAATTGATGAGATTAGACGGAAAAGATGCAAGTTCCTTAGCTTGCAAGGTAATCTGCTGTGCGGTCTGTGTGACAAGCTTTGCAGATTCGGCAAATGTTTTGGCTTGCTGCGCAATGTTCTGCGTATCAATAACAGCAATAGCTGCCTGCGAATGGTTAAAGCCATAACCAATAACAGAGCCAATCACGCCAGCCACTACTATGTATCTACGAATTTCCATAATCAATCCCTCCTGATATGTTCGTATGGAATATATAGGTTTATATGTTTATATACTTTTATATTTTTATATAGGATATATAGAATGTATAAGTCTATATGTTTCTATGTATCTCATCTTTCCACTGAGTGTTCTTGATTACAAATTTCATCGTTACTTTTGCAATTAAGAATGATATGTTTTGGTTTTCTTACTTTACTTTTTACAATAGCATTATGTAACTCTTCTATCTTTTTCAACCCGTAAAACGGCTTTCCGTCTTCGTGTGCATTCAAAATCTTTCTTTCCTGTTTTATACTTTCATTTAAGTTAGGAAATGCATTAGTTGTTTTATTAGTTAAGGAATTTTCTAATCTGCACAATTGATAGTGTTCGTAAAAAAATACCGGTAAATCTTTCATCGTTGTTTCAGATTGCGCAGGAGGAAAATTTTCTTGAATATTTTTTATGATATCAATTTCACCTACAGTATATCTGCCTTGATATGCATGATACTCTATATTATTGCCAACAACACTCTTATACAGAATTTCATAGTCATTGACAATATTAAAGTTATGGCCGTCTTCTGCATCGGCAGCTTCATTTTGCATATACTCTTCAAATTCAACAAGATTGACAGCTTCTATAGCTTCACCGTACATATCCTTAACAATAACAACTGGACTATCATTGTTCAAAAGAAAGTCTTTAACAGGGGTTTCGCCATCTCCGTAGTTAATAGGAGCATCTGATTCTAAAATAATGTCTTGTGATTTTTCGTTAGCCATAGGGAAGTCCTCCTTATATATGTATATAGGTTTATACGCTTATATAGAACGTATGGGATGTATAAATTTATAGGTTTTATATAAACATATAAGAGTGAGTATCCTGCCCCACAAAGGAGGCAGGATACTTATATATTTAAAAGAGAGAATGGTTATGCTGACTTTTTCATTTCCATAACAATTTGTCTTAATTCTGCGATCTGGCTTTGCAGCTCGTCATTCTTTGCTTGCAGTTCCATGCTTTGCTTAATTACAGCTTCATTAACCTGAGAAAGTTGCTGTACTTTTTCGGTAAGCGCACGTCTGCTTGATACATGAGTCCCACTAGGACGATCCAAGGCAAACGATGCACCAAAAGTATACATATGCTCAGAACCGCTGGAAGAACCAGATAAATTAAACATTACCTGCTCATTCGGACGATAGAACATACCTAAAGCAATTGCTGAAGAACCGTGATAGCTACCTGTTGCAGCTGCAAAATTAAGCTTTTGCTCTTCATCAAAATCTAACGGATGCAGACCTGCCATAGCAGCTGCAGCTGCACCAGTCTTATTGATTTTTTGGTCTTGCTGAGCAAATCTACCTAAAACGCTTTGTCCGCCAAGGTAAGCATCTTGAGCACTTAATGTGCCAGCGAAATTACCACTACCACCAACATTCAAATCGCCTTTAACAGACGCATTAGAGTTCATTTGAACATCACCGTTCAAAACAGTATTGCCTGCTACGCCGAAATTACCGAGAGCTGTAATACTGCCAGTAGCTACAACATTGCCATCCTTCATATTAACAAAATCGGTATTGTTGCCAATCGTAGCACCGTTAATAACAGCCAGGTTATTAAAGCCTGCGTTATTAGCTACAACGCTGCCATGAGCGTAAATATCGCCTGTTACTTCTTGATTTCCGTTTACAGTGAGCTTTCCGGTGATGTTTGTATCTTTCAGATTAGTAGAGCCTTCTACTCCAAGGTCGCCTTTTACGGTAGAGTTGCCGTTGATTGTAGCATTGCCGGTTACATCCAGCTTGCCGTCTACTGTGGTATCTTTCAGATTAGTAGAGCCTTCTACTCCAAGGTCGCCCTTTACGGTAGAATTGCCGTTGGTGGTGTTATTACCTTCGGTGATAGAGTCTCCTTTTACGGTAGAGCTGCCGTTGATTGTAGCATTGCCGGTTACATCCAGCTTGCCGTCTACTGTGGTGTCTTTCAAGTTGGTAGAGCCTTCTACTCCCAGGTCACCCTTTACGGTGGAGTTGCCGTTGGTGGTGTTATTACCTTCGGTGATAGAATCGCCTTTTACGGTCTGGCTACCTTCTACGGTAGAATCACCTTTGACGGTTTGATTTCCACCAACAGTACCATTACCAGTAACTTCCTGATTGCCACTAACCTTTTGATTACCATCTACGTTGGCAATTAAGTTTTTTATAACCGTTTTTTGATCTTCAGTTAATTCTGTAGATGAACCACTAGAACCTAAAATTTTTTTAGCTTCTCCTAATGGAAAATAATTTGTAAAACTAGTGGTACTTTGTCCATTGTCAGAGTATTCATGACTATTTGTTTGCAATACATATAACATTCCACCTTTAAATGTAACGCTACCTTGTGTAACATCCGTTGGCGAATAGTATAAAAAAGTATTATTAGTATCAGTAGAAGTAGTGTTAACAGCAAGACTTACTAAAAATGATTTTGTTAGATCTATACTATCTACAGATTTTAAGCTTCTAACTGTAGTATTAGGAAACAAAGAATATGCTGCATCAACTTGCATTACATCTACTGTTATTCCACTAACAATAGCTGTTAGCAATAAAGTTTTCGCAAGAATGCTATTAGATTTTTTCACCATTTCTATCACTCCTCATGTGATTATTTTATTAATTAAAGTTCATCAATCATTGGTTAAAATCAAAATATTTACCGGAGTAATCTTTGTATTTCAGCCAGCGGCTTACAAATTCTTCACGTGGATAGCTTGCAAGAATCTGATCCATAGCAAGCTGGTCATATTTTGCTGTAGCAGTCACAAAAGGCAGCTCAATAGGCTGCAGTGCAAGCTGGAAGATACGATTTCCTTTAGGAGAAGCGTAATAATAGTCTCGTTTTGCCTGCATCTGTGCAATTAATTTGACCTGCTGATAATTACAACCAAAAGAAGCATAAAGCTCTTGGTTTTTCTCATTAACTGCATTGACATTAGGCAGGAAAATTCTGTTAGGGCAGTTCTCCATTACCGTTGTCATCAAATCTGCTTTGCTGGCTACGTCTGCAAGGTTTTGCGTCGCAAAGATAATTGACGTATTTTTTTTACGCATATCCTTGAAATACTCACGCAGCTTATCTTTGAATGCCGGATTATCAAAGAACAGCCAACATTCATCAAGCACAATAATAGATGGACCTGCAGCTTCTTTCAGGCTACCCTCAATCCTATGAAAGAGGTAATCAAGCGTTGCCGGCACAATAGCAGGCGTTGACATGAGTGTTTCCATCTCATATACCTGCCAACGACCGTTAGCACCGCTGCGCTCTTCATCGTTATCAAAAAGCGCACCATAGCTACCTTTTAATGTCAAAGGTTCCAAGGCTACACGGATATCATTATCCTGGACAAGATCAACCAGATTACTGATTGTACGCTGCTCTTGAGGAAATTCAGCCAAGGACTGCAGAGCTTTCCATACAAAGCGGTCATGCACAGGAGTAACGGTCATATTCTGCTGACGTAGATAGCTTAAAATCCATTCCTTAGCCCATTTGATTTCATTGTCGGAATCAATACGTGCCAACGGCTGGAACGAAAGCTCATTCTTGCCTTCAGCAGCAAGGTTATAGAAATTACCGCCAATAGCAAGTGTAAGTGCCCTGCTGGAAGCAGCCTTATCAAATATAAAGACTTTTGCATCCTTATATTTCAAGAAATGCGCCTCCAGTGTATTAAGCAGTACAGATTTACCGCTGCCAGATGGTCCGCAAATCATCGTGTGCCCTACGTCACCGCAGTGCAGTGATAAACGGAACGGCGTAAAACCGCCGGTATCCGTGTAGAGCAGCACAGGCCCCTTTAGATGCTCATTCTTTTTATCTCCTGGCCATGTTGCCATTGCCGGGGCAAGGTGACAAAAATTTAAAGATGAGATAATAGGTCTGCGGACATTAGCACGATAACAGCCAGGAATTGAACCCCACCAGGCCTCCATGCTGTTGTCTGTTTCGATAAGTCCGGTAAAGCCGTTGCTGTTTAATAAATCAAGCACCTTATTCGCTTTTTTATTTACAGCATCCTTATCTTCATCAAATAAGGTTACTGTCATAGTGTAATAACCATAGCTTGCAGTATCGTTGGCAAGCTCCTGCAGAGCAAGAGTGGCGTCATCACGATTCATAACAGCCTGTTCATCTGGATTAGAATTTTCCGGAGCTTTGCCAAGTGCTGATAAGAACCATTCAGTCGGCTTGACCATCTGCTGTCCCCACAAAGTCTGATAGTTTTTCAGCTCTTTGTCTGCATCTAACTTTGACATACAGATATATCGGCTTACCCAGCGATACTCTATATCAAGACGGTTAAAAAACTCTAAAATCCCGGCTGTTGTAACTGGTGGGAAATTCAACACAGTAACAACGCGCATATGCTTATTACCAATCATAGGCTCACGACCTGCAGTAATGCCTGGCTCGTCGAAGATATAATCGCAGATGAATTCACGTAATGGATTAACCTTTAAATCAAATCTACGTGTTGATACGGTTGAATGCAGGTATGTTAACGTCTCATCAGCAGATAACGCATGGATATCCGGGAAAATATGGCTCAGAGCATTGCCAATGAGATTTACACGGTCTATGAAAAACCGTGAAGTGTCTTCAAATATTTTTTGTGTTGTATCTTCATCGGCTTTTTTCTTGGAGTTGATAAAGCCTTGGGTGATTTTAGATTTCAACAGCTGTGGCGGCTCATAATACACTACAAAATAATATGATGTTTCAAAATGAGCCTGGCTATTATAATAGTCTGCTCGTTCATTTTCCATTTGCTGCAGCAAGGGATTCGGAAAATCTGATTTCTCATAGCTGCTAGCATAATGACGTTGAGCATCGAAATACAGTACAAAACCTGTAGGCAAGGCTTTTATAGCCTGATTAAGCGACAAATTGAATTGGGCAAGCTCTTCATCTGTAGAGCTTTCCAAATCCGGACCACGGAATTCAAACACGGCAAGCATATCATTGTTTTTGCCATAAACTACTCCGCTACGGTAAGAGATGTTTCTCCACGGCAGCAGATAATCAACTCTGGGCTTTTCTCTGAAAGCTCCTACTTCGTTGCTGTAGCCTACATTTTTTTGTTTCTTTTTATTAGAAAACAACGAAAACATTACTTATACAGCTCCTTATCTGTAGTAATAACGGCTATGTCTCTGGCTGTGCCAGAACACCTGCAGAAAAAGTGAATCTTTTTGACCAAGATATGTAAAAAGCAGATGTACAAGTATCAATATGGCTACTACAAAAAAAGATTTGAAGAACAGACCACATAAGATACCACCAAAAACTTCCAGCCAGAATATATTACGTGGTACTCCCATAAGATATATCGGCTGCACCATTGACCGGTGCAACGGAGCTTCTACACCGTGCATCATGGCATGATTGTAAGTGCCGCACCGCTAGAAGAGATAATGTTTACGAAATTAGGCGCAAACAGTACGATGCTGATAGCAAATACCAAACCAATAAGCTGCATACTGAACTGGCCTCTGTTACCAGACATAGCCATAAAGCAGCAAGCCGCAATACCAAGAATGCCAAAAGTCAAAGGCAAGGGACCGGTAAGCTCTTCTACAACGGAATTTAAAAATCTACGCCACGGCCAGTTTACAGTAGCAGTACCACCTGTAAGGCCTGCATCACTCAATGTGCTGGCAAAGGCAGGGGAGGCATCCATAATTGCCATTGCCGCAATGGCACATTGGGCATAATACTTCTTTTTTAATTTTTCCTTGAAACTCATTTTGAAAATTCCTCCTTAATGTGTTTTAAAATATATGATTCATTGGCACTGTCATATCCTTGTACTTCGATAATATCGTTAATTTTACGACCTTTACGACCGTCAAGATATTCAACATGTACAATAGAAACAACAATGTCAATGGCTTCACTAATAAGCTCTTTCAAATCGCCTGCTGCATCAGGATCTTCCTGTGCTAGGGATTTGATACGTGTTAATCCTTGTTCTGCACTATTAGCGTGTACAGTACAAGCACCGCCTTCATGTCCGGTATTCCAGGCTTTAAGCATGGTATATGCTGCACCGTCTCTAACTTCGCCCAATACGATTCTATCAGGACTACGACGCATACAGTCGGCAAGCAGTCTTGTCATGTTATAACGGATACCATTTTTAGATGTATCCTGTTTTACATACATCGGTGAATAGTCATCTGCAGGACACTGTAATTCCGGCAAATCCTCAATAGAAATGATGCGGTGATAAGGACTGATTTTGGCAATACTATCTAATATAGCATTTAAGAATGTAGTTTTACCTGTTCCTGTGCCACCTACAACAAGAATGTTTTTCCTTTGCTTTATGGCCTGTTTCAGATAATCAGCATAATGCTGTGACATAGTGCCGTTTTTGACATAATCATCAAGCGTAAAAATCTTTATAGCCTTTTTACGTATGTTGAACTGCGGATTTCTTACAATCGGAGGCAATTCACCCTGAAAACGGCAGCCATAACCTCTAATTTCTGTAGAAATGGAGGGAATATCCTCATTGACAATTTTGCCGCACTGACCGGCAACAAGCTCTATCAAAGCCTGTACTTTAGACGGTTCCATATAGATATCAGTTTTGACCTTGCCTTGTTCATGTGATATATAACGTATGTGCCCATCATCATTAATATATATTTCTGTTATATCATCACGTTTACGCATAAGCTCGACAAGGTGCGCTCCCATCATGACATCTAATGTCTTATTGTCATTCTGTGCTATCTGCTCACCTTTAGGCATTACTGATCAATCCTGTCGAGCGAAGTATCAATACAAGCATCAGTATCATTAACTTCATCAGCATCATCAACTTCCGCTTCATTATCAAGCGCTTCATCGTCAGCAGATTCTTTTTCTTTTATAAGCTCAGAATATTTAGCGATGCAGGCATTGATTTCATCTGTTGCATTACCGCTATCAATTTTTTCTCTTAAAAGCGCCAGGCTGCCACCGATAATGCAAATGTCATCAAAGCTATAGCCTAGCTGCTTTAAAAGCTGCCAAATAAATTCTTTGCGTTCGTTGACACGTTCGACATAATATTCCTTTTCCTGTTTCTTTTGATTAGCTTCAAGCTTTTTTAAAGCTTGTTTGAGCTTATTTTTTTCGCGTTGCGTACTTTTCTGCATTCTGGAAAAACTAGCCTCTAGCTTTTCCAAACGCGAATTACTAGCGTTAAGCATATTTTTAAACACCTCATTTCATAGCCAGCTGTAATTCTTTTGTTAAATCGTCAAGTTTTTGATTATAAAAATCAGCTTTATCAAAATTATCTCTGGCTGCATTAAGATATATCTCTTTTTTTGTTATTTTTTCTGTAAAAGGCAAATCACTATCATCAACCTGCTGTGCCAGGGCAAGCATTTCTTCACCAAGCTTCTTTTTATGCTTATAGGCTTGCTCACATTCTTCGATCTCATTCCATAATACAAAAACACGTTTTCTTTTAACTTCTTTTTTTGATAAAGTCATGTTTTTCAAAAAGGAAAATAAATTAAACATTTTTACCAGCTCCTTTATCGCTGTACTCAAACGTAAAGTTACTCTTTTTCTGTTTATGGCTTTTCTTTGCACCTGCAGATTCATCAAATGAAAATTTAAAGCTATGGTCAGCAGGTTTTGTGGCATGATGTTCTGCTATCCGCTTATCGCGCAAAGGATATGGATTATTACGTATAACATCACTTACATACGGAGCATCCATAAGCTTACTGCGGAAAAATTCATTCTCATAATATTTGACCTTATCCGTTTTTACAGGTGGAAAGCCTGATGCAGATATAATCTCTTGCTCACCAAGTCTTTTGATTTCATCCGCAGTCATAAGCGCACGTGCAGCTTCACTATAGCTATATGTACGCTTACCGAAAAAACCTCCGGCATCTGAAATTGACTTGTTGACTCTAGTTTCATTACCTAACAGTGATTCAGCGTATTTGCCGCTGTCATTGTCATTTGGAGCGTAAAAAATCTGCAGATGGCAGTTCATAAGTATCTGGTTGTCTTTTCCATAGATTCCGTTAATCTGCGGTATACCCTGGCAGATAAGAAATACTTTCATGCCGTAACCAGCGATATATGAAAGAGTGGCAGCAAAACTCTGCAGATTACCTAAAGACGAAAATTCATCCATAAGGAAAAGGCACTTATGCTTATATACCGTTACTGCCTGGCCATTTACGTAATCGCCAATTTTTTTTGCATGATGTCTGACCATCATCTCGAAAAAAAGTCTAAATATAGGGGCTAAACGTAATAGATCAGATGGTGGAGTAACAAGATATAGTGATACAGGCTTTTGGTAATTCATTAAATCATCAACGCAAAAATCACTAATAGATGTGTTTTTTGCAAGCACCGGATCAAGGTATTCCTTAAGAGCTGTATTCGCGGTAGAAATAATAGAACCACATTCATTAGGCGGTTTCTTTATTATTTCACTGAAGCATTTAAAGATGATAGGGTGGGTATTGGGCATATGCATTAAGCTGCTTTCAAAAGGATAAAGCTCCTGCAAATCTTTGGGAAACATAACACGTTCGACGTATTCGCATTTTTTCGTATCCCATTCGCGGATATGCAGTCCTTCGTCCGGAACGTGTGGGAACTCAATCAATTGCTGCAATGTAGCAATGAAATCTGCGACAGTCATAGCCTGTTCGCCTGTTTCCTCATCAATAATAGGATTACCATCTTTATCAAAAGCAGGTATTACATTGGCTTTCATAAACGCAGCTACCGTATACAGATTAGGCTCAAACGGATAGTTTTCCGGATCAGCAAAATGAGCATATTTCAAATGTAATATGACTGCTTGTATTACAACAGCTGCACTTGCTCCCCAGAAATCAAGCTTACCCTTGCCTTCATAATCGACAATGACATAAGCAAGATTTTGCGAGGCACTTACCTCTTCTTCCGTACCAATGGGTATTTCATTAAGGGGATTCCAGCGTGCTGTGCTGCCATCCGTTGCTGTTGGTTCAAACTTGATTACAGTCTGCCCCATTTTCTTGCGATAGCCGGCCGTAACACCCCAGTTTTCACTTTTTATATCGTTTATTATGCAGCTCTCTGTCCAACCACCTAGTAGAGTAGGAATTATTAAACCAACACCTTTGCCGCTACGAGTAGGGGCGACAACTGCCAAATGTTTATTGCTGTTGTCGTGCAGGTAATAATGATTGAGAGAAGCATAAAAGCCAAGAAAATTTTTATAGATTTTCTTATAGAAATTACTACCTGTTTCATTCTTTTTGCCTTCTATCCATCTCAGAATGTCGGTACATTTTTTAATAAAAAAGCCGTTGGCTAATTTATCGTCATATAAGCCTACAACTACTCCGTGTTTATTGAACAGATCCATCTTACGTAAATCGTTATATTCAGCCCAATGAGCACTACCATGACTATCACGTTTTTCTGGTGGTCTAAGAAACATCATGAGAGCAAGACTGACAACACCACCTACAACAAGTGGTATTAAAGACGAACGGAACAAATCCGGAATGTATTGATGAAATTTTCCGTACCATACAAACCATTGCCAAGGAGCATAAAGATGACAAAACTTTATGATTGGCTCTCCAAGAATAGGATCATATTCACAATAATTAGCAATTTTTTGTGTTGCGCTCCAAATTCCAATAAAGAACGGGGCTGTTGCTGTAATAAACCTTGTACCCTGATTCATATGATTTCCTTTACCCCAGAATCGTTAATAAAGATATTCCATAAGTGCTATGTCAGCATTTATGAAAACGCTGAATTGTGCGCCAGGCGTGATAGTAATAGTCGGAGCCATATTAGCATCTCTTTCGACAATCGTATGTGCTGTGTCGAGTACTTCTGCTACAGCACCACTGACAGCTTCCTGTCCAGGACTTCTGCTGTCATAGCCACTGGAATTACCAGTAGACGATTGAGCTGCCGCAGCAAGTAAAGCCCCAAGGAAAGCTGTGCGGTAAAGAGTAGATGCATGGTCATCATATTTATCCCTCAATCCAGGAAAACCAGTGCCATCTATAGCCTTTTGATCTGGCAACTGCACACTGTATCCATTCGGAAAAATTATACGCTTGAAGGCAACACCAATACATTTGTTGCCACGGCTGCCGGCCGCGCCAGATACACCGATTAGACGTGAACCTTGAGGAATTAACAGATGCATTCCTGTAAGACTGTCATATACATCTTGTCTTACCTGCGCTACTACATCACCGTTATTTACTTCGCTTGTCACACCGGTCAGCAGAGTTGCAGGTATCACGGTACCAGCATAGAGAGTAAAGCCAGTATCATAACTGTCATTAGTTGTCTGCATCGGAGCAGGAGCAGCATTTGCTGTACTCATGCTTGCTGCAATTTTCACTTGTTGCTGTGCAAGCTGCCTTGCATCTGAACCGCTGTTATAGGTACTGCCATGAGAATAATTACCAGCATTATTTGTCGGCATATACGAAGAAGAGCTTTCATATACAGGTCTATATGCATTACTGTGGTTTGCATTATATGGTTGACCTTGTTGCTGACCAGCCAAACGCTGCTCAGCATTAACTGGTTTTATGGGCTGCTGCTTATTATTCTTTGCCTGGTATTTTGCAATATCAGCATAATTATCAGGAATGCCCTGCGCAGGATTGGCTGTTATTGTATTAGCAGACAAATCGGTACTTTCCTTGCCTTGAGGATTATGTTTGGGAGTACTCATCATATTACTTACAACAGCACCTACTGCTATAGCAGCTACACCAAAAGCAATACCTTTTACCAGCTTCCCTTTTACAGTTTTCGCACCATCTTCCGGAGCATCTTCATCAGGTACACTTATATTGTCCTGCTCATCCTCAATATCTTCCGAAGGCATCTCTTCATTTTGGAGAAATTGCTCTACATTCTCATCTTTTTTACTGAATCTTTCTTTAAGGTTTTGGAGAAAACTCACTTATCATCACCAGCCTTTTTCAAAGGTACAAAATCTAGACTCATCTTTTTACCAAAAACAAGTCTTGCATGAGTAAAGCATCTGTCAGCAATATAAACATTATTTTTGACTCTATAATTTACTAATGTCATTTTATTTTCACGGTCTACGTTATAGAGCACAGGCAGATCGTATTTGTT
>OMDO01000832.1_pt1 | contig 17267 bp, 18 predicted proteins | sample 1674051 | NCBI WGS metagenome assembly OMDO01 (sample SAMEA103958138, study PRJEB25191) | human gut metagenome | biome: human-associated habitat [ENVO:00009003]; feature: intestine environment [ENVO:2100002]; material: feces | place: Germany | collected 2013/2015 | reverse complement strand
GATGCCGGTCAGTCCGAAAAATGACAGGGATACGATCGCCGCCGAGACGAGCGTGATGGGAAGCCCCTCAAAGCTTTTGGGCGGCTCCGCCTCGGCCACGCGCGACCGGACGCCGGAGAACAGCACCATCGCGAGGAAGAAGCCAAGGCCGCAGCCAAGCGCGGTCAGAAGCGCCTCGCCGTAGTTCATGCCGTCGGAAATGACGTTCATCGTCACGCCCAGAACGCCGCAGTTCGTCGTGATGAGCGGCAGATAGACGCCGAGGGATTTATGCAGCGCGGGCACATAGCGCTTGAGGACGATCTCGACCAGCTGGACAAGGGCCGCAATGACCAGAATGAAGACGACCGTCTCCATATAGGTAAAGTCGACCTTGCCCGCGAGCAGGAAATGATAGATCGGCCAGGTAACGGCGGTGGCCAGCACCTCGACGAAGATAACGGCCAGCGACATACCGGTCGCCTGATCGAGCTTCTTGGATACGCCGAGGAAGGGGCAGATGCCGAGGAACTTAACGAGCACATAGTTGTTCGTGATCGCGGCGGTCAGAATGACGAGGATCATGGTCTTCATTTCGCAGCCGCCTCCTTTCCTTCGCAGGCGCCCTTGCCGCAGCCCGGGCAGCCGGCGCAGCCGAATTCCTTCTTCTTGATGGCCTTGCCCTTGGAGATCTTATTGATGAGCGCAATCATGCAGCCGAACACGAAGAAGCCGCCGGGGGCCATGGTCAGAATGCCGATGGGGTTTTCATGGAACCACGGCACGGGCAGGCCGCAGAACGTGCCGCAGCCGAGCGTTTCGCGGATGGCGGCCATGGCGCAGATGGCAAGCGTGAAGCCGAGGCCCATGCCCGCGCCGTCAATGGCGGAATCCACAACGCCGTGCTTGCTGGCATACATCTCGGCCCGGCCGAGGATGATGCAGTTGACGACGATCAGCGACAGATACACGCCCAGAGACTGATACAGGCTGAAGGCATACGCCTCCATGACCAGCTCGACGACCGTGACGAAGCCCGCGATGACGACGATGTAGCACGGGATGCGCACCGGGTCGGGGACGATTTTGCGGATGGCGGAAATGGCCATGTTGGACAGGATCAGAACGGCGGTCGCTGCAATGCCCATGCCGAAGGCCGCAATGACCGACGTGGAGATGGCCAGCGTCGGGCACGTGCCGAGCACGAGGACGAGCACCGGGTTCTCCTTGATCAGGCCCTTCAGGAAATTCTGTAATTTGCTCATTTCTGCGCCCCCTTTACAATCGCATACGCTTCAAACGCAGTTTCCACGCAGCCGCGATAGGCATTCGATGTGATGGTTGCGTGGGAGATGGCGCTCACGCCGGAAAGCGAGGCGTCCTGCCCGGTATACTGCCCGGTGTAACGCTCGCTGGCCGTCTGGCCGCCGAGCGTCGTTGTTTCGGACGAGACATCCATCGTGCGGCAGGCGCGGATCAAGCCGTCGGTACCGATGACGCACATCACCTGGATCGTGCCGCCGAAGCCCTTGCCCTCGACGGTAAACAGATAGCTCATGGGGCTTCCGGCTTCGTCCAGCGCGAGATAGGCGCTCACGACCTCCTCCGGAAGAGTCGTCTCGACCAGCTGAAACGAAGCCGCGTCCGGCACGGCGTCCAGCCGTGCCTGCTCGGCTCTGGCCTCCGCGTTCGCCTTGGAGACGGGCGCGGTAAAGTGGTTCACAACAGCCAGCGCCGCGGACGTGAGCAGGCAGATCACGACCAGAACGATGATGGATTTTCGGATCTCTTTCGTGTTTTTCATGCCTTCGCACCTCCCAGCGGCTTGCTCTGCGTCCATCTGGACAGATACGGCGTGAGAATGTTCATAAAGAGGATGGCGAACGACACGCCCTCGGCGTAGCTGCCGTAGAAGCGGATGAGGCACGTGAGCAGTCCCGCGCCGATGCCGAACAGCGCCCGGCCCCAATAGGTCTGCGGGGCGGTCACATAGTCGGTCGCCATGAAGAACGCACCCAGAAGCAGACCGCCCGAGAGCACCTGCCGCAGCGCATCCTGCCCCAGAACAAGGGACAGCACAAAAACAGTTCCTACAAAGCACACCGGCGCCTGCCACGTAATGACGCCGCGGATAAGCAGATACGCCCCGCCGAGCAGCAGCGCCAGCGCGCACGTCTCGCCGATGCAGCCGCCGTGACTGCCGAGCAGGAGCGTCAGAAGCTCCGGCTTCTGCCCTGCCGCCAGCTGCGCCAGCGGCGTGGCTGACGAAACGGCGTCCGGGAAGACCCACGCCGTCATGGTCTTGGAGAACGAGAGGAACAGGACGATACGGCCTACCAGCGCGGGGTTGGCAAAGTTTTTGCCGATGCCGCCGAAGAGCTGCTTGACGGCGACGATGGCCACGAGGCAGCCGAACACGGCCTGCCACAGCGGAATGGACACCGGCAGGTTATACGCCAGAATGACGCCCGTCACCACGGCGGACAGATCGCCGATGGTGGATTCCTTATGGCAGAGCTTTTCAAAGCCCCACTCGAAAAATACGCAGGCTGCGGCGCACACCGCCGTTACCAGCAGCGCGCGCCAGCCGAAGATCACGATGGCCGCGATCAGGGCGGGACACAGGGCGATGAGCACGTCGCCCATGATCTTCCGGGTCGTTGCGCCGGAATCGATATGCGGGGAAGCGGAGATCACAAGCTTCATTTGACGGCCTCCTTCTTTGCATCGAGCTTTTCGCTCTGCGCCTTGCGCCACGCGGCGAGCTTCGCCTTTGCGAGCTTATTGGTCTGCACGAGCGGCCGGTGCGCCGGGCAGCCGAACGAGCAGCAGCCGCATTCCATGCAGAGGTTGACCTTCAGCTCGGCCAGCCGCTCCATATTGCCCGCCTCATAGGCCGCGACGATATGCGACGGCATGAGCCGCAGCGGACAGTGGCGGATGCACCGGCCGCAGCGGATGCAGGCCGTAGGCTCCGGCAGGACGGCGTCTGCCTCCGTCATGGCGAGGACCGCATTCGTGTTTTTTAAGACCGGCTGGTCAAGGTCCGGCACGGCGATGCCCATCATCGGGCCGCCGTAGAGCACCTTCTTCGGCTCCGCGCAGAAGCCTCCGGCCTGCTCAAACACGTCCGCGAGCTTCATGCCGATGGGGACGATCACGTTCTTGGGCTTCGCGACGGCGGAGCCGTCGACCGTGATGCACTTTTCGACCAGCGGCATACCGGTCCTGCAGTAGCGGGCGATGTTGGCAAGCGTCGTGCAGTTGAGCACGATCGCGCCCACATCCAGCGGGAGCTTGCCCTCGGGGACGATCTCGCCGATGGTATTGTAGATCAGCACCTTTTCGCCGCCCTGCGGGTACAAAGACTTGAGCGCACAGACCTCCATGCCGTCCTCGTCCTTCGTCAGCTTCCGGTACAGCTGGATGCAGCGGGGCTTGTTGTCCTCAATGGCGAAGATCACGCGGCGTACCTGCAAAAAGTGCTGCACGAGACGCGCGCCCTCCATCAGCTCCTCCGACCGGTCGAGCATCGTGCGCGTGTCCGAGGTGATATACGGCTCGCACTCCGCGCCGTTGATGATCACGGCCTTGACCTGCTCCAGATTCTTAACGGTCAGCTTGACGACCGTCGGGAAGCCTGCGCCGCCGAGACCGACCATGCCGCTTTCGCGCACGGCGTCCAGAAAATCCTGCATGGTGTCGAGCTTGGGCGGCTTTAAATCCGGGTCAGGCTCCTGTTTGCCGTCGGCGGCAATGACGACGGTCTGCATGAGCCGCCCGCCGGAGCCGACCTGCTGGCCGATCTTTTTGACCGTGCCGGAAACGCTTGCGTAGACGGGCGCGGAGACAAAACCTCCTGCCTTACCGATCAGCTGCCCGACCCGGACGCTTTCGCCGGGCTTTACGACCGGGATGGCGGGCGCGCCGATGTGCATGGACATCGGGATTTCGACCGTCTCCGGGATGGGCAGGCGCAGCGCGGCCAGCTCCGCCGTATTCTTGCGGTTCGGCACGTGTACGCCGTGGATGTGCAGTTTCATCCGTTTGCTTCCTCCTCTTGCTTATTGGGAACGTTATTTGCCGGGATGAGCCCCGCCTTTGCCAGCCGGTGCAGAACCAGCTGGGTGCAAAGGCCGGTCAGCGTCCCGGCCAGTATCGCAGCCGGTATCAGAACCGGCAGATAGCTCCATACCGCGCCGGTCCTCGCGATGGCCGCAGCGGCGGCCAGCTGTCCGGTGTTGTGCGCCATGGCGCACAGCACGCTCTTGACCCAGAGTGTGCTGCCCTTAAGCTTCCTTCTGAGCAGCAGCATCAGCGCATACGCGCACAGTCCGCCCGCGAAGCTGTACAAAAACGCGGAACCCTGCCCGGTGATAACGCAGCCGAGCGTGACGCGCGTGAAAAACAGCCCGAAGGCCCAGCCGGGGCCGAGCGTCTCCATGGTGAAGAGCGTAAAAATATTGGAAAGCCCCGGCTTGATGCCGGGAATGGCCGTGAGCGGCGGCAGCTGGCTCTCCAGCACAAACATGACGAGCGCCGCCGCCGTCAGGACGGCCGTGAGCGTAAGCTTTTTCAGCCTCATGACAGCCCTCCCGTTCCGCTGAGCGCGTCGACCTGAGCATCCTTCTGCGCCCACTCGATCGTCAGCCGGTTCGGCAGGCATATGATCGGCCCGCCGGTTTTTTGCAGCGGCCCGTGCTGCACGCAGATCTGATCGGGGCAGTCCGCGCGGGATATGAAGACCTCGCCGTCTGCTACCGTGATGATATTCTCGCCCGCCGGTCCGGTCACGGTCAGCGTCCGGTTCTGCCGCAGGTCAAGCGTATACAATAACGTTCCGTCCTGATAGACAAGCGCTGTCTGCCCGCCTCCACGCGGCAGCAGCCACACGGCGAGGCAAACAGCGATGACCGCCGCAAAGATCAAAATCCAGTGCTTCTGCTTCATTCCAGTATCTGATAGGGCCGGTCGGACCGGTAGCGCCCGGCAAGGCCGGGCGTGATCCAGACCGTGTTGTCATCCGTTACGAATACGGCCTCAAACGAAAGGCCGCTGCTGTTCCAAAGCTCCGCGCCTGCATCCAGCCCCATAACGAACAGGGCCGTTGACAGCGCATCGGCCAGCGTATCGTCTTTTGCGACGACGCTGACGGATTTCAAGCCGCTTTCGGCGGGGCAGCCGGTATGCGGGTCTAAAATATGGTGATAGCAGACGCCGTTTTCCTCAAAATACCGCTGATACGCGCCGGAGGTGACGACGCAGGCATCCTCGATGGAAACCGTGCCGAAATACGCCTCCGGATTATCCGGGTCCTGCAGGCCGACCGTCCACGCGCTGCCGTCCGGCTTCTTCCCCACAGCGGCAACATTGCCGCCAAGGGAAATGATCGCGGACGTGACGCCCGCTTCCCTTAAAATTGTCCGGACGCGTCCTGCCGCATAGCCCTTGGCGATGCCGCCGAGGTCGAGCTGCGCGCCGTTTGTCAGCGTCACGGAGATGCCGTCCAGCTGCACAAGCCCGGCTCCGGAGCTCTGCATGGCCTCGGCCAGCGCATCCGGCTCCGGCACGCGGTACGCACCGGTCGAAAAGCCCCATGCTTCCGAAAGCGCGCCGAGCGCCGGGTCATAGGCCCCGCCGGTCTGTTCGCAGAGCGTCAGCGCCGTCTGTAAAAGCGCCGCCGTCTCCTCACCGGCTGTTCCGCCGCCCGTTTCGTTCAGCCGGGCCAGCGCCGCTTGTTCGTCCCGGCAGGAAAGCACGCCCTCCAGCCGGTAAATTTCAGCTTCCGCCTGCGCCAGCGCATCCTCTGCCGCCGGGCCATAGGCGCGCAGCTGCATGACGGTGTCCATGGCAAAAAATTCGCGCTCCGCGCTTTTTTGCGCACAGCCGCACAGCAGAAGCGGCAGGCACAGGACGATCAAAAACCAGCTTCGCTTCATACCGTATCCTTTCTGCGCAGCCATATAAAATCCGCATGGCACATCTGACATATACGATATCAGGCTTTTTGAAAAAATCAAGTTTTTTCGAATTTTATGTGAAAAATGACGGATTCTGAACAGGAAAAAACAATATAAATATATCGATATAAAAACGCATATTGCATATATGAATCGTGATATATTCGAGCCTTTCGCCGTCTCATGCTTGACAAACGGACAGACGCGCTGTAAGTTATACAAGTATGAAAATTACCCTGCAAAGGAGGCTCGTGCGTGGCAGGCGGAAAGCATATTCTGGGCAAGGCGAAGCGGCATATTTTCGGCACGGCCAAGGTCGGCGAAAAGGGCCAGATCGTCATCCCCAAGGACGCGCGGCAGATCTTCGGCGTAAAGCCCGGCGATACGCTGCTCATTCTCGGAGACGAGGAAACGGGCATCATCGTCACCAAGCCGGACGTGCTGCGCGACGCGGCAGATGACATTTTCGGGAAAATGGAGAAATAGAGGATGGAACTTACGACAATGTATGAATCGCTCGGCGTGAGCCGCGCGGTATATGAATACGGAGAAATGATTTTAGACGGCCTGAGGCCCCGCTTTGAGGCCATTGACCGGACGGCGGAATACAACCAGACAAAGGTGCTTGCCGCCATGCAGAAAAACAAGCTTTCGGCAGGCTGCTTCGCCGCTACGACGGGCTATGGCTACGACGATATGGGCCGCGAGGTGCTAGAAAAGGTCTATGCCGACTGCTTCCATACCGAAGCTGCGCTTGTCCGCCCGCAGATCACCTGCGGCACGCACGCGCTGGCCGTCGCGCTGAGCGCGAATCTGCTGCCGGGCGACGAGCTTTTAAGCCCGAACGGCGCGCCGTATGACACGCTGGAGGAGGTCATCGGCATCCGTCCGTCCAAGTGTTCGCTGATGGAATACGGCGTGCAGTACCGGCAGGTCGACCTGCTGCCGGACGGCACGTTCGATTTTGACAGCATCCGCGCCGCGATCGGCCCCAAAACAAAGCTCATCACCATCCAGCGCTCGAAGGGCTACGCGACAAGGCCGTCGTTCTCCGTCGCGCAGATCGGGGAGCTGATCGCGTTCTGCAAGCAGTGCAGGCCGGACGTTCTGTGCATGGTCGACAACTGCTACGGCGAATTTGTCGAGCGGGCCGAGCCGTCGGACGTGGGCGCGGACATGATCGTCGGCAGCCTGATCAAAAACCCCGGCGGCGGATTGGCCCCCATCGGCGGCTATATCTGCGGCACGGCGGAATGCGTCGAGCGCTGCGCCTACCGGCTCTCGGCCCCTGGCCTCGGACAGGAGGTCGGCGCGAATCTCGGCTTGCTTCCCAGTCTGTACGAGGGCTTCTTCCTTGCACCGAATGTCGTTTCCGGGGCGCTCAAGGGCGCGATTTTTGCTGCGAATGTGTACGAGCGACTGGGCTTCCGCGTCGTGCCGAACGGGACGGAATCGCGGCACGATATCATTCAGGCCGTCGAGCTTGGCTCGGCGGAGGGGATGCTGGCCTTCTGCCGCGGCATTCAGGCGGCGGCCCCGGTCGACAGCTATGTGACCCCCGTCCCGTGGGCCATGCCGGGCTACGACGCGGAGGTCGTGATGGCGGCGGGCGCGTTCGTGCAGGGCTCGTCCATCGAGCTGTCCGCCGACGGCCCCATCCGCGAACCCTACGCGGTCTATTTCCAGGGCGGCCTGACGTGGCACCACGCAAAGCTCGGCATTCTGATGAGCCTGCAGAAGCTCGTGGACGCGGGCCTTGCGAAGCTGCCGGAGTAAACGGGGCAGTACGATATACGCAGTCCCGGTAGGGGCGGTGTTTTCATTTAGATTAGAGAAAGGAGCCGGCAGCACCGCAGTGCTGCCGAAGAAAAAAGTATGTGGTTTTGGCTTGCAATTATTGCGCTGCTCTGCTGGAGCGGCTCGGATCTATTTTCGAAAATCGGCTGCCGTGACGGGCGGGATAAATATAATCCGCTCAAGATGGTCATTGCCGTCGGCGTTGTGATGGGCCTTCACGCGGCGTATGAGATCTTCGTCGGCGGGGCTGTCGTCACGTGGCACGTGATCTGGACCTATCTGCCCGTATCGCTTCTGTACATCGGCTCCATGACGCTGGGCTATGTCGGCCTGCGGTACATTGAGCTTTCCATTTCGTCCCCCATCTGCAATTCCTCCGGCGCGCTGGTCGCGGTCCTGTGCCTGATCACCGGGACGCTGGACGAGTCCATTACCGGCTCCATGCGCTATCTGGTCATCGGCGCGGTGGCGCTGGTGTGCATCGGCGCGGTCGGCCTCGGCATTGTCGAGTCGACGGAGGACGACGAGCTGCGCAGAAAGCGGCAGGAGGGCTCCAACTATAAATACGCCAAGTCGTGGCTGGCGCTGTGCCTGCCGCTGGCGTACTGCCTGCTCGATGCGGCGGGTACGTTTGCGGACTCGCTTGTGCTCCGCACGCTGGACGAGGATTCGGCCAACTGCGCGTATGAGCTGACGTTCCTCGCCGCCGCCGTGATCTGCTTTATTTATGTTGTTGTGATCAAAAAGGACAAGCTCGTCTTCAAGGCCGAAGCGCCCAAGTATGCGGGTGCGCTGTTCGAGACGGCGGGGCAGTTCGCGTATATCTACGCGCTGGCCGACGAGGCGCACGTTGCGCTCTCGGCCCCCATCATCTCGGCCTACTGCGCCGCGTCCGTCCTCTGGAGCCGCATTTTCCTGAAGGAAAAGCTCTCCTGGAAGCATTACGTCATGATCGCGCTGGTCGTGATCGGCATCGTCATGATCGGCATATTCGATATCTGACAGGTACGCAAACTGCCCCCGGCGAGGCTCGCCGGGGGCAGTTTGGTTCAGGATACCGGCTTTGCGGTGTCCGTGGTGTTTGTCGGGGGATCCTCGTCCTGTCCGGCTTCCTTCGGAAGCGCGAAGGGGACGACGTCGTCCGGCTGGATCTCGATGCGGCTGCTGCCGGGTTCGAGCACGCGCGTGCCGTTCGGGACGGTGATCTTGCTGGTCGTGCCGCGCACGGGCTCCTTTGTCTCGCGCGGGTTGCCGTTGGCCGGCTCGTACCACTCGTTCGCGCCGTGCATGAGAACAGGGGTTCCGTCCTCGGCCAGGTTCCAGATCAGGGCCATGGCCTCCTCCGGCGTGTTGACGCAGCCGTGGGAGCCGCCGTAGACATAGAAGCTTGCGCCGAAGTTCGACCGCCACGATGCGTCGTGCAGGCCGATGATGTCGCCGACCACGCTGACCCAGTATTTGACGAAGACGAGATAATCGTCACCCTTGAGCCAGACGTCGTGCTCCTTGCCGTGCGTCTCGTACAGGCCGGTCGGGGTCTGGTGGCCGTTGAGCGCGCCGGTCACGATATTGGTGTTGACGACCAGACGGCCGTCCTTGATAAAGGTCATCTGCTGGTTGTCGAAGTCGACCTCGATATAGCTGTCGCCCAGCGAGAAGGGCTTGCCGTCCTTGTCATAGCAGACGGCCTCGGCAGATACGGAGCCGGGCTGCATCGTCAGCAGCTGCGTGCGGATCTGCTCCGTCAGGCTCTGCACGTCGATCCGATAGTCGCAGGTGATAAACCTGATCTCCGTCAGGCCCTTGACCCACGAATCGAACAGGAACGGCGCGTCCTGCTTGCTGTAGCCCTCGGCCAGCTTGGAAACCTTTTCGCTCAGAACCTTTTCGTCAACCGTGACTGTTCCGTCCGGGTCCAGGTCTACGATGGAAGCCAGATCATGGCTTGTGAGCGTTTCCTCGCCGTGCGGCAGATACTGCGCGGTATCTGCGTTGAATGTCACCTTGATTTCAAGCTCTGCCAGCGCCTTGCGGAACAAGCTGTCCGGCGTGTCTCGCAGCGTCGCAGTCGTAATCTCGGGCTGCTTGTAGCAGTCAACCGAGGTCAGTTCAAACGCCGTGTCCTGCGGCCCGTCCGCCGTAACACCGAGCACGGAGACCGCCGCGCGCAGCCCGTCCAGAACAGTTTGCTCGTTCAGTTCGGTTCCGGGAACCTCGGCGTGGACGGTATAGACGCCGTCCTCCAGCACAGTATAGGCGTTTTCTGCCGCCGTGCGCTTCATGCTCTGCAGGTCGGCCAAAACTGCTGCCGCGTCAAATTGCTCCATGCTGACGGTGCAGGGATAAGGCGCGGGATGGGCGTTTTTTGCCCAGTTCAGCTTTTCGCGGATGCCGAGCGCAGCAAACTGCTCAGCTGTCATACGATCCGTCTCAGAAAACTGCGCTGTGACCTTATTCATCAGATCGTCGCGCAGACCGAGTTTCTGTAAATCATACTCGCTGACCGGCGAACCATCCTCCGTTACCGTAAGCGTGACATTGTCAACAGCGGCAGTCATGGACGCATACTGTGCATAAACAGTGCTGTGCGCCTGCTCCGCCTGCGCTGCTTTGGTCGAAAGCCAGTACCAACCGCCTGCGGCAGCCGCCGCAAGCACGACAATCACAATGATAATCACCCAAAGGGCGCGATGCTTTTTCATGCTTTTCCTCCGCTCCAGCGCGGCGTTTTGTCCCGCGCGTTCTCTTCTGCTGAAATTATAACAGATTCCGCCATAAATTCAACACGTTTCGCGCACAATTCCAGATTTTTCTTTGCGCTGCGCGTCCCGGCGCGGTATAATAAAGAAACTATCGCGATCGGAGGGCTTGTTATGCTTGATCTGCTCTGTCCCGTCTGCGGCGGGAGGCTTGCGCGGAAGGAAAAGGCATGGCGGTGTGAAAACCACCACTGCTTTGACGTTGCGCGCAGCGGCTATGTCAATCTCCTGCCGCCCTCGGCGTCCGGAAAACGCCATGGCGACGATAAGCGCATGGTCGCGGCGCGCACGGCGTTTTTATCACGCGGCTATTATGATCATCTGATCGGAGCCGTGGCCGGGAGCTGCGCACAGCTGACCGGGCCGGACGCCTGCGTGCTCGACGCGGGCTGCGGCGAGGGGACGTATACGCGCGCGATCTATGACGCGCTTGCGGCAAAGGGCGGCTGCCCGCAGCTGCTCGGCGCGGATATTTCCGCAGAGGCCGTCAGGCGGGCGGCACGGCAGGTGCCGGAGGGGATCTTCTGCGCGGCGAGCACTGCGCATCTTCCGCTGGCGGCGGAAAGCCTCGATCTGATCGTCAATATTTTTTCGCCGCTCATGGCGGAGGAGTTCCTGCGGGTCCTGAAGCCCGGCGGATATCTGCTGCGTGTTGTGCCGATGGAACGGCACCTGTTCGAGCTGAAGGCCGCCGTCTATGACCGGCCATACGAAAATCCGCCCGCCGAGCCTGCGGTCGAGGGCTTCCGCCTGCTGCGGACGCAGACGCTCCGAAAGACCATCACGCTTTCGTCAAACGAGGATGTGCAGGCGCTGTTTCTCATGACGCCCTATTATTACAAGACCGGCGCGGAGGACCAGCAAAAGCTTGCCGCCGTGCCCTCGCTTCGCGTCACGACGGAATTCCTGATAGCCGTCTGTCAAAAACCGTGATACGAAAAGCGGCATTCCCGGCTCAGGGAATGCCGCTTTGATTTTTTACAGCGTTCCGATGTACGCAAGCAGCGCGGGCAGAAGCTCGTCATAGGGGAGCTTTTTAAGCTGTCTTCCCTTGACGAACAGAATGCCGCAGCCGTCTCCGCCGGCGATGCCGACGTCGGCCTCCCGCGCTTCGCCCGGGCCGTTGACCACGCAGCCCATGACGGCGACCGTGATGGGCTTTTGGCAGTCGGACAGCGCCTGCTCGACCTCGTTTGCCAGCCGGATGAGATCAATGCGCGTCCGCCCGCAGGTGGGGCAGGCGATGATGTTCACGCCGTCCTTCCGAAGCCCAGCGGCCTTCAGAATGTCCTTCGCCGTCAGCACCTCCTGCACCGGGTCGGCGGTCAGCGATACGCGCATCGTATCGCCGATGCCCTGACACAGAAGGGCGCCGATGCCCATAGCGGACTTGATGGTGCCCATGCGCTCGGTGCCCGTTTCGGTCACGCCGACGTGCAGCGGATAGTCCGAACGCTCGGAAAACAGCCGGTACGCCTCGATCATCAGCGGGACGGAGCTGGATTTCATCGACACGCAGATATCATGAAAATCGTATTTCTCCAGCAGCGCGATATGTCCGAACGCGCTTTCCACCAGCGCCTCCGGCGTGGGGTGGCCGTATTTTTCCAGAAGACGCGGTTCCAAACTGCCGCCGTTCACGCCGATGCGAATGGGGATGCTCCGCGCGCCGCAGGCCTCGACCACGGCCCGCACCCGGTCCTCCCCGCCAATGTTGCCGGGGTTGATGCGGATCTTGGCCGCGCCGTTTTCCGCCGCGCGGATGGCAAGGCGGTAGTCAAAGTGGATATCCGCGACCAGCGGCAGCGGGGACGCGGCACAGATGGCGCCGAAGGCCTCCGCGGCCTCCATGTCCGGAACGGCCAGCCGCGCGATCTCGCACCCGGCGGCAGCCAGCGCGCGGATCTGCGCAAGGCAGCCGTCCACGTCGGTCGTTCTCGTGTTCAGCATCGACTGGATGGATACCGGCGCGCCTCCGCCGACCGGAACGCCGCCGACCATAATTTTTCTTGTGAGTTTCCGCTCCATTTTTATCGCACCAGCTTCCAGATATCCTTAAATGTGATAAACGCTATGAAGCCCAGCAGCAGGATCATGCCTGCGGCATGGATATAGCCTTCAAATTTCGAGGGGATCTTTTTCTTCGTAATGGCCGTAAACACCGTGTTCACCAGCAGCAAAAACACGCGTCCCCCGTCGAGCGCCGGGAGCGGCAGCATATTCATAACGGCCAGATTGATTGCGATGAACGCGCCAAGGTAGAGAACGTTCAGAATGCCGTCTGCCGTCGTCGCGGCGCTCTGTCCCGTCTGCGCGATGGCCGACACAATGCCGACCGGCCCGGACATATCGTTGACCGACACAAGGCCCGACACCAGATCGCCGAGGCTCATCCACACGAGCCGCGCAAAATCCAGCGCCGTGTACCACGTGTTTTTGAGCACCGTCCCGACGGTCTTTTCCTCATAGCCAAAGTACAGGCCGTATTTATACTGCTGCTCGCCGTCGACTTCATAGAGCTGCTGCTTCATTTCAAAGTCGTCCAGCTTGATGAGTTTTCCGTCCCGCTTGACAATGAGATCGAATGTTCCCGTCTTGTTCCGGGCCAGAAGCGTGCCCACGTCGGAGTAGATATACACGCGCCGTCCGTCGATCTTATAAAGCTCATCGCCGACCTGAAGTCCCTGAGAAGATTCCAGCGGGCAGCCGTCAAAGAAGCCGGAGATTTTGGCCGTTGAGAAACCCGCGACGCAGGAATAGATCATAGCCAGCACGACAAGACCCGTCAGGAAGTTCATAAATGAGCCTGCCGCCAGAATGATCAGCCGTTTCCACCAGACCTTGGACGTGAACGCTCTGGGATTGTCGGATTCTTCATCCTCGCCCTCCATCGCGCAGTAGCCGCCCACGGGGATGCAGCGCAGAGAATAGAGCGTCTCGCCCTTCTGCTTTTTGAGGATCGCCGGGCCCATGCAGATGGAAAATTCGTTCACCTGCACGTCCAGCGCTTTGGCCGTCAGAAAATGGCCCAGCTCGTGGATGAAGATCAGAAAGCCAAAAATGAGGATTGCAAAGAGAATATACATGAAATCACCTTTATTTCAAAAACCGCTCCCGGGTATGGATGCGGGCGAGGCGGTCGGCCTCAAAAATATCGGCAAGCGACGGCTCCTGTACGACCGGCAGGCGCAGCGCGGCCTCGACCGCGTCCGCAATGTCGTAAAATCTGATTTTGTCCTGCAAAAACAGGCCGACGGCCTCTTCATTGGCGGCGTTCATGGCCGTGCAGGCCGTGCCGCCGGTCTGCGCCGCCTGCCTTGCAAGCACGAAGCACGGAAACGCCGTCTCGTCGATCGCGTCGAACGTCAGCGGCCCGCAGGACAGAAGATCGAGCGCCGGGGCCGGATTGTGCGCCCGGTTCGGATACGTCATGGCAAGACCGATGGGGATGCGCATATCGGGCACGCCCAGCTGCGCCAGCACGGCTCCGTCGACAAACTCCACAAGCGAATGCACAACGGACTGCCGGTGGATGACGGCAGTGACCTTCGAAAGCGGCAGATCATACAGCCGCATGGCCTCGATGATCTCCAGCCCCTTGTTCATAAGCGTCGCGCAGTCGACTGTGATCTTCGCGCCCATTTTCCAGTTCGGGTGGCGCAGCGCGTCCGATTTGGTCATGCAGGCCAGGCTTTCCCGCGTCTTCCCGAAAAACGGCCCGCCGGAGCAGGTCAGAATCAGGCGTTTAATTTCGGCCCTGTCCCGGCAGCCCATGAGGCACTGGAAAATGGCCGAGTGCTCGGAATCGACGGGGATGATCTCCGCACCGGATTCCCGCGCGGCAGATTGCATGATCTCGCCCGCGCAGACCATCGTCTCTTTATTGGCAAGGGCAATGCGCTTTTTTTCGTGAATCGCCGTCAGCGTGGGCCGCAGCGCGGCAAAGCCGCACACGGCCACAACGACCGTATCAGCTTCCTGCAGAGCCGCCGCCTCGCACAGCGCTTCCGCGCCCGCAAGCACCCTTATATTCATATCCGCCAGACGGACTTTTAATTCCTCCGCAGCGGCTTCGTCTGCCAGAACGGCGAGCTTTGGCCGGTATTTGCGGCACTGCGCCTCCATGAGATCAACATTGCGCTCCGCCGTCAGCGCGGCGACGCGCAGTCCCAGCTCATCCGCGACGGACAGCGTCTGCCGCCCGATGGAGCCCGTGGAGCCTAAAATCGTGATCGTCTTCGTCATACCAGCTTCTCCAGCAAAAACAGCATCGCGTACACGACGGGCGCGAGGAACAGCGTCGAATCGAACCGGTCGAGCACGCCGCCGTGGGTCAGGAAAATGTGGCTGTAGTCCTTGATCCCGGCCTCGCGCTTAATGAGGCTCATGGACAGATCGCCCAGCTGGCCGAAGAGATTGGCGGCGATGCCGATCACGGCCAGATACCACAGCGGCAGCTCCATCTGCCAGAGCCATTTGGAGACAAGCCCCAGCAGCACCATGCCGAGCGCACTGCCCACCGGTCCGGCGAGAAAGCCCGCCCACGTCTTGTTTGGGCTCACGTGCGGGGCGAATTTCTTATGGCCGAAGGCCATACCGCCGAGCATGGAAAAGCTGTCGCCAATAAACGCGATGACAAACGGCATGAGCACGAACGCAGGGGAGACATTGCGCAGCAGGCCGATGCAGCTGTACATCGCCGGGAACAGGAAGCCTGCCACGATGCAGACCGCCACGTCCGCAAACGGAATGGCAGTTTCCTTCCCATGCGTGCTGACCGCCATGTAAAACAGGAACATCACATAGAAAAACGCGTAGATGAGCGTCGCCGTGACCGCCGTTCCGAATACGATGGCCAGCACGACGAGCGCCGCGCACAAAATCGTCGGCACATAGAGAAGCTTCGGCTGCCTGCACGCCGTATGCAGCAGCTCCCACGCGGCTGCGCCCGCGATGGCCGCCGTCAGGATTGCCGTTGCGATAGGCGGCAGGAGCACGAGAACTACAATGAGAAGCGGCACGCCGACGGCGGCAACGAGAAGTCTTTGTTTCATTTGCGGCCTCCAAACCGGCGCTCGCGCTTCTGATATGACGCGATTGCCTTGTCGAGTTCAGGTTCGTCAAAATCGGGCCAGAGCACATCCGTGAAATAATACTCCGCATACGCCGACTGCCAGAGCAGGAAATTTGAGGTGCGGATCTCGCCCGAGGGCCGGATGATCAGCTCCGGGTCGGGGATGCCGTCGGTGTAGAGATAGTGCGCGAAATCCGCCTCTGTTAATTCCTCCGGCTTTTTTACGCCCTTCACGCAGTCGGCGGCAAAGCGCCGCGCGGCGTGGACAATCTCGTCCCGGCCGCCGTAGTTCATGCAGATATTGGCCTGAAAGCCCTGATAGTGCGTGGAAATTTCGTCCGTGCGCTCAATGAGCGCGCGCAGCTCCGGGCTGATGGGGCCGAGCTCGCCGAGAATTTTCAGGCGGATATGGTCGCGCTCCATCTCGTCGATGGCCTCGTGCAGATATTTTTCAAACAGGGCCATGATGGCCTGCACCTCGTCCGCCGAGCGCTTCCAGTTTTCCGTGGAGAACGCGTAGACCGTCAGGTATTCAACACCGAGGTTCTTGCAGTAGGTCGCGATGCGGCGGAACGTCTCCGCGCCTGCCGCGTGGCCCATTTTGCGCGGCAGTCCGCGCTTTTTTGCCCAGCGGCCGTTGCCGTCCATGATGATGGCAATATGCCGCGGGAGCGTGTTGTTGTATTCCATATAAAAAGCCTTTCACGACAAAAGCCGCCGTCCGGCGGCTTTTAAGAGGTTCTGGGGAGATTGCATTTAATTGAATGCGAACAGGGGCCGGCCGTACCAAAGCCTCCTCTTGCCGCGCCCCGCGCGGTAAGGGGAGGTGGTATTTCCGAAGAAAATGACGGAGGGGATTCGCCGCAAATTTCTGTAAAACCAGTGCAGTTTGCATGGGCGGACAGAGGCGTCCGCCCCTACAGAGGGTACGCGTTGGAAACACGCACTCAGATCTCCATCAGTTCCTTTTCCTTCTTGGCGCACATCTCGTCGATCTTCTTGACGTGCTTGTCGGTGAGATCCTGAATGTCCTTTTCGGCCTTCTTCTGGTCGTCCTCGGTCAGCTCGCCAGCCTTTTTCTGGGCTTTGAACTTATCCATGGCATCGCGGCGGACATTGCGCACAGCGACCTTGGCTTCTTCGCCCTGCTTCTGTACATCCTTGGTCAGCTGCTTGCGACGTTCCTCAGTGGGGGCCGGGAACACCAGGCGGATAACCTGGCCGTCATCAATGGGGTTGATGCCGATGTCGCTGGTCTGGATGGCCTTGGAGATGGGCTTGAGCATCGAGCGGTCCCAGGGGGAGATGGTCAGGATGCGGGCCTCGGCCACAGCGACGGCGGCAATCTGCTGAATGGGCGTGGGGCTGCCGTAGTAGTCCACGGTGACTTTGTCCAGAATGGCGGGGTTGGCGCGGCCTGCGCGGATGGAGGCCAGCTCATGGATGAGGTGGTTGACACTGGCATTCATTTTTTCTTCAAAGGGTTTCGTCGTGCTGCTCATAATGAAATTCTCCTTATTTTAAGATAGTATAGGGGGAAAATATGAATTTTTCAATTTGTGCTTTTGCGTCTTATTCCCTGACCAGGGTACCGACGCTTTCGCCCTTGACAGCCTTGGCAATGTTGGCGGGCCGGCCCAGATCGAACACGAGGATGGGCAGACCGTTGTCGCGGCAGAGGGTCGCGGCGGTGGAGTC